>Ga0325400_1008080_pt1 | contig 10088 bp, 9 predicted proteins | sample PopdelMetagenome_2_FD_205662 | JGI IMG/M metagenome (GOLD analysis project Ga0325400, IMG submission 205662) | Populus deltoides microbial communities from Bellville, Georgia, United States - Xylem-PdKOR-R1 | ecosystem: Host-associated > Plants > Phyllosphere > Stem > Wood/Secondary xylem...
GTTTTATTTTATTTGTTATTTTTTTTGATTTTATTTTTATAAATTTTTAAAATTTTTTTCCTTTTTTTTTTTTTTTTCCCCCCCCCCCCCCCCCCCCCCAAAAGTGACATGTCTCTTATGGTCTGTTTAGCATCAACCATGGAAGAGGGGAAACAAAGTAATGCATGTGATGTGCATCTCCTACTCTTAGATATAAACAATAAGCTACTAAACAAACCTGTTTCAAGTTTGTTAATTTTCAACATAAAACTGCCTGCAGTTCTGGAAAGTGCCAGATAATTCATTGGAGGCAAGCCCATAAGGAAGAGTGCCAACTGTTGGAAACTACCAGTTCATGCTCATCTCCTATGGCTACCTCATGTGATGAATCCATCCCCGAGAGGTTATCAATCAATGATGGCATGGACTTATTTTCCTTAAGGTATAATAGCAAGCAGCCTACAATGGATATTGGTCCTTCAGTCAATAATGTCCATCTCATATCAAGCACTGGCGCTTCTGCTGCTGTTAATTGTCCTGCAATTGATACCTCTCAAGAGGCTATGATGCTACACAGAAGAAGCACAAACAAGTCAAACAAAGAAATGTTAAGAAGACAGGAAGTGGCTGTATTCGATTCTTCCCAAGAAACTGCTGGAATCAGACCCACCAATTTAACTTCTTCTAGTAGTATCTCTAATGTTTTTGTTAACGGGCAAGACATTACTAGTGCTGTGGATGAGACTCACAAGTATTCAATACAACATCAGAATTTGTCCAAATCAAGAAGCAACTGCGCCTCCTCAAGCTCATTGAATGCTGGAAAATATGGAACAAATGCAGATTTCTCTAATGCGGAAGCTTCTTTTAATGGTGAAATGACAGGACCTAAATATTCTTATGAATCACCAGTTACGAATGAAAATGTGAAGGCTAATAGTGGATTGCATCCCATGGGAAACAAATCTTCTAAATCATCAAAATCAAAGATAAAAGTCTCTGGAGATCAATCATATACTGAAATAGATGGAAAAGGGCAACTTACAGATGATTCAAGTAGGTTTAATGGATTAAATTTACCAATATATCAATTCTTCTCTGAACTTCTTTTAACTTTACATCTGTGATGCAGAAGTTGCAAGAATGAGCAATGCCAACCCTGCACCAGGAAGCAATGGGGCTACAAGCATCGATATTATGAAGATGATGGGTTTAAGGAAGTCAACAAAACTTGCCAGACAAGATATAGCAGAAATTAATGTTATTCACAAAACCACAAGGGTTAGTTTCCAGTTCTATTTACGCTTTTGAGAGTTCACTTTAATCCTTCCTTTGTGTGCTTTGGTTACTTTACTGGGTATATTAGGTCATAATGGAATACTACTTGTTATTATATCATTTCATCTCAGATGCTGTTCCCTTATGAAGAATTTGTGAAGATCTTCAATTGCGAAGTTATTAACTTAACACCCAGAGGACTTGTAAATTGTGGAAACAGGTATGACTGGATGTGTCACTGATGCAGAATAAAGAATTGTGCAGTGGTGTTTGTGAACTAAAGTAAAATTAAGAGAATCTCAATATCACATGCTTCTGTTGTTCATAAACTTAAACATGGGGTAGCTGCTGTTTTGAATTTTACTGCTGTTGATCACTGATTATGAGCAGTCAACTTTAACATGTGGGATTGTTTGTATTATAAATCATGTGTTTGAATTTTGACTTTTATATGCTAGGTAGTTGCATTTAATTGATGAAGGTTGACATCTACTTGTGACGAGACCAACCAAAACTTTATTTTACCTTTTTTGATTGTAAATTCAAGTATAGGAGCGAGGTAATATAAATTTGTAACAAGCTGGTCTCTTATTTCTGAATGTCAAAGAACTTCTACAAGATGATTATTTTCCCGTGCCTTTTTGTTACTCACTTTTTCTATTTTGCAGTTGCTATGCCAATGCTGTCCTTCAATGTTTAACCTGCACTAAACCTCTGATCATCTTCTTGCTTCGTAGATCACATTCAAGAGCATGTACTCCTCTATTCTTGTTTTTCCTGTTGTGGGTATTTAAAAAGAACAATAGTAATTTGCTCGGACATGTCTAATTTTCTTATCTGCATACGCGTGTTAGGTTGTGGGAAGGATTGGTGTCTCATGTGTGAACTTGAGCAACATGTAATGATGTTAAGAGAATGTGGGGGCCCTCTATCTCCTAGTAGAATCCTTCTTCATATGCGTAAAATTAATTGCCAGATTGGTGATGGAAGTCAGGAAGATGCACACGAGTTCTTAAGGTTTTCTGAAGATTTACTAGCTGATGTTTTTCTCTTGGTTCCAAATTTCATCTTGGAGATACTAGTCCCACTTTACTTCATATTTAGTTCCTCCTATTTATGAGTGTTCTTCATCCAGGCTTCTGATTGCATCAATGCAATCCATTTGCTTGGAGAGACTGGGTGGTGAAGACAAGGTTGATCCTAGATTGCAAGAAACAACTTTTATACAGCATACTTTTGGTGGGCTTCTTAGGTCAAAGGTGTTTGCTCATTTGGTTCTTTGAACTGTCGTTTCGTTTCACTGCAAATGTTTTGCTTTCTTTCTGTGCATTTCTGTTTCTTTGATTTTAGTTAAAGACTGTTATCTTACACAACAATCATGAAGAGGTCAATTTTCTGCTACTAGGTCAAATGTCTGAGGTGTCATCATGAGTCAGAGCGATATGAGAATATCATGGACCTTACTCTAGAGATATTTGGTTGGGTTGAGTCACTTGAAGATGCATTGACTCAGTTTACAACCCCTGAAGAATTGGATGGAGAAAACATGTACAGATGTGGAAGGTGGGGCAACCCTTTTCTTTCTTTTCTTTTTGTGTGTTTTTTCTGCCATTGCATGTGTTAGAGTTTAAGGTTTGGAGGTTAAAACACTCAAGTAATTTAACGGCTCTGAAAATATGTTGATGAAAAGGTGTGCTGCATATGTCCGAGCCAGGAAGCAGTTGAGCATACATGAGGCACCAAACATCCTGACAATTGTTTTGAAGAGATTCCAGGTATCACTTGCATATTTGAGTATAATGGCTTTCTTTCTGTTATTTGTTCAATCTACTTGCAGGAAGTCTATAATGTTGCCTGCCCCCGGTATTAAGTTTACTTTATCGGTTGAGTCTTGGTATGATCACTGAATTTGTTTTAGGCAGCAATTTACAAAATTAATTGTTTCCAACCCACCTAGACTGTGTTGGTTTTGATCCCCTTTCTAGCACATCAACATTATTTATTCTTATGAATGAATGATTTTAATTGTCTGACTATTTTGCTTCATTGATTGCTGGTTTTGCTTCACCAGGAGGGAAAATATGGGAAAATAAACAAATGTATCACGTTTCCAGACATGCTGGATATGATCCCATTTATGACCGGAATGGGTGATGTCCCTCCTCTCTACATGCTTTATGCTGTTGTGGTACATTTGGATACCCTGAATGCATCTTTTTCTGGACATTACGTTGCATATGTAAAAGATTTGCGAGGCAGCTGGTTCAAGATAGATGACACTGAGGTACACCCATTTCCTTATTTCAGTTCATTTTTGTAGTATTTGGTTCATCCATCTTTCTTTCATTTTTTTAACGATAACTGGTTGATGTTTTTGCTTTGTTGCATATTTTTTTTCTGGAAAAGGTAATAACATATAATTCAGTGTCATGTTTCATGGTTAACTTATCTACCTTGGTTCCATCTGCTGACCCAACTTTGAGATGATGGAGTTGGGCTTAGTTTGGATTAGGGTCATGGGTTTGATGGAAAGTAGAAGAAGATCCCAGTCAAATGGAAGAGTGGAGATGTTTAAACTACAATCTTATAATATTTACTCCACAGTCAGGCTGCTATCTCAATTCCTTTGTATCTGTACAATATATGGTTTTAAGAGTAACATGCATCTTATAGACATGATATTCTGGATTGGCTGTGCATCTAGCATGTCCAATGTGGCAAGAAATTAGAATTGCTATTTGTCTATCATCTAATTCATCGCCTGTCTGCAAAAATCAATCTTCTTCAATTGTTTTTGTTATTTGCATCGCAGGTTTAAAACTGTTCCCTTTAAGGTTTTTTTTTTTTCCTTTCCATTTTTATATACAGCCCTGCACAGCTGATGAAATTCATGAAAGTGGACTCTCCTTCCCTCTCTTCTGCCTGCATTTTTTCTTGTTCACATGGTTGCCCATCATATTGATATTAACTTTAACTAGATCAACTGCATTTTAAAATTATGGTGTTTTAATTGTTTCCATAAGATTCTATATTGCAAACTGGGATCTCAATGATTTGGATCATGCTTTCATAACAGGTTCATCCAGTATCAATGAGCCAGGTGATGTTGGAAGGAGCATACATCTTATTTTACAAGAGGTAGATATTTGGGTTGAATTCCACTACAATTACTTGGTCTCTTCTTTTCACGAATTCTAGTATTCTACTGCTAGTTAATGTTTACATTTGTCCATGCTTCCCTCAACTTCTTGCAAGTTTTTGTTTCTTAGGTCCTGTACTCGCCCTCAAAAGCTAATTTGTGAGAAACCTATCGGGCAACAAGTTCCTGTATCTTCAAGACACTGCACATCAAGAACTCAGAAACCTTCAAGACAAGGACAGAGAAGATGCAGCAGCCACTTTGTTGGCCCAGAGGTTTCATTGGATCTCAAACCAGAAAATGGTTCTGGCCTTGCCAGCTATGCTAATGGCATTCCAAGGAGGAGTTCAAGCAAAAATATCACACAGGTGATGGATTTCTCTGATGCTACCTCAAGTGATTGGTCCATTTTTACAAGCTCAGACGAGGCATCTTTCACAACCGAGAGCACCAGAGACTCTTTCAGTACTGTAGATTATGCTGATGCATGCAATGTAGATACATTCTCCTCAATTTTCAATGATCTGTATGCTCCAGAATCATCTTACCGGAATACTATTTGCCGTAGAACATTTTCATATAGTAGGCCACAAACTAGGTTCATCTTGGAGACGGGCCATGTTTTGGATTCATACTCATCAACCCAACCTCCAGGGCATGGAAAGGAGAGAATTCTACACAGGTCTGTGATTCATCAACCCAATTCCTCACGGACAGTTCCTGCACCATGTCTGTAGGAAATGGGAGAATCACAAAGTATGGTCTTGTCTGATCTTCTGGTCATTGCAGACTATAGTGTGTAAATCCCTAATCATGACTAGTGACTTGGCTAGGTAGAAGCTGTACCTCAAAATTTTTGTTTTCAATACTTTGATTGGGGCATGTGGATTGTTTTAGAGTCCCTAGGAAAGGAATATTCTTGTTTTTATTGAAAATTGTAAAGTGCCAGCATATCCAGTGTCCCTGTTTGTTTTAGTTTGTTAGTATTTTTCTATAATCCTAATAGAAAACTAATTTTTCACTTGCTTGGCTCATATTATATTAGCTAAGAGTGAATCTGTGCCTGACAGTTGTTAGCCTGGTCAATATTTTTCTCAATCTAACTTGATGTGCAATGAAATATGACTGACAATTTTCTTTCCTGTTTTGGGACTGCTTTCCATCAGTTTTACTGCATGGTTGTCATTATTTAGGATTTGGTTAGGTTGCCATCATTTGAATTTAAATGTTCATCATCAAACAAGCAAGGTGAGCTTCTAGGAGGCATTGTTAATAGTTCCTAGGAAATTCTGGTTTTGCAGAGCAAATTACTACGTTACTATACTTGATGAAAGACACTGATCCTACCAAGAACTTGAATTAACAGAAACTGTTGCATGAAACCCGTAGCAGATTCAAAAATGTTTTTCTTGTTCAACTGGACTGCATACCTTAAAGCATGGAAGAACGAGGGAAATTTCTCCTGCCATTCATGGAAGAACTTGAATATTGTAAACTGCTTGCTGCAAGCAGATATCAACTGACTTGAAAGTGGAATCAAGTCCCGAGTCCTATGTCTGAATATTAGTACGATTGTTGTTTCTAACTAGATATATGTGACTAGACGAACAGAGGGAATTTTATTCAATATGACAAGTAGCTGTTGCCTAGGATTTCTCACGAGGATATGTTTATCTATTCTCGCACTACAATGACCAACACAATGATCTCCTCTTACATTACCAGCAGCTCATCTTCTACGTAAAATTGCATCCATATCTCATTCACCCTGTTGTCAAACTCAAATGGAGAGTTGTACTGTGCAACAGTATAGACGGTGGTGGAATCAGGACGGCTTTTCTCAATGGCAGCAGCCCAAATGGTGTCAGCAAGACTAGCTTGCAAGGCAGCAGCTTCCTCTCCAACATTTGAGTCAGTGACAAATCCATTGAATTGCCTTACAGCTACATATGTCGGTTTCCATCTCTGAACATGGAGGCCTTTCGCTGGAGGTGGATTAGCTTGGTTCTCTTTTGGGACATAGAAGCTGACAGTGAATGAGGATTCACAGAAGGGTCCATCACTGGGTGATACTTCAGTGATCACCGGAGCTGTCATCTCTATTTTTTCTTCATAGCTATTCTTCCCTTGGATGTAGTCAAATAGCCTGCAAGTAAAATAAAACAATTTAGCTCCAAAAGCATGATTTATATGATACCTACTTGCCTCGGAAGAGGGCTGGAAGCATTAAGAAATTGGTAATTAATAATAATAATAATAAATAAATAAATAAATAAATAACCCTAACCCTCTCATTTAACTAGATAATTAACTAAAGGGCAAACCTCAAATTTACCATCCAACTATTAAAGTAGTTTCAATTAGACACTCAATTTTTTATTTTTTTTTTTATCAATTGTCACAAAAAAGAATTTTTATTTCTCAATTAGATCATTTTGTTAAATACAATTAACCGAGCTGTTAGGTATCCGCATCTTCCCCGCATGATCCTGGCTAGAAGAGAGAAAATTGAAGGGTGATTTTCCTTCAATGTTCTTAACATTATAATAAATGATGTGCTCCACGTGACATTAAAATCTGAAATCTCTCAATACATATAGGTAATCAATAAAATGGTTAAATTGAAAAATAAAAGTTCTTTAATCGTATAATTGATAGAGAGAAAAATTATTCTGGATGCATAATTAAGACAATCCTCCATGAGAGAGAGAGAGAGAGAACTTGTAAGTTACCTTAAGAATCCAGTTCTGGTGGCTTCAACAAGGGAGATATCTTGGATAGAAGAGGTGGACATCCAAACAGAAGAGTTATAGCGACGAATTTCATAGCCATTGCCAAGTTGAAGAACATCAAACACCGGGCATTCTATGCGGGTGCAAGCAGGTGGGTATATCGCAACGCCGCTCCTCTTAGCCTCATCATGCCAGGGGCCAAAGCTTGCACTTGAGAGAAGGGTCAAGAGAAATGATAGCTTCAACATGCTAAAACCAGATATTTGTAGTAGCAGAAGGGATATTGAGAATTCAGCGCTCAGCCTCAAGAGGAAGATAAGAGGTATATCCACATATTTATAGGATTCCGCGGGGAATAATTAATGAAGCCGCCATGAGTTGAGTATCGGTATCCTAATACTTTGTAAATTATTGAGTATTTGCAGCCACTGTAGAGAGCGGAGACGTTGATTTACAAATTTGTTGGATAACAGCAGTGGCTATTATGAAAACACGTGTAACACTATCATCTTCATACAAGAAAGCAAATGGCAACCACAAATGCGGAGATTGGGATTGTACGGTTGTGTAATTATTTTTTGAAGTATTTTTTTATTTATAAATATATTAAAATAATATTTTTATTTTTAAAATTTATTTTTTATGCTAATATATTAAAATGATTAAATAAAATATAAAAATATAATAAATTTTAATAAAAACATTAAATTTTAGTAAATTTCTTTTTGGTTCGTACTTGTAAACAAGGGCATAATCTTGGATATTGTTTGCCATTGCTTGATTTAGTGTTTTTTTTATATTATTATTTTGATGTTATAATATAAAAATATTATTATAATATATTTTTAAACAAAAATAATTTTTATCTTGAAACATTTATAGGGTAGATTCGTGATTATTTCAAAATGGAGACCATTTTTTAAACTTATTTTTTAATTAAGAATAATATTTTTTTTTAAATGCTAATAACATTTAAAATTAATAATTTAATATATTTTAAAAAACAAATTAACCTTGAAAACAAACATATCATCCTAATTGAAATTGTTAAAACGATGATGAAATCATGTTTTTTTATGATTTCACCCGATTTCAACTATTTTTAAGTTTTTCAAACGATTTAATATATTAAATATATATTAACTCAAAAAATTATACAATTTTACAAATTAAAATGTGATTTTAACAACCTTGCATAGAACTATTGAATTTATAAATTATCAATAAATGCAATCAAATAAGGGTATAAAATTAATAATATAATATATTCACGTACCCAAAACTCTCTCTCCCTTAAAAATCAAAATATCATAAACCACAAACCCGGATTCGCGTGTTTGATTAAAAAAAATCCAATTTTTCTGTGGTTTCCAATTTTCTTTTTTATTATTTGAGTTTTCATAATTAATTATTTTATTTCATATTTTTAATTAATAAATATGTAATTATAAATCAAGGAAAGACAAGATTGGTGGGACTTGCTTTTTTCAATTTTATGTTTTCGGTTCCTAATCTTATTTTTATATTTGTTTTTAAAATTTTTAAATTTAATTCTTATTTTTTATGATTTTTTTAAACATAAAAAGTATATCCCAAAGAATACTCTAAAGTTAACGACCGAAGAACACCATGGAAGGATTAACGGTGTGAAAGGACTAGCAGTCAAGGGTTTGATTGAGCAATTTAAAAGATGAGGGATGCCTTTTAAGAGTCGATACTAACCCGGTTAAGTTGGGGATTTCCCATCTTTCTAGGGCCAAATAAGTAAATAACAAGCATAACTACACGACATATAAACAAACGCGCAGCTTAAGGCCACATCGTCGTTTTTAAAACGGCCAATCCTAATTCAAATTAAACCCTAATTCCATTGCCTGCCTCCTCTACCTTTTCTTCAGTGTCTTTTCTCTCTCGTCACTGGTTTTTGAGATTTTTACGGATCTCACTTATCTATACACTCCCAATTGTTTTTTCTTACTATAAACGAATATGAAGATTTATCAGTGTTTGTTTGCTTGCATTCTATCTTTGTTTGATACTCACTGAAGAGGACTACTCAATGCAAAAGCTTTAGTATCGTGTCAGTCATAGAATCAATAGGTTTGATATGGAATTGCACTGACCCAAAATTTATTTTTTCTTCAAAACATGGTTTTTCTATATCAAAGCACGGTACTTTGTGAACAGTTTTTTTTTTTTTTTTTTGTATTACATCAAAAGTTTAAATAAGGGACCATGAGGAAACAATTAATGCGGCTGATCCTAATCTATGCCAAATTGCTGACTGCCCAGCGTATTGCTGCAGGTGGTGGTTACATGGCTGGGTCAGCATTTGATGTTTGCCTTACTCATCTGAGTGTCCTTTTGTTTTTTTTTTTGTAAATGATGGGAAAACTTGATTTTGAGGTCGAAGTTGGCTTATTGTGTTTCTGGGTTTTTCTTTAATTGAAATGTAAAGAAATGGGCAGATTGGAAATTGATGAATAAAGCAGGTACTTATGATAGCTTGTCATATCTAGATGTTCTCCTGGTGCAGCATATATTGATGTTGTGCTGAGCTTCTATGCTATGTCTACATGACTAAACCAACTATCTGCCAACTGATTCCATCTCCATCTATGATATTTGAGTTTCAAGTTTACGAGTCTAATTGCTTGTTTTGTTTAAAATTAGAGCAATTTTTTAATCTGTTTGCTAAGGAAGGCTATCTGTAGCAGATTGCTGGCTTCCTATCTGTAAAATGTCAGGTTTTTTAAGCAGTAGCTATTTGCTGGAAGTGTTAAAACCTTCAACTTGCATGCCGTCCAAGTCTGTTGGATAGTTTTCTTGTTGTTCTAGAAAAGTTACAAAAGAATTTGATAGAGTTGGTATCATATGGTTGGTTGTCAGTGATTAAAAAGAGTCGATGTCATCCTTGATAACCGAGGGTTGGTCATAGGAAAGGGGATAATTGGGAACTG
>Ga0325400_1008084_pt1 | contig 10086 bp, 8 predicted proteins | sample PopdelMetagenome_2_FD_205662 | JGI IMG/M metagenome (GOLD analysis project Ga0325400, IMG submission 205662) | Populus deltoides microbial communities from Bellville, Georgia, United States - Xylem-PdKOR-R1 | ecosystem: Host-associated > Plants > Phyllosphere > Stem > Wood/Secondary xylem...
TGTCGCGGTTCGCCGTCGACCCCCGCTGGCTCGTGCACCTGCCGGCGACGATGGCTCCTGTCGGGACGTCGTCCCGCGAAGGTTTCCTCGAGCACCCCGACGAGGCGTTCGCGGGGTACGCCGCCGACGAGGTGCAGCACGTCGTGTGCGAGGAGAAGCACATGGGGTCGCGAGCCGTCGCGCTGTTGTGCCGGGACGAACGGGTCGCCCGGGAACGGTTCGGGGCGCCCGGCGGCGCCCTCGGCGCGGTGTGGACCCGGACCGGCCGGAGTTTCTTCGCTCCCGAGGAGACCGCGGAACTCGTCGACGAACTGCGGGCCGCCGCCGAGGCGGCGGGGTTGTTCGACGATCTCGGCGACTGGATCGTCCTCGACGGTGAGTTGCTGCCGTGGAACGCCAAGGCCGGGGAGTTGCTGCGCGGGCAGTACGCGGCCGTCGGGGCCGCCGGGCGCACGGCGTTGCCCGTGGCCACCCACGCCCTGGAGCAGGCGGTCTCCCGCGGTCTGGACGTGGGAGACCTGCTGTCCCGCATCCGGTCCCGGGCGGCGAACGTCGAGGGTTTCACCGCGGCCTACCGCCGGTACGTGTGGCCGACGCGGGGATTGGACGGGGTGCGCTTCGCGCCGTTCGCCGTGCTCGCCGCGGCCGGGGCGACGTTCGCGGACCGCCCGCACGACTGGCACCTCGCGGTCGCCGACCGGCTCGTCGCCGCCGCGCCGCAGCAGATCACGGCGACCCGCAGGATCGTCGTCGACACCGCCGACGAGGGGTCCCGGGCAGCCGGGGTCTCGTGGTGGACCGAACTCACCGAGGCCGGCGGTGAGGGGATGGTCGTCAAACCCCTGGCCAACCGGGTGCGGACCGGTCGTGGGCTGGTGCAGCCCGGGGTCAAGGTCCGTGGTCGGGAGTACCTGCGGATCGTGTACGGCCCCGACTACCTCGAACCGCACCACCTCGCGCGGTTGCGGCAGCGGAGCCTGGGCCGCAAACGCTCACTGGCCCTGCGCGAGTACGCCCTCGGGCTCGAGGGCCTCGAGCGGGCCGCCCAGGGCGAACCCCTGTGGCGGGTCCACGAGTGCACCTTCGCCGTCCTGGCCCTGGAGTCCGAACCCGTGGACCCCCGCCTCTGACCCGCCCCCTCCCTGCCTCACCTCCCGCCGAATGCACGATCTCGGTCGTCCAGATTCGGTGTGGACGTCCGAGATCGTGCTCCAGCGGGAGGGTCACGACCCCTACCCGGGAGCTACGGCGGTCCGGCCCTGCCGGGGGACGACAGGGGACCCGCTCGTGCGGTGGACTGTCCGTCGTGGACCTGATGCAGCTCGCGGCACCGTATGCGGCGCTGGCCCCCGCCCTGGTGGTGGAGGGGCCGGTCGCCACCTTCGTCGGGGGCACCCTCGTGGGCGCCGGCCACGCCGGACTGGTCGTCGTGTGGCTGCTGGCCTTCGGCATCGACGTCGTCCTGGACTCGGCGCTGTTCGTCCTGGGCCGGCTCGCCCGCCACGCCGGCCGGTTCCCGCGCGCCGCGGCCCTGGCCGACCGGCTGGGGTTGACGGCCGAACGTCAGGACACGTTGTCCCGCAAGGCTTCGGACCGGCTCGGACTCATGGTCGCCGGGGCCAAGGTGGTGGACGTCTCGGCCGTGCCGGCCTTCCTGGCCATCGGGTGGTCGGGGGTCCGGTACGGCCGTTTCCTGGGCTGGATCGCACTCACGACGGCCCTGCGGGTCTCGTTGCTGGTCGGCGCCGGGCTGCTGACCGGGGAGCATGTGGCCGACCGGGTCACCGGTGTGATGGACCGCCCGTGGCTGGCCGTGCTGGCCGGTCTGACCCTCGGGGCCTGCCTGCTGGGCCTCAAGCACGTGCTCGAGGCGGCCTTGCGATCGGTGCGGGCGGGGGGTGTCCTCCTTGCTGCGGCGTACCCGTCCTGAGGAGTCTGCGCGAACGTCGGCCGAACCCCGCCGGTCCCGCCGGCGGACGCGACGTGAAACCTCGCCCCGGCGGCCCTGGATTCGGCGGACCCGCCGGGTCGGGGCGGCGCTCGCCCCGATGGTCAGCGGTCGCAGCCTCGTGGTCTTCCTGGCCATCACGCTCTACGCCGTGGGGGCACCGGTCTCGGCCGCCGTCCACGGTGTGCCCGCCGAACTCGCGCTCTTCGCGGTCCTGCTGCAGGCGGGGTCGCTCGTCGTGGCGCTGTACCGGGCCGAGGTTGCCGCGATCGCCGCCCTCGTGGGCGTGGTGCTCATCGCCCTGGCCGCCGAACCCGGCGCGGGCCCCTGGCCCTGGACCGTCCCCTCTCTCCTGACGTTCGGGACCTTGCTCGCGGTCCTGGGGGTGCGGCGGCTGTACCGGGTGGGGCTGACGGCGTGGGTGGGCTCCCTCGCGGTGACGATCGTCATCGCCTGGATCCTGAACACCTCGGACGACGACGTCGCGAACCTCGTCGTGTACGGCTCGAACTCGGCGCTGCTGCTGGGGTTCGGGACCGTCATCGGGGCCCGCCGCCGGGTCCGGGAGGAACTGGCCCGGTCCAAACGCGACACCGAACTCGAACAGGCCCGCCGCGTCGTGGTCGAGGAACGCAACCGCATCGCCCGTGAACTGCACGACGTGGTGGCTCACAGCATGTCCGTCATCGGGGTGCAGGCGACCACGGCGCAGTACCGGATCCCCGACCTGTCCGAGGCGGCCCGTGTCGAGTTCGACGACATCGCCGCGCAGTCGCGGACCGCGCTCGCCGAGATGCGGACGTTGCTCGGGGTGCTGCGGAGCCAGGGTGACGGCGGTGAACTGCGTCCGCAGGCGGGGCTCGAGGCGCTGGAGGAACTGGCCGAGGGGGCCCGCCGCGCCGGGTCGGTCGTGACGCTGCGGATCGAGGAGTTGCCGGAACTGCCGTCGGCCGTCGGGATCGTCGTGCACCGCATCGTGCAGGAGGGCCTGTCGAACGTCGTCCGGCACGCCACGGGCGCTGCGGTATCGGTTCTCGTCGCCCGGGAAGGGGCCGGGATCCTGCTCGAGGTCCGTAACGGGGCACCGCCCGAGGGTTTCGTCTCGAGTTTCGTCTCGAGCGCGGACGCCGGTGGTCACGGGTTGGTCGGGGTCCGTGAACGGGCTGCGCTGCTGGGGGGTCGGGTGGACACGGGACCCGACGGCGACGGTTTCGCGTTGCGGGCGCGGCTACCGTGGGCCTCATGAACGAGTGGACGTCATGACTTCCTCGGTGCGCGCGGTGGTGGTCGACGACCAGGCGATGATCCGGGCGGGGTTCTCGGCGCTGTTGTCCGCGCAGGCCGGGATCGAGGTCGTCGGTCAGGCCGCCGACGGCGCGGAGGCCGTGGAGGTCGTCGCAGCCACGAGTCCGGACGTGGTGCTGATGGACGTGCGGATGCCCGTGCTCGACGGGTTGGAGGCGACGCGCCGGATCCTGGCCGCCGGCCTCGACCCGGCGCCGAAGGTGTTGGTGCTGACCACCTTCGACGTCGACGACTACGTGTTCTCGGCGTTGCAGGCCGGGGCCAGCGGGTTCCTGCTCAAGGACGCGACCCCCGAGGTGCTGGTGGACGCCGTGCGGGCCGTGGCCGCGGGCGACCAGTTGCTGTCGCCGATCATCACCCGCCGCCTGATCGAGCACTTCGTCGCGACCCGTCGCGCCACCGTTCAGGTTCCCGCCGCCGTCGCCGACCTCACCCCTCGCGAACGCGAGGTGCTGGTCTGCATCGCCCGCGGCCTGTCGAACGCCGAGATCGCCGCCGAACTGTTCATCGCCGAGCAGACGACCAAGACCCACGTCAGCCGCATCCTCGGCAAACTCGGACTGCGCGACCGGGTCCAGGCCGTCGTGCTCGGGTACGAGATCGGGCTGGTCAGCCCCGGCCAGTCCTGAACTGTGCATGATCACCGCGGGTTCTCGCGCGGTGATCATGCACAGTCGTGATCATGCACAGTCGTGATCATGCACGAGTTCGTCAGCGGGTCAGCAGGGGTTCCAGCAGTGAGCGCAGGACGCTGGGACCGGCCAGGGTCAGCACCGACTCGGGGTGGAACTGGATCCCGGCGAAACCCTTGCCGCGCACGGCGACGACCTCGTCGGCGGGTCCGGTGGCGACGTCGATGCCCTCGGCCTCCAGTCGGGCGGTGGACGCGTCGTCGACCCGGGCGGTGAACGAGTTGTAGAAACCCACGGTCGCCAGGTTCCCGAACAGGTCCACCTGCAACTGCGTCCCCTGGTGGGGGGCGTCCTTGCGACGCAACGGAAGACCCAACGTCCCGGACAGCAGCTGGTGGCCCAGGCACACCCCGAGCAGCGGGTTCCCGCCGTTGCGGGCGGCCGCGGACAGTTTCGCGGCCAGATCCTGCAGCCGCGCGATCCGGGGATCGGAGGAGTCCTCGGGGTCACCCGGGCCGGGGCCGAGCAGCACCAGGCCCTGGTGACCCAGGAGTTCGGAGTCCAGGCTCGGGTCGTCGTACCGCAGCACGCGCGCCTGCAGCCCGGCCGCGGCGAGCAGGTGCACGAGCATCGCGGTGAAGGTGTCCTCGGCGTCGATCACCAGCGCCTTCCCGAGCGGGGAACCCGTGGGCTGCTTCTGCGGTTCGAGCCAGAAGTTCGCGAGCCGGTCGCGGCGGGCGACCAGCAGTTGCGCGATCCGCGGGTCCGAGGCCAGCGGCACCCGGCGCACCGGGGCGCCGTCGGGACCGGTCCGCGGGGGCAGTGGAGGCAGGGCCCCCAGGGCCCGCAGCACCCCGGCGGACTTCGCGTGGGTCTCGGCGACCTCGCCCTCGGGGGTGGAACCACGGACCAGGGTGGCCCCCACGGAGACCCGGACCGTGGCAGCGGGACCGTCGCGCCGGATGTCGGCGGTGCGGATGAGGATGGGGGAGTCCAGTGTCTGCGTGCCGTCGGCGTCGTGGCCGAGCAGGGCCAGCGCGCCGGCGTAGTACGCCCTCCCGGAGGGTTCGAAACGTTTGATGACCCGGCACGCGCTCTGCAGCGGCGACCCCGTCACGGTGGCCGCGAACATGGTCTGCCGCAGCACCTCCCGCGCGTCCAGCGTCGACTGCCCGCGCAGTTCGAACTCGGTGTGGGCCAGGTTCGCCATCTCGCGCAGGTACGGCCCGTGCACCACACCGCCGAGGTCGCCGACCGAGCACATCATCTTGAGTTCCTCGTCGACCACCATGAAGAGTTCCTCGACCTCCTTGGGGTCGGAGAGGAACTCCACCAGGCCGTCGGGGTCGGGCCCCGTGGCCGGATACCGGTAGGTGCCCGAGATCGGGTTCATGACGACCTCGCCGCGGGACATCCGGACGTGCACCTCAGGGGAGGCACCGACGAGCGTGCGGGAGGTCTCGGCACCGCCCGGGATGTGCACGACGAACGTCCAGTACGCGCCCTGTTCCGCGACCAGCAGACGGCGGAACAGGCTCAGTGCGGTCCGGGCGTCGAACCCGTCGATGACGCCGTCGACGTCGCGGCGGATGACGAAGTTCGCGCCGCTGCCCTGGGCGATCTCCTCGTCGATGATCCGGCGCACGACGTTCGCGTAGTCCTGGTCCGAGAGGTCGGGGGCGACGTCGCGCAGCGGGACCTCGGCGTCGGGCAGGGCGCGCAGCGCGTCCTCGACGGCGAGGTCGACCGCGTCCTGGATGCGCAGGACCTGCAGCGGGGTGCCGTCGTCGTGGACGTCGAACCCGCGTTCGCGGATCTGCCGGAACGGGACGAGCGCGAGGGCGTCCTTCGCGCTGGTGCCCAGCGGGATGTCGCCGAGGTGCTCGACGATCTCGACGGGCCCGCGCAGGACCTCGACGGGGCCGGGTTCCCCGGTGCGGGGATCGAGCCGGCGCAGAAGCGCGAAGGGGCCGGCGTCGGGACCCAGCAGGTCCGCGACGATCTGGTCGGGTGTCATCAGTTCTCCTCGAGGGGCTGGTGGGGAGCCGTCCGTCGAGGGGGACGTCCAGCGGTCGGCCTCCTCGACGAGGCGGCCACCGGGACGTTGGAAAGCGTCAGGCGACCGCCGACACCCACCACCACGCACCGCTGCACAGCGCACGGGCGCTGCGGGCGGGTCCCGACAGGGACGTAGTGGTGGTCACGCGGACCACCTTAGCGCCCGTGCTGGGCGGGGAGGCAATACGGTGCGCAGGTGACCTCCGCACAGACAGCGCAGTCGACCGACCCGACCGAGACGAACCAGACCGAGACGAAGCCGACCGAGACGAAGCCGACCGTCTTCGTGATGTACGGCGCCACGGGCGACCTCTCCCGCCGGCTCGTCTCGCCGGCGTTCTTCGAACTCGCCCGCCTCGGTCGGCTGCCGCAGCAGTGGCGGCTCATCGGCTCCGGGCGCGGCGACAAGTCCCACGAGGAGTTCCGGCACTTCATCAAGGAGGCCCTGGAGGAGTTCGGCCCGCAGCCGTCCGAGGGGCCGTGGGACGAGTTCGCCGCGAACCTGCTCTTCGCCGGTGGCGGTTTCTTCTCCGACGATCCCGGCTCCTTGCTCGACGTGCTCGACGAGGTCAAGGCCGAGCTCGGTGACGACCTGGACCTGGTGCACTACCTCGCCATCCCGCCGGGTGCGTTCCTGGAGACGACGAAGGCCCTGGACAACCACGGTCTCGCGCAGGGTTCGCGGGTCGTCTACGAGAAGCCGTACGGCGTCTCGCTGGCCTCGTTCGAAGAACTCGACGCCGAGGTGCAGCGGGTCTTCGACGAGTCGCAGGTGTTCCGGATCGACCACTTCCTGGCCTTCGAGGCGCAGCAGGACGTCATCCACGCGCGGTTCGCGAACCCGTGGCTGGCTGCGATCTGGAACCGCGAGTTCGTCGCCCAGGTGCAGGTCGACATCGCCGAGACCCTCGACGTCGCCCAGCGCGCGAGTTTCTACGACGCGACCGGCGCGTTCCTGGACATGATCGTCACCCACCTGTTCCAGATGGCCGCGACCGTCGCCATGGAACCCCCGGCCGATCTGGGCCCCGGCGCCCTGCAGACTGCGCGAGACGCTGCGCTGCAGGACTTCCGTGAACTCGACCCGGCCGAGGTGGTCCTCGGGCAGTTCGACGGGTACACCGCGATCGACGGGGTTCCGGACGACTCCAAGACCGACACGCTGGCCGCCTGCCGGGTCTGGATCGACAACGACCGCTGGCGCGGGGTGCCGTTCCTGCTGCGTTCGGGCAAGAAGATGACCGCGGACGAGCAGCGGGTCACCCTGGTCCTGAAGTCCCCCCGTGAATCTGGTGAGGACCTGCACACCGACGCCGAGCCCGCGACGATCAGTTTCTCGCTGCTGCAGGGTGGTGCGCTGGACATCGCCACGACCGTGCGTAAACCCGGAGTGGCCGGCGGGCTCGTGCAGGGGACGGCGACGTTGAAGCTCGATTCCTTCGAGGGCCCGAAACCGGCAGCGCCGTACTCCCACCTCATCGAGCACGTGCTGACCGGCGACCGGTCGCTGTTCACCGGCGTCGACGGGCTGCGCGCGGCGTGGACCTGCATCGAGCGGTTCTCGCAGAACCGCCCCGCGATCGAGTCGTACGCGCCCGGGACGTGGGGACCGGCCTCGGCCGACGCGCTCGCGGAGCCGGGAACGTGGTTCCTGCGCTGATCATCAGAGCGGCCGTGGACGGTGACGCGGGCGAACTGCTCACCGTCCAGCGGGCCGCGTTCGTCACCGAGGCCCAGCGCTACGGCGACCCGTTCCTGCCGCCCCTGCGGGAGGACCTCGACGGGGTGCGGGCGGCCATAGCGGCCCAGGTCGTGCTCGTCGCGGTGCACGGCCAGCGGATCGTGGGGTCGGTGCGCGTGCGGGTCGAGGGCCGCGTCGGCCACGTCGGTCGCCTCGTCGTCGCCCCGGACCAGCAGCGCCGCGGCGTCGGGACCGCTCTGCTCGCGGCGGTGGAAGAGGTGGGGGTCGACGAGCTGGCGCTGTTCACCGGTGGCGACTCCCACGAGAACGTCGCTCGGTACGAACGCGCCGGCTACGTCCGCTCGGGGGAGTCGCTCGACGACCGCGGCATCCCGCTGGTGCACCTGCGCAAACGACTTCTGGGAGGCTTTGCACCCCACAACACCGCGTGAGGGGTGCAAAGCCTCCCAGGAGTGGGTGGGGTCAGGCCGCCAGGGTGAGCTGGGCGCGGCGGGCCAGGACGAGCGGGCGGACCAGGATCCGGCCGGGGACGCCGAGGCGGCCGTAGTGCAGGGCGCGCGCGGTGGCGATCGGCGGGCAGCGGCGCGAGAGGATCACGCTGGCCAGGACCGCCGTGACGGCGGAGCAGACGACGACCGAGGGCTGACCCATGGCCGCGCCGTAGATCGTCCACAGCGTCGCGGACAACTGGGTCAGCATGAACGAGCTGGGGGCCAGACCGGCCAGGGGAGCGCGGCCGAAGACGGTGCGGACCTGGGGGACCATCTTGACCAGCGAGACGACGGTGGCCGTCGAGCCGAGGGCGACGGTCCCGCCGAGCAGGTAGGCCGTCACGGCGACCGGGGCCCAACCGGCCGCGGCCAGGAACAGGGTGCGCAGGGGCAGGTGCAACCGCTTGGCCGCCAGCACCGCGGTGATGACCGCGCAGACGATGCCGGGGACGTTCCCGACGAGCTGGGCGGGGTCCATCAGCAGGATCCCGTAGCTCAGCCACGTACCCGCGGCCAGCACCCCCAGGATGGACGACGTGTACGACAGCCCGCTCGCGTCGGGGTTCCTGATGAGACGGATGATCTGCGGGACACCGGTGAGGATGCCGATACCGGCGGCGACGAGACCGAGAACGGAGATGAGGGTGGCGACGGGCACGTACCTGTGTGTCGGCAGGATCCCCGTCCGGGCTTGAGGCCTCCCACGCCTACTTCACGAACGAGTTCCGGTGGTCCTGCTGCGGCAGCTGGATCTGCTGCGTCGGGGCCAGCCGGACCTTGGGCAGGGCCTCGGGGTGGTCGCGCCGCAGCAGGGTCACGAGTTCCTCGCGGACCGCGCACCGCAGGTCGAAGAGTTCACCGCCGGAGTTCGCGCTCACCAGCACCCGCAGCCGCACCGCGGAGTCCACCGCGTCGGTGACCTGCAGGACGAACACCTCGCCGTTGAACAGGGGGTGCTCGCGGACGAAAGACTCCGCGTGCGAACGGATTGCGTCAATCGGGACGTTCCAGTCGACGTCGATCTCGACCGCCCCGATGATGTCGGAGCTCTTGCGGGTCCAGTTCGCGAACGGGGTCGTCGTGAAGTACGTCGAGGGCAGGATCAGCCGGCGCTGGTCCCAGAGTTTCACCACGACGTAGGTCAGGGTGATGTCCTCGATGTTCCCCCACTCGTCCTCGACCACGACGACGTCGTCGACGCGGATGCCGTCCGTGAACGCGATCTGCAGGCCCGCGAACACGTTCGCCAGGGAGGTCTGGGCCGCGAGGCCCGCGACGACCGACAGCAGACCCGCCGAGGCCAGCACGCTCGTGCCCACGCCCTCGGCGCCGGGGATCGTCAGCAGCATCGAGGCCGCCGCGACGACGATGATGATCGCGACCACGACGCGCTTGACCAGCTGCACCTGGGTCCGGCGCTGCCGCTGCCGGCGGTTGTCCTTGACGTCGATCCGGTAGCGCAGCAGCAGGACGTCCTGCACGACGTTGGCGGCCACGACGGCGAGTCCCGCGCCGAACGCGACCGCGAGCAGGTTCAGGACGAAGAAGGTGGGTTCGCGCCAGTCGGCGGCCTGGGTGTAGATGTCCAGCGAGGCCCGGGCGGCGATGGTGGCCATGAACCCGGCCAACGGCCGCCGGCCTCGTTGGGCCAGCGTGGCGAGGATCTCGTGCTTGCGGCCCATGCGCCGCACACCCAGGGCGATGAGCTCGCCCACCAGGGCCGCGACGAGAGCTGCGGCCAGGGCCACGCCGATCGTGAGCCAGACGGAGGTGCTGATGTTCACGTGCAGGGCTCCTCAGGGGGATCGAGAACGGACATCGACGTCCTGCGGACTCGACAACCGTAGGTGAGGTGCAACCGTCCGGCAGCTCGGGGCGGTGTCTGCACAGGCGATCCGCAGGCGCTCCGGTGGGTGAGTGGCGCGTGAGCGGTGGCCCACCACCCCCGAT
>Ga0325400_1008085_pt1 | contig 10085 bp, 10 predicted proteins | sample PopdelMetagenome_2_FD_205662 | JGI IMG/M metagenome (GOLD analysis project Ga0325400, IMG submission 205662) | Populus deltoides microbial communities from Bellville, Georgia, United States - Xylem-PdKOR-R1 | ecosystem: Host-associated > Plants > Phyllosphere > Stem > Wood/Secondary xylem...
AAACTCATATAATAATTATTTTTTATGAGAATTAAATCATTTAAATTGATTTAACCTTTATCTATCACTTACATATTCCTCATATCATAGAAAAAAATATTTTATGAAAATATAGTATAAAGAATTTGTTTGAAAATCGTTTTCTTTAGGAAATATTAGGAAAAGATTCACTAAACTAAATCTTACGTACGTGGCGATCTAGAATTAGCCAGTGAAGGACTATTGAAAACAGCCACGTCAAGTTAATCCCCCAAGAGTCCCAGCAAGGCACCTCAGTGCCGCGCATTTTGACATTTTGCCAATTTCCCGCCATTTCTCACCCTCTAAAAAAGTCACTATGACAGGCACTGACCAAAATTAAAAATCAGAAAAAAAAATCGTAGGAAGGAGAACAGAACCTAAAAGCTGCAAATGGGTGTCAAAGATCTTCTCAAGTTCATGAAACCCTACATTGAACCTGTTCACATAAAAAAATACGATGGCAAACGTGTATAAATCTAAACCCCATCTGGGTTTTGTGTTTTTTTCAATGCTTAAATTGATATTATGTTTTTTATTAACTTTTTTTTTGGTTTTTTTACAGGTCGGTATTGATGCTTATAGTTGGTTACATAAAGGAGGTGTATAAAAAATCTATCTTGACTCATTTCTTCTTTTATTTATTTCTTTTTGGTGTTGAAGGGAATTGATTTTTTTTTCCTGTTGTTTTTTTTTGGGAAATGATGCTGCAGCTTATTCGTGTAGCATGGAGATTTGTTTAAATTCAAATAGCGAAAAGAAGTTACGGTATTTAGACTATTTTATGCACAGAATTAATCTACTTAGACACTACAAGATTACACCAGTTGTTGTTTTTGATGGTGGAAATATTCCCTGTAAAGCTGGAACTGAACAAGACAGATACAGGTTAGTTAAATTAATTAAAAAATATTGCCTTTTTTGGATAATGTGCAATATGTTCTTTATTGAGTTCCCATTTGGGGTTTAGCAATTGGAAATTCGAAATCTTATTTGGGGTTTTGTATTTCAATTTAGGAAAAGAAAAGCAAATCGTGAGTTGGCAATGGAGAAGCTCAAAGAAGGGAATGCTAATGCTGCTACTGAATTTTTTCAGGTATGAGAAATTTTAACCAAATGAGTAAATTTCATCTTCCATGTTGTTTGTCCTAATTGAAAGATGGGTCAATGAGTAAAATGTCATATAGCCATATACACCAAAGTTTCTTAGTAGTTGTGACTTTCTAATTGTCCAATTCCATCTCTTGTTTGATTTTAATCTGGAAAATTTGAAAGTCTTTGGTATCTCAAGCAATTAAATATTAGTTGTTACTAAACTTTAGCCTTCACAGAATCTTGTGTGATTCTTTTACCCTTATGTTATAGCTTGTGTTTAATTATTCTTTACATTTTGCTAGGGTTTATATAATCGCTATCTATGTTTGGTTTCTTTTTCAATCCATGTAAATTACTAATCTACATTGCCCTTTCCATACAGAGAGCAATTAGCATTACCCCATTGATGGCACATCAACTGATTCAGGTATGTGATTGCAGCATCTTTGACTGTGACCTGCTATCTGTAGCTCTAGAAATTATCATATTTCCATAGAATATAGATATCTGCATGTTAGAAGCTATCTACATTTTCTTGCGTACAGTATCTAAGTTATAATAAACCATGCCCTATGTCCTCTGATTACTTTTCAGATCTTGAGATCGGAAAACATAGAATTTTTGGTAGCTCCATACGAGGCTGATGCACAGTTAGCACATTTAGCTAGCCTTGAAGCAGAAAGAGGTGGTATAGCAGCTGTTATAACAGAGGACAGTGATCTATTGGCATATGGTTGCCAAGCTGTAAGAACTTTCATGAAACTTTGGTTTGTTGGAGATGGAGGTCCACTGCTCTCCTAATTACACAGCTGTCTTTGTTCATTACTGACGGTATTAGTGGTGGTACTGTCTTGATTTGATTTGCATTGGTTGCTCAGACTATTTTTAAGATGGATCGGTACGGCAATGGTGAGGAGATAGTTTTAGACAAGGTTTTTGATGCTGCAGCTCGCAAACCTTCATTCCAATGTTTTGATAAGGAATTGTTCATGGGTGAGTCCACCACTTTGAAGCTTGCTTAAAAGCTTACAAACTATAGAGAAGTTTTGAATATGAACAAATAAAAACAGACTAAAACAGAGAATATAAAACACATCGATCGTAGTGCTTTCATGCATCTGAATGGAAATATTTCCATTCTTTTATCGACTTTGGTTGCAGATTTTGTTTCCATAATTATAATAATATTAACATAGAGCTTTCAGTTTTCAATCTCACGAGATAGAACTAATTACAAGAGGAAATTGAATGGAAAACTAGCTCATATTTTGACCTCTGGGGTATGTGTATCATAGCTGGTTGTGAGAAAAATAGTCCTTATGTTTCCATTGTCGAATTAGTGCAATTAAACTTAAAACTGGCTCATTTTATGACATGTGTACAGGTATGTGTGTCTTAGCTGGTTGTGATTTCCTTCCATCTGTTCCTGGAATAGGGATTTCGAAGGCTCATTCTTATGTGTCCAAGTATCGGAACTTAGATCGTGTAAGTGTGTTCTGGTGCTTTTGATAGTCCATAATGTTGATCAAATTTCAAAACCTTAAGATGAAATCAGGCATAAACATGTTCCAATGCACTGCATAAAGGCTATGTTCACAGTAACAATCTCATGAGGTCATAATCAAATGATTTTGGAACTAAAGTGCATATCTGTAAATCAAACATTATTTTCACTTGATTTTCCCAATCTATAATATCATCAATTCTGTTGGTGACAGACAAATTCGATGAACACATTTTAAATTTTGATTAATCTTCAGAAGATGTTGGAATTTCCAGTAGGAAAAAATCATTATAGTTTCTGGTGCTATGGAAATTCTGTGGAATTCATGCAAGATACAAGCTTTTCTTTACAGAAATAGCTTGAGCTAAAGGTTAAAAATGAACTTTAAATTTTTCAGAAAATGTTTGTTGAGCTTATAGTAGCTGTTGAGGTAACAATATTATGCAAGGTTCCTGCCTTGAATCTGAGTTCTACTGAAAACAAATGAAAGGAGGAGCAGGAAACAACAGAATGCAGTGATAGCAAGAAAAACTCGTGTTTTAGATGTTTTCTATCTATGCTAGTTTTAACGACAGCAGTTTATTTATTCATTTTATAATAACATCTAAATTTGTCTGTTTTTCTCTATTTAGTATGAAAACATGTTAAAGCATCTGAAAAGATATCTGGAATCTCTTCATTTTTTTTTCCCTGTCTGGCTAGAGAAAATGAACTTCTAATTATTCACTCTTCCTGTGGTTCTTTGGGGAAGCATATCATTGTTTCTAGACTTCTCTTTCTCGTACCCTACCCTTTTTCTGAATATTATTTGAGCCAAGACAGGAAAAATACGGTTGAATTTTATGGTTTGGTTCTTTTCCCTAAAACATTTCTCATCTCACTAGCTGAGAGTTGATCATGTATGAGCCTTGAAAAGCACATCTGGTTTGGTTTGCAACCAGTTTATTGTACTGCCCACTTCTTTTGTCTGGCATTTTTTTTTTGGTCAAGGAGATATTGCATCTGCTACCCAAAAAAGGAGCCTTATCGATGACAACCTTGTGAACTTTTGCATGGTTTTACTCTGCCATGGAGTTAAACATTTATCCAACTGATGCTTCTAACTAATCAGTTTCTTTTGAAAGCTTATATTTGATGGCATTCTTTCAGGTTTTATCAGTTTTGAAGTTGGAGAAAGGTCGACAAATGCCTGAAGATTATTCAAAATCTTTCATAGAGGCTCTAGCAGTTTTCCAGCACGCCAGAATGTGTGTAGATTGCAAAACTAATTATTCCAAATGATTTATTTCCTCATCCTTGTTGTCTTTCAATTTTAAGTTACTAAAATGATCTATCACTCGTTGCTCATTTTCTCGCTGCATATACTTATGGACTGACCCTTTTTTTTTTCTTTTTGGCATTTGACGCAGATATGATTCGAACAGTAAGAGACTGGAACACATGAAGCCTGTCCCTCAAAATTTACTGGAATCTTTGGAAGGGAAGCTGGATTTCCTTGGACCGTATCCTGCTTTAATTGAGCGAATACTATTTCTGAAAGTTCTACAGCTCCTGTTTCAGCTTGCACTTCCATGTCAAGCATAAAGAACTGCAGCCTTCAAAACCCAAGATGTTCTCGGCCACGGCACAGATGCTTTAGTAAATTCATCGAGGTTGTATTTAAAAAAGAACTGTATTGTTTTGTCTGGGATGAACACTTGGAGAGTTCTGGATGCTGGCTGCATATTGGGCGTATTTGACCTTAGCAATGCTAATCTACCCGTATAAACCTGTGCATATTGTGTGCTTGTGTCTGGTGTGCAATTTCTTTTCCTTGACTGATTGCAAATGACTCCAGAGAAATTCCTCCTTCCGTAGCAACTGCAATTGCTGAAGGGAACTTGGATCCAACAACCATGGAGGCCTTTGCTTGTTTTCGAAGTCCTGGACGTCTTCCAGACCCTATTTTCATTCAAAATCCTTCTCAACTTCAGAAACCCAAAGCTAAGGTTGTATCCAGACAGATGAACAGCACGATGGCCTTTCTTTCCTATAAATCTGAAGGAGACAGTTCAGGCAAGTTTTTTAACCCCACTTGACCTTTATTGATACAGACACTTGAAAATTGCATAATTTTACACTATGAGTTTATTGTACCAGGTGTGGTACTGAAGCAGGAGCCACTTTCCACTGAAAGTATGTATATCAGCGAAGCTCTAGCACTTCAGAAACTAATTTCGCCACCTAAAGTTAATATTACAGAAGCAGCAATGGTTCCCAATGATGTTCCACTGAAAGTTGCTAAGAACCCATTCAGGATTCAACAAGTTGAAGAAATCAACTTGGACCAGAAAGATAGCAGCACTGGACAAATCTCAGTTGTGATTGACCATGAAAAGATGAATATACCATGGGCCACTCCCGATGACATCCAGTCAGAGGTTCATGATAAAAGTCCTCCCAAGAAAAGAAAACTCAACAAAGTTCACTTAGATCAGGGAGCCAGCATTACTGCACAAGCTTCAGTGGTAAGCAAGGCAGAAAACTCAGACAACTTGTGTGTTGCCGAGTCCCAAGAAAATGTGAATTCCATGCCTAAAATGACTTCTAATGGAAAGGGTAAAAACGGAAAGGCAAAGAGAAGCAAGCACATGAGTCTGGAGAACACGAAGAATACTATTTTGAATTTCTTTTCTCGAGCGTAACCTTTCAATCTCTTGATTGATTGCCCATTTTCTGGGTATCTTTCAGAAGCCTTGGTTGGATTTCATTTTTCATTGAAGTCCTGAAATAGGCCAGAGAAAAATTGGCTTTAAGATGTGAATTAGAGATTAAACTGTTTAGGCGACAAGGTCAAGGGAGCTTGCCCCACTGGTGTCCACCAAGGGCGGGGGTCTACACATGACATTTGCAGTTTTTTGAGCCTGGTTGATAAGAGCTGAATTTGATGTTCTGGTTGCTTATGGAGATACGAGGATAAATTTTCATTATCATTCACAGTTACCACAATACGTTCTGAAAAACACTCCACCTAATTTTGCAAACCAGTACAATTACCGAAGCCATGCTTGTGGACTTTCTGCAATTTCTATGTTCTTGATAGGTTAAGGTGTTCTGCAAATGTCTGAAATTTAAACACCACTGAACAATCATAAATCAAAAAAGGAGCCAGAAAACGAAGATCTCAATAGCTTTATTGCAAGAACATGTTTTCCGGACAACTAAATCAAAGAAAGCCTGCCAGCTTAATGTTTGTTCCGCTCTAGGAGATGCTTGAACCAATTGGCAGACATTTTTGGGTACCTCTTAAGGTTGGAGTAATCAACATACACAATTCCAAACCTTGAAGTGTAGCCTAATCTCCATTCAAAGTTGTCAAGTAATGACCAAGCAAAGTACCCAACCAAATTGGCTCCATCATCAGCTGCTTTCTTCAGTTGAGACAAGTAGGCCTTGTAGTAGCCAATTCTAGTGATGTCTTGCATTGCTTTGGAACGTGTGAGATTACCAGGATCATCCATCCCTGCATAAGAATTTTTTTTTTTAAAAAAAATCTCATATTAACAGGGTCAAACAAGCTCATAAAAAGTTACAACATGGCTTAAATAAGAAATCATGACGTATAGTAGTAGCTCATACCATTTTCAGACAGTATCATTGTAGGGTTTCCATAGCGCTCTTTGATGTACATCACAGCCTTGTACATACCCCATGGTACATTATAAAGCCAATAAGAATTTGCCTGCAAATGTCCAATTACTCATGAAATAAACCCAAACCCATAGCTCATGCATTGTTAACTTTTGTGGGAAGAACTTACTCTTGGACCAATTTCCACTCCCTTCTTCTTATCTGCAAGATTCATAAGACACTGCACTTTAGTGACTGAAGGAGTAAATGAACTTCGACGTTCCACTATTTAAGAGAGAAAGGAGGGCAAGAGTTTCTTACAAGCAAATCCAGCATTCCAGTCTTGCTGGTAGCCCAAGTTCTTTGGTTTGGACTGATGTGGATCATACATGTAGTAAGTAGTATAATGGTTGATTCCCACAAAATCCATTGAGCCCTTCACCATCTTGACTTCTTCTTCTGTAAACTTCGGTAGCCTACTCCCGACAATATTTTGCATTGTTTTCGGATATTCACCATATACAATAGGATGAATAAACCTGCATGAAGCCATAACCAGCGTGACATGATTTTTTTTAAGCTATCAAGATGTCTGAATTATATCATAAGGTTTGTTGACTTTACCATATGAATGTGTAATGCAACTGGAATGCCCTTGAAAGTATCTCATTCCCCTTACTTTTGTGGAAAAATATGTATCCCAAGTCTCAACCATACTTTCATATTCTTTTCTAGGTACATTCTTTAGATGTACTTTCACCAACAATCTAAGTGCTTTAAATAAATTTCAGATAGCCCATGATCGATGACAGTAAGATGCAAGTTCTTCAAAATGTGTCAGCTAAATGCATCAAATTTTAAGCCATTTTCAAAGATGCATGCAGCATGCTGCTGTGGTTTTCAAATTTTAGCTCATCAACTACATTTTGGTGATAATTTATCTCCATGGTCAAAAGCATTGACCAAGAAGGTCAACTTTAGTCACCCTGGGAAAGTATATGTGATCCTCAATTACCCCGCACCGATCACTGAAATGAAATAAAGAGGGAGAATTTCTTTCATTACTAAGCAGTAATGAATTTTTACCATCCAACATGAAAATCTCTTGCTCTTTGAGCTGCTAAGTTGTCAGCTTTTGATCTGGTAAGAGGTTCGTAATAAACAAAATCCAAGAGAATTCCAATCCTTCCCTTCTGTTTTTCCTGCAATGTAAAATAAAAAAAGGGGACAAGCTATAGCATATTGTTCCATCGAATAAATGAATTCCATCCCATTCAAAATAAAAGAACAAATGCTAAATTACTTGATACTTTTCGCGATATCTCTGAACAGCAGCTGCATGAGATAAAATCAAATGATGAGCAACAATATAAGGCTCTGTTGCAGAATTGCCGACTGTACAATTCCCAAATGCTTTGGAACACCTTCCAGGAGCAAAGAACCCATTATCATATCCAAGCGCAGCCACCACTCTAGGTTCATTGAATGTCATCCAATTCTTTACTCGATCTCCAAAGGTCTTAAAACAGAAGTCTGCATAATCGGCAAAGTCTTTCCTGCAGAGCCCGAAGCATTTATCTAATTTCAATCTATTAAAGATGATTGCTCAAAAACATAATCCCCAGAAACAATCATTCTCAATTCGCCAAAATATAAAATACATGAAAGGTAAGAACTATACATGGGGGAAACATTAGTTCTTAGTGCTGTATACTTACACTACTTGGTAACTCAACAATCCATTATACTTCTTCTCAAGTGCTAGCGGAAGATCATAGTGATAAAGATTCGCATATGGAGTAATGCCTACAAAATATTCATGGACATAAATTATATCCCTATATCTTGATAAATGTGAAAGCAATTAGTTGGAAATCAACATACATCTCATTTAAAATTTCATAGAAAAGCACACCTCTTTCGATCATGTAGTCGATCAACCTATTATAGTATGCAACTCCTTTCCAATTCACTTTTCCAGCTCCATCTGCATCAAAGAAGTCAAAGAAGGCTAGGAAATCCAACGATACAAATTCACAAACAAAATTTGAATTTAATAGAAACTGCAGATGAAACAATTACCAGGGAAAATTCTGGACCATGAAATCGAGAACCGGTATGCATCGAAGTTCAACTTTTTCATGATATCTACATCTTCCTGCAACATCAATGGAAGAGTTTAGATCTAGCAGGTGTCCTGAATGGGAGAAACTTGATAGAAATCAGATACAACCAAGAATGGACATTTAATGCCATCAGAACTCCACAATTTAAAATCTGCAGATATGAAAGTTACACTAGTTATAATAATGTAATATTAATGTTTAGTAACAGTGTGCTAGATGTTCATATTTTTGGGGCATTCTCCTCATTCTTAGCAATGCAGTGATCCAAAATGCTGAAATTAAAATCAAAATGAAAGCTCAATCAAGGGGATTTCCTTAATAGTAAGAAAGGTTAAGGACGGACAGGAGCAGGACCTACCTTGTAGCGGTGATACTGGTCCACTGACACTTCCCCTGTAGCATTATTGGCAACGATCCCTGCTCCCAAACATCAACATTTCATTTCATATTATTACCAAAACAAAATAATCTAAAGCCTCAATGTTAAGTTTTTAACTTCTATCACTAGCTGTTGCATTAAGCCAACAAAAACATCATTGTCATTAAAGAAAAAACTTAAATTTTTTTTAATGAAGCAACCAAACACCATAACATATTAATTATTACCAGGAATTTTGACAAAGGCATCCCAAATGCTAGGCCCACGGCCATCCTTGTCAGCCATGCCTTCAACTTGATAAGCAGAAGTAGCAGTTCCAAAGACAAACCCCTCAGGGAAGCCCTGTCTCAGCCCTCCGGCTGTTTCGAAACTAATGGTCTCTGACTGCTTTGAAGGTCCATTGAGTTCTGCTGCATGGGAGATACAGTGAGTAATACTGAGAAATAATATCAAGAATGGCAATGCCTTTGCTCTCATCTTGAAGACTGAGAGAAGACACAGAGAAAGAGTGGTAAGTGAGCAGTTAGAGAATACAGAAAGTGAGTGGGGGAGTGTAGAAATTTATAGAAAATGAAAATAACGGGAAAAAAAAAATTGCATAAAATCTTTACAAATTATCTAATAAAATAAAGAGAAATTATTCGATGTGTCGATGCCTCATGCATCTTATCCCGTGGATGCGTTGGAGTTTGAGATTATTTTCTTGTCTTGTTGCTTACCTAATCTATAATCAGATCTTATTTTTATATAATAAAGTATGATTATATATATATAAAATCATACATCGAAAAATCAATCATTTAGTTGATGGTCTCACCTTGTTGGCTCATGCTAATTTCTTTTTTAATTTTAATTATATGTTCTTTCAATAACGTGTAATTTGATTAATAGAATGCCCACACCTGTGTTGAATAATAACATGTTATTTGATTAATAGAATGTCCACACCTGTATTGAATAATACTAGCTTTTCTGAGAAATTATTTAGGAGTTCACCTAATTACAAATTTTTTTAATTTTTTTTTATTGTATATTTTATCCTAAGACCATATAATACTCATAAGTTTGCTTATAGAAGTGGACATTGTATTCTAGATTATGGACTCTACTGAGTTTAATAATTTTTTTATTTAATTATATGATAATAAAATATAAAGACCAATTCAAAATCAATTAAATATTGAATGATAAAATAAAAAAAATAAAAAACCCAACAAAAACTTAATTTGAAAGATGAAATTAAAAAAGAAGAAGATTAGGTGTGTGGCCTAACGCACTTGAGCCATTAAAAAGCCTAGGTGTTTGGGCCTGAGACAATCTCATGCACTCAAGCTATGTTTTTTTTTTTTTTTTT
>Ga0325400_1008088_pt1 | contig 10084 bp, 11 predicted proteins | sample PopdelMetagenome_2_FD_205662 | JGI IMG/M metagenome (GOLD analysis project Ga0325400, IMG submission 205662) | Populus deltoides microbial communities from Bellville, Georgia, United States - Xylem-PdKOR-R1 | ecosystem: Host-associated > Plants > Phyllosphere > Stem > Wood/Secondary xylem...
AGGATCGAGCCGACCTAATACCCAACAAGCCCGAAGTCCAGAGCCAAATTTTTTCTCCCAACGAGGTTCAAAACAAAACTCGTCGTAAGTGCCGCCGACAACGATCATTTCACCGTAATGAAAAGTTCGCACGAACCACCAATCAGCGAAGTGATGCGACCATGGTACTCATTTCCATCATTGATGCAGGCTATAATGGCCGACTGCAGGCTACCAGGATTGACGAATACGCCACCGACTAGTTGTCCGTCGGTCGTAACCCCCTGAAGCGAGGTAACCGTTCGCAAGATGATATCCAAATAATCGTTAACGCTCAATGTGGCTAAGACAGCCGGCACCGGGGACATAATTGTCCCTTGTCCGCTTAAAGTGCGGCAATCTTGCTGAGCTGCGCCGCCGCCACCGGTAGAAAAATCTGTATCTCCGCTTCCTGACATGGTAAGGTTTATTAATTGGTGTGCTTCAATGCACTGATTGCTAATCTATTGGTTTTTTTCATAAATTCCCAAATAATTGCATCCATAATACCCGAAGATACTTCCAAAGCATCGCAAAACGAGAGATATTGTTTCTCCAGCACCAAATAATACTTGTTCAAATCATACTCTTTTTCATAGAAGCCGGCCAATAACCCCGCTCTAAGTATGTGAATATCGAGAATCGCCACACGATCACTGTCCAACCAATTACGCGTGATCCAAGAGGCCGTTTTTAATCCGATACCGTCGACCGTCAATAACCAGTTACGAAGTTCTATATCGTTATGAACGGGTACGGCATCTAAATCAGGTTTGTTCAAAAATTTGTGCAAGTATTTCGTCCTTTGATTATAAAATCGATAAGTTACTTTTCTGCCACCCGATAACTCAAAATGCTCGCTTAGCGCGTCGAACAATGGCTTCCAACTTATGCCGGGAACGATCAGATTCCGTTTCTTCATACGATCGAAAGCCGCCAAACCAACTTCCGAAGGCATGCCAAATCCGCCAAGTAAACACACCACGATCTCTTCCAAAATCGTATTCCCCAGCTTATAAAATTGCCGGGGTTCTTGCCGCTGCATATGCGAGATGTATTGGATTTTCCAAAAAGCAGGCGTATAAAGTTGTGCATAATCGCCCCACTTTACGCCAGGCATCAACTCATGATCCTCGGCGGGTAATTGCCGAGCGGCATTGCAAAGTAACTGCCAACTGTTTTCTTTCATCGTTTTCATTTTGTGGATTGTTGATGGAGTTTGAGTAATAAATTATAGATCCAGCCAGCGGCAAGTTGGAGATCTTTCGACCAAGCTTTCTGATCAATAGACTTTAATTTTTCGGTGATCTGCGCGGTCAATTTTTCGGTCACATGATCTTTACCCAGTTCATCCAAAGCGAGCACCAGCAGGCCACTCGTGGTATCAGACAGGGAGAGTTTCTTGGCAGTTGTTGATTTAAAGATGAGCCGCTGTTCACCAATCTTAATATTGCGCGGTTCGCCATCTGTTAAATAAATGAGCTCGTTGGGCTGAGTTGATGTCATGCCCAACTGATAAAGCGCAGACTGACCCGCGGGTCGAATTCTAACATTCTCTTTTTTAGCAATCGCCTTCGCTACTACTTGCGCAGCCGGCACTTTGCCGCCTTTTAGATAGATACCATGCCCAAGCCTTTCCAAACGATGCTCTTTCGCATGACGGCTTAAACTCATCTTGATCGCATCCTCGCTACCTATCCCCCGAAAATCCACAGGGAATACCAGGTCACCTGTTCCCAAGCGACCGATTTTAGCGCCGATCTGTTGATGAATTGAACTCAATTTTTTACAAATATATCTAAAAAGGTAACAAAAAAAATATATAACATGTTGTCTGTTAGGTGTGCTATATTCGCTTCATGGATTTAGCTTATCAGGAAATTTTCCTTGTGTGGAATAACTTTAATATAGAATGGAGGAAACGTGGCTAAAGTATTTGATCCTATTCCGCCAAATCTTTTAGAAGCGATCTGTCGCTGTATTGGTAATATCAGTCAGGGGCTTTCCGGTACGGATATTAACAAATATTTACAGGACTGCCGCATAGCAAACCCGACACCCGAGATTACGAAGTGGAAACGGCTTTACCATGCATTTGATAACAAGCAGCGTGGAACGGGTAATGCGAACGATATTTTACGTTTTGTACAGATCGCTGTGCATCCGGCCCGTTATATTCCGTTTGGGACCGAGTATTTTGCGAATATTCTGGCAGTCCTGAATCAGCCATTCTCATTTATTGGTTTGGAACTGGGTTCGGATGGGAGGTTTAGGAATACCACGGCTTCTAAAACGATCGATGATGCGCAAAAACGCGCCAATACCTTGTTGCAGAAATTGGAGGCCAGGGAAGTTCATCCTGCGATTTATAAATATTGCCAGGCTGAACTCTTAGCGGAGAATTATTTTCATGCCGTATTTGAAACTGCCAAAGGTGTGGCCGATCGTATCAGGGAGTTGAGCGACCGCAAAAGCGACGGCGCACCCCTGATCACAGAAGTTTTTGCTTCTTCGAACCCGGTACTGATCATCAATAATTTTACGACGGAAACCGATATGAGTGAACACAAGGGATTCGCTAACCTGCTCATCGGTTTTTTCGGCATGTTCCGCAATACTACCGCCCATGTCCCCAAAACGAGTTGGGTAATGACGGAGCAGGATGCGCTTGAGACGATGACCATTGCGTCGTTATGTCACCGAAAGTTAGACCATGCTCATAAAATCAGGTAAATCGTTCCTTTTCGGCCGGCCTAATCAATCATATTGAATAATTGCCCTTCCAGCGCATTTAATTTGTCATGGTCGACCAGTACTTGGTGTTTTTCTATGATCAATTCTAAATGCTGACGGTCAGCACACCCTACGTAGCGATCTGCTGAAGCTAATATGGCGATGTCTTTACAGATATAGAACGGTTCCATATTCAATGATTTACTGGCACCTTTTTTATAAATAAAAGTTTCCTTGCTACTCAGTGGGAAAAGAAAATTATTCATTTGTTCGCCGGTGCTTTCTTTTGATTCAACAATGGCGCGGTCCCCGATAAGGCCTGGATAATTTTCAGCCGAAAGCATAAAGCAATCCCGGTAAATCGCCTTTAGTCCGGGTTGATCACGGATGAGCTGAAAAGCGAATAGCATGCGTTTAAACTCATGACTTATTTCGCTGTTTTCTGATGGGCTGACTAATTCGTTCGGATCATCCGCATATTGGAATTGTAAACCTAAGTCTATGTAACTGAACTGCTTTTTTAAATAACTAAATTCCGAATCACTGGCTGGTACCCGCCATCTTAAAAAATTAGCCATAAAAATGAGGAAGGTTTGTTCTTTAGCATTCAGGGTGAGATTGTTCAGAATATCGTTCAGATGCTTTCCGAAAGAATTATCAAACTCCCCATAAAATGATTCTACATTGTCAACGACCGCGCCGTGATACTCAAAGGTATTCCGGTTCATTTCAAAGAATATACTTTTAGGGCTTTTTCTGCTGAACGCCTTTTTTTGTTTGTCATAAACAAAAAGGTGATGATCCGGGCCGGCAAATCGCCTGATAAGGCATTGTGGTATGTAATGGTGACGCCTGGAAAGGTTGTGCATAGCGGCAGAAAAGTACAAAAAAAGGTGTAGTTTTATCGCATAACACCCTTAAGCCTAGGCAACAATGAACCAGATTACAGATGTCACCAGGCAGAGCATCGCTGATGAATTGGATATCAGCCGTATTCATTATGCGGCAAAACTTGAAGAACCTGATTTTTGGGCACGCTTGCTGAACCTGCAAAAACTACCATCCAACGATTCCCGCTACAACAACGCCTACGAGGATATTCATAAACACATGGTAATGAACAGGGATTGGGATGATCAGTGGTACATGACCGATCCGCGGATTCACATGCTACATGCACCGGACGATTTATACAAACGTTTTCTGGCGCTTACGATACATCCGCGCATTTGCACTGACGAGAAACAGATCTCAGCACTTATTGCTATCTATGACAAGCATTTGGCCGGTGATAATTTACGGATGCTGCAAACGAGTAATATTTCCGGAAAGCCGGTTTATGAAGTGGTGGCCGTAGGCGCAGGACAAGCTGCGGCGGCGGCAAGTAAACAACAAATAAAAAAGCTATTGAATACGGCTTACGTGGATGCTAAAATAAAGGTCATGCACGATAATATAAAAATTAACACCGAGCTGGCGATCGGCATGGGGAAGGAGTTACTGGAAACGGCTTGTAAATCTATCCTCAAGCAACGTAGCATAACGATCAACAAAGACTGGAGTTTATCGCAACTCTTCCGCGAAACCCTGAAACAATTCGATTTTACACCTGTCGGTGCAGAAGACCCGGAACTGGCCCGGCGGGGTATTGCCGCGTTGCTGAGCGGAGTAAATTCCATCGTTCATGGCATAGGTGATCTGCGCAACAGTTACGGCAGCGGTCATGGCAAGGATGCCGATTTCAAAGGGATCAAGCCTAAATATGCCTCGCTTTTTGTAGGCCTAGTATCACAGGTGGTCATTCTTTTGCTGGAAACGAATGGTGAACAAGCAGAATTAGTGGAAACGGACAACGACTTTTAACATGAGCGAACCCTACAAAATCAGACGACAGGCCGTCGTCGTGATCCATGGTATTGGCGAACAACGGCCTATGGAAACGCTCCGCGCGTTTGTTAAAGGCATCAAATCAGAACTGGAATCCGGCGATAATGCCCTGGCAGAAAAACGCTCGACTGTACGTAGTAAACCAGATAGCGTGGGCGATATTTATGAAACGGTTCGTTTAAGTATGGATAGCGCCCGGGGCAGACCAATCACTGACTTTTATGAATTTTACTGGGCCCATAATATGCGCGGCAATCAGTTCGGTCACATGGTGACCTGGCTTCGCCGGCTGGTATTTACCTGGGTCAAAAAAATTCCTGAAAGATTAAGGAAAGTGTGGTGGTCTATATGGATATTGTTCCTAATCTTCGTGATGTCGGCTGTATATCTTTCTTGGGGGAATCATTATTCGACTGTTCGCAAAATTATTGCACCACTAGCAGCTATCGCCATTTTTCCATTCTTACTGGCGATGATCGCTACCATAGTTAAAAAATACTTCTTGAATTACGCCGGCGACGCCGCACGGTATTTTACCCCGGAGCCCGATAATATCGAGGAACGCAGCCATATCCGTCAGCAAGGGATCGCCTTTTTGGAGAAACTAAATCAAATCAGTACCCAAACGAAAGTAGACCGTATTATCATTGTTGCACATAGCTTGGGCTCGGTAATCGCCTATGACTTAATGCGCCTGCTGTGGTCAGAATGCAATAAAGTACTCAATCCAAAACTTGATTTTAGTCAAGTTAAATTGAAGGCACTGGACAGTTTTGAATTAGAAAATACACGGGCGAGCTTAAAAGGTTTTCGGAAATTACAGTTTGAAACTTGGAAAGAACAGCGTTTAAACGGTAATCCATGGCTGATTTCAGATTTTATCACACTTGGGGGCGCACTCCATGCCGCCGATTATTTTATTGTTTCACAGGAGTCATTTGAAACACTCGTAGCACAGCGAGAACTTCCTGTTTGTCCGCCGCTGAAAGACGAGAAAGACGGGCGGATGATCTATTGCCCACCTCCAATTGAAATCGAAGGCCAAAGAAGATCCGTCTACCTGCTCAATTGGTCGGCGATGTTCGCTGTTACCCGATGGACCAATATTTACTATAAAACGGATTATGTGGGAGGTCCTATGCGGCGAAAATTTGGAATCGGTGTGAAAGATATTGAAAAACCACGTAAGGGCTTTTTTCTTTTCCCTGTCGGCCATACGATTTATTGGGATAGAAACGATAAAAACAATGCCTTGAAGGAAATTGTGGACGCGATGAATTTAAGGCCGGAAGATTAACTCATGAGCGTTTCAGTTATTCATCATTATATTCCACGCTTCCTTATCCGCAAATTTGCCGATGACAATGGACTGTTGTATATCTACAATAAAGAAAACGGGCAAATTATTCAAAAAGGCCCTGGAGGAATATTCTGGGAGCTCAATCGCAACACGATCGAAGTAGCCGATCAGCTGGGTGACCAAATGGAGAGCGTATACCAGGCGCTTGACGACCGCTTCGCGAAGGCCTTAACCGCGACATTATCATCAGGAAAACTTACCGAGGATCATGCCATGGATATCATCATGTTGGCGGCATTCTTAAAATGGCGGATACCGGCTAACGACAGCATGTTCGATGAATTTGCCCAAGAACTCAATTACCCTTCGCTCCCTATCAAAATCACGCTTACAGGTACTACTCAGGAAGCCGAAAAAAATGCGATCGACCATTTAATGGGCACACCATTGTTTCTTGCCTCTAAAAGAGTGATATTCCCTTTTTTGTGCTTCTACAACGACCGGCAGCTTGACCACGCTAAAATTGCCACCGTTTTCGAGAATAGTTATTTGATCAGCGACAGCCGGGGAAAAGGTATTTTGAGTGATTCCCCTATAATTGAACGCGTACCCTCAAACGTCCACACTTTTGCCGAGCAGATTTTACCGCTCAGCAGCACACATACATTCGTTTACAATCAAACCGATGTGAACCGGACGCATTCGCTCTTATTCGGCCTACAACGGGATATTGTCTTATTCGATCAAGCAAAAAAATACGTCGTTTGCGGAAATTTAGCTTACCTACAGACGATCATTGACGCACACCGCGCGGCACCTATTTATTCCATTCCTCAATTACGTGAAGAACTGTTTAAAAACCGTATATAGGCCTAAAAGAGAGCGTATAAACGGATAAGTGGTAGCGATGTAAACAAGGAATAAAATGAACATGACTATACCAAGCAGTAGTAGGATGAATAAAGGATAACTGAACATTATCTTTGATTAAGATCTCTTCGGTTTTACATATAGTGTGAATGCTAATTCAAAAAGGCGATATCAAGGCTTTTATACTCATCGTAAGGCATGTCGACAATACTGAGAACATATTGCCGGATAAAATCATGATTGGAGGTCTCACAATGGTATTCCATATTGGGGGCCAATGTTACAGAACAGCTTGACATTTCCATTTTCGTCATGATCCGGTTCTTCGGTCAGGTGACCATTTTCCAGTGTCAGCAGCAGATCGCCGAAATGGGTTTGATATTTTAGAGCTATGTCAAACAACTCGTCAAATAACGGCAATAGTTGTTCGTATCGTTAATTTAGTTCTTCATTGAATAACATAATCTATGTTTTCTGCAAACATAAATCATAAGTGCGAAGCCTATCTGCGTAGTCATTGTTAAATCGATTTTTACATCATGTATACTAAAATTCTTGGTACATTTGTATAAATAGATTATGGATTATCGCCTGGAATTATTGGATGAGAATACTTTTGAAGCTCTGGTAGTTTCAATTTGCAAGCAACTCTTGGGGATTGGCGTGATTAGTTTTGCCCCGGGGAAAGATGGTGGACGAGATGGTAAATTTACCGGAATGGCCGATAAATACCCGTCGGCAGCCGAACCCTGGAAAGGTAAATTCATCATTCAAGCGAAACACGTATTGAGTCCTATCGCATCTTGCGCTGATACCGATTTCGATAAATTGGTAATGGAAAAAGAAGTGCCAAAAATCAAAAAGCTGGTTGATGCCGGAGATCTAAACAACTACATGATTTTCACAAACCGGAAGTATTCAGGTATTTCGGGAGAAAATTTATTAAAAAAGGTTCAGACGGACACAGGTGTCGAAAATGCGGTTATTATTGGAAAGGAAGTGATCAATGGCTACCTCAATGGTAATAAATCAATAGTAAAAGAATTCGGACTTGATAAACATCATATACCATTTGATTTTTCAGATGAGGAAATCAAGGAAATCATATTAGCTTTTAAATCGCAGTTGGGTAAGATAACTAACGAACTGGCGCAGAAGGTTGAGCAGGTCAAGTACGATTTTAATCATTTAGAGAAAGCAGAGAAAAATAAAAAAAATAAGCTCGGTCAGGATTATTATGAAAATGTAATTCTTGCCAACTCGCTGATGGAATTTGATAAAATCCAGCATTTTTTAGACGCTGATGAAAACAACGAACTAAAAGATTATTACTTTGATATCGCAACAGAACTTAACCAGATTATCACAGTACAGCGTGACAATTTTGAAGGATTTGAAGAGATTTTTATTTACATCTACCAACGTGTTTGTGATGGAAGCATAGATTTAAAAGGCAGCAAGCGCCATGTCTTAACATTTTTGCATTACATTTACATGGAGTGCCTTATCGGCGTAAAATAATGATCAAACCTGACCGACATACAAATCCTGACTACTCTGTAATCAACATCAGTGCATTTGTCTTGAGGCAACTTAAAGATAAATATAGCGTTAGTTATGATCAGCTTTTAGAGAAGGTTGTAAAGGGCATGGGGGAAAAGGCACGGGAAAACTACCCTTATGCGTTAAACTTTTTATTCCTTTTGGGGAAATTAAATTACCGGGAAGCAACTGATACTTTTACTTATAATGAAGTTAAGTAAATTATATAGCAACAGTGATTCATTCAAAAATATAGCGTTTAACCTGCGAGGATTAAATGTTGTTTATGCTGACGTTCATACCGACCTGGACGATCATAAGAATTCTCATGACCTTGGTAAAACCAAGTTATCAGAGCTGATCGATTTCCTGCTCCTGAAAACTGCTGATCAAAAACGAAATTTTTTATTCAAAATAAAAGACACTACAGGCAATTCCATTTTTCATTCTCATATTTTTTATCTGGAAATTTTACTGAATGATGGGCGTTTTCTTACCATAAAACGCGCTATAAACAACAATTCAAAAATCAGCCTTGCGGTTAATTTGCAGCAGTCGGTGGAGTTTGTTGAACTAGATGAATGGGATCATGAGGAAGTTCCTTTAGAAAAGGCAAAGAATATTGTTGCAGATCTCTTAAATTTTCAATTTTTCTATAAGAAAGATTATGACTTTCGTAAGGCCTTGAATTACAGTCTGCGCACCCCACCCGATGACTATAAGGATGTTTACCAATTAAATAAGTTTTCCAATGGAAAGCATTCTTATTGGAAGCCATTTATTTTTGATCTTCTTGGGTTTGACGGAAATCTACTTGCTATTAAATATGCCAATGACGAAGAACGCGATGAGATTGGTAAATTTATTGATGCCCTGAAAGCCGAGTACGCCATAAAAGTTGAGGACCGGGACGACCTGGTTGCACAAATGCAGCAGATCGAAACAAGTGCCAGTGAGATCGAAGAAAAAATCGACAAGTTTAATTTTTATTTACAGGATAAGGAGCTTATCGAAAAAGGGATAGAAGAGATTGAAAATGCCATTAGCGAAAAGAATGCGCTGGCTTATAGCCTGAATTATGACATTGACCGCCTTCAGCAATCCGTAACCAATAATTTTGCATTCAACTTAAAGAAAGTCGAAAAGGTATTTAAAGAAGCTGAGTTATTTTTTCCTGATCAGTTGAAACAAGATTACAGCGCATTAATCGATTTTAATAATAAACTTACTACTGAACGCAACAAATTGATCAGTAGTACTATCAAAAAGAAGAAGCAGGAACTGCAAACAATCAACAATCAATTACAGGAGCAAAATCAAAAAAAAGAGTCTTTATTAAGTTTTATTCAGGACACAGATACTTTCCGAAGATTTAAACAATATCAAAAAGACCTGATAAAAATCGAAACGCAATTACTCAACTTAAAAGAAAAGATAAAGCACATCGATACGATCATCGCAAAAGAAAAAGAGAGCCAAGAATTGCTGGAGAAGATACAGGAAACAGTCGACAGCATCAAAGTACTATATCAAAGCACTGAGAACAACAAACGATATTCCGACATTCGCGCCAAATTCAACAGCTACTACAAAAAGATTATGGATGAGGATGCCCGTATCTTCTGGACAATCAATAGCAACGATAATGTCGATTTTCCACAGCCCAAAGTGCATGAGAAAGGTGGGGAGCAAAGGGTAACTGCCAAAGATGAAGGTAACACCTACAAAAAGTTG
>Ga0325400_1008094_pt1 | contig 10079 bp, 11 predicted proteins | sample PopdelMetagenome_2_FD_205662 | JGI IMG/M metagenome (GOLD analysis project Ga0325400, IMG submission 205662) | Populus deltoides microbial communities from Bellville, Georgia, United States - Xylem-PdKOR-R1 | ecosystem: Host-associated > Plants > Phyllosphere > Stem > Wood/Secondary xylem...
CAGGGTGGTGCGGTTGTCCACCGTGACGGCCCGCTCCTCCCCGTCGACGGTCAGGACGATCTCGGTCTGGGTCATGTCGTCACTGTGCGGGGCGGGGCCAGCCGTAGAGCCACCCGTGCGGGTGGGGCGGGTGGTCACCGCGTCGTCACGGGGTGATCACTGTCTGCGCTCGTCTGACCGGGTCTCGGCACGCTCCGTCGCGACCGGGTCCGTCCCTCGCCCCGTCGCGGTCGCTGCGGATCCTGAGGAGGCGAGGGACGAGCCGTCTCGAAGGGCGACCACCGATGACCGGCACCGGTAGCCGCACGGCTCGTACCTCGCCGACTGGCTACCGGTACCGATCGGGCAGCTGCTCGCCGATCTTCACCTTGGCCTTCGGCATCCGCATGAAGCGCATCTGCATGGCGCGGGTGATCAGGTAGTAGGTGGTGCCCTTGAGCGACTCGTCGGGGAAGCGGCGGATGAGCTCGCGGCGGACCCGGAAGCGCAGCAGCAGGATCGTGGTCACGGTGAGCAGGAGCGTCACCAGCATCAAGGTGCTGCTGGCGTTGACCAGCGCCTGGTTGCCCGTGTAGCCGAGCACGAGGATCACCAGGAGGAGCGGGATCACCAGCTCCACGAAGGAGAAGCGGCTGTCGACGTAGTCGCGGATGAAGCGCCGTACCGGACCGCGGTCGCGGGGAAGGTAGTAGCGCTCGTCGCCGGCCTTCATGCCCTCGCGGGTCTTGCGGCTGGACTCGGCCCGGGTGGCGCGCTGGGCCTGCATCTGCTCCTTGCGGGTCCGCGGCACCTTCGCCCGCGCCCGGGCGGCCGCCTCGGCCTCCTTGCGGGTGGGGGTGGCGCGGCCCTTGCCGCCCACCTTGGCGGGAGCCTCTTGGACGGGAGGTGCGGACTTCTCGCGACGGAACGCCATGGTCGGCCGGGCTGCCTTCTCGACTCGGGGCTGGGCGGAGGAGGCCCTCACGGGCCTGCTCGCCACCTTATCGGGCGTCTCGCCGCGACCTTGCCGCTCGGCATAGGGTGAGGCCACGCGACCTGCCGGTCGACCCATCACGTCTGGCGAGAGGTACCCGCCCGCATGAGCATCATGAAGCGCATGAGCCTGATCTTCCGGTCCAAGGCCAACACGGCCCTCGACAAGGCCGAGGACCCCCGGGAGACCCTCGACTACAGCTACCAGCGCCAGCTGGACCTGCTGACCAAGGTACGCCGCGGCGTGGCCGACGTCGCGACCAGCCGCAAGCGGGTCGAGCTCCAGGTCAACCAGCTCGAGCAGCAGGCCACCAAGCTGCAGGGGCAGGCCGAGAAGGCGCTCGGGATGGACCGCGAGGACCTGGCCCGGGAGGCGCTCACGCGCAAGTCCGGGCTGCAGCAGCAGATCGCCGACCTCAAGACCCAGCACGCGCAGCTGCAGGGCGAGGAGGAGAAGCTGACCCTGGCCCAGCAGCGGCTGCAGGCCAAGGTCGAGTCCTTCCGCACCCGCAAGGAGACGATCAAGGCGACCTACACCGCCGCCGAGGCCCAGACCAAGATCGGCGAGGCCATGTCCGGCATCGGCGAGGAGATGGGCGACGTCGGCATGGCCATGCAGCGTGCCGAGGACAAGACGGCCGCGATGCAGGCCCGTGCCGGCGCCATCGACGAGCTCCTGGCCTCCGGGGCCCTGGACGACGCCTCCCAGCCCGGCGGCGGGGACGACATCAGCCGCGAGCTCGACGCGATGAGCTCGACCAGTGACGTCGAGGCCGAGCTGGCCCGGATGAAGGGCCTCTCGGCTCCCGAGCAGCCCGCCGCGATCGAGGGCCAGCCCGCCGGTGGCGACATCCTCGCCGAGGAGCCGCAGAGCCAGACCCAGGCGCGTCCCGCGGGGGAGCAGTCGTGATCGTCCGCATCCTCGGTGAGGGCCAGTACGACGTCGCCGACGAGTCCCTCGACGAGCTCAACCGGCTCGACTCGGCGGTCGAGGCCGCGGTGGACGCCGACGACGACGCGGCGTTCGCGCCCGCCCTGGGGGCACTGCTCGACGGCGTGCGGTCGGTCGGCACGGCCCACGACGTCGACTCCCTCGACCCCTCCGACCTCATCCTGCCGCCGGCGGACGCCTCCATCGCCGAGGTCCGCGAGCTGCTGACCGACGAGGGCCTCATCCCCGGCTGACCTCACAGCAGATCCTCAGCCGCTGACCCGTGGGTCGGCTTGCCGGATCGGGGAGACTGGGCCCATGGCCAACTCTCGCTTCGTCGGTGACAAGGGGCTCACCACCCGGATGACCCTGGTGATGTTCCTGCTCGGGCTGCTCTTCGTGGTGCTGGTCGTCGGCATCGCCGCCGGCGTCGGCGCCTCGGCCGGTGTCGGACTGGGTGTGCTCGTCGGCATCATCGGCATCGGCATGGCCGTCTACCAGTGGGCCAACTCCGACAAGGTCGCCATGAAGGCGATGCGGGCCCGTGAGGTCTCGCCCCAGGAGGCGCCTGAGCTGCACGGCATGATCGACCGGCTCTGCGCCCTCGCCGACATGCCCAAGCCGCGGGTCGGGGTGGCCGACACCGACGTGCCCAACGCCTTCGCCACCGGCCGCTCACCCGAGCGGTCCGTGGTCTGCGTGACCACCGGCATCCTGCGCCGGCTGACCGCCGAGGAGCTCGAGGGCGTCCTCGCCCACGAGCTGTCCCACGTCGCGCACCGCGACGTGCTGGTGATGACCGTGGCCTCCTCGGCCGGCATCACCGCCGGGATGCTGGCGCAGGGCTCGCAGTACGGCGCCTTCTTCGGCGGGGGACGTCGCGACAACAACAACGGTCTGCCCATCTGGCTGGTCGTGCTGCTGGTCAGCATGGCGGTGTACGCCGTGAGCTTCCTGCTGCTGCGGATCCTCTCGCGCTACCGCGAGCTGTCCGCAGACCGGGCCGGTGCCTACCTCACCCTCAACCCCGGCGCCCTGGCCTCGGCGCTGCGCAAGATCTCCGGCGACATCGCCGCGATCCCCGACAAGGACCTGCGCCAGGTGAGCGCGGCCAGCGCGCTGTGCATCGCGCCCGCCTTCAAGGGCTCCGACGTCAAGGCGCTCTTCTCGACCCACCCCTCGCTGGAGCAGCGGGTCGAGCAGCTGGCCAAGATCCAGGCCGAGCTCGGCCGACCCGGGGTCTAGGCTCGAAGGCATGGGCTTCCTCGACTCGATCCTGGGCCGCAGCAAGCCCAAGCAGGCCAACCTCGACGCCCTGTTCGGCGTGCCGGCGGCCGCGCTGACCCTGCAGGCCGCCTCGGGTCTGGTGCCCACCGGTGACGGCTCGGTGTGCTACCGGGCCGCGGCCGGAGCCGGGTTCGCGACGACCCAGGCCGACGTGGTGAGCCTGCTGGAGGGTGCCGACCTCGCGCCCCGGATCAGCGTCACCCAGGACGACTTCGGCTTCACCTGGCTCGAGGTCGACCACGACCCGGTGGACCCCGAGATGCCCGACATCGGTGGGCTGTGCACCGACCTCCACGCGGTCAACACCTCGCTGGAGGCCCAGGGCTTCGGTCCGGCGCTGCTGTGCTCGCTGATCCCGTTCACCGGCCCCGACGGGCGCCGGGTGGGCCTGGTCTACCTCTACAAGCAGGGCACCTTCTACCCGTTCGCGCCGGCGCCCGGGTCCGGCCAGCAGCGCGACAACCTGCTGGAGATGAACGTCCGGGACCAGCTCGCCGGGGAGCTGCCGCTCGAGCAGGACCTGTCCCGGTGGCTGGCCCTGTGGGGAGCTCCGGGGCTCTGAGCCGCTCGGGGTCGCCCAGGGTCGCCGCATCCGCCTGGGTTCCTCCTCGCGGGTGGCCCGGAAAGCCCGCAGGGGCATCGACACCGTCGCTAGCATGATCTCCGACACGGGCGGACGTCCCCCACCTCACCGCCCCGGGGAAAGGCCGCGATGGTCAGCACGGCGTACGAGCAGGGTCCGGCTGTCGTCCGCGGACGTCACGAGTCGACGGTCCGGCCTCTGGTGCGGTCGCCGCAGACCCTGCTGGACCGCTACGGGCTGCTCGACGAGCCGCCGCGCCCCGATCTGGAGGCCATCGCTGCCCTCGCCGCCCAAGTGTGCGGCACCCCGCTGTCGACCATCGGGGTCTTCACCGACACCGAGCACCACCACGTCGCGGCGTACGGCATCGACCCGCTGGTGTGCCGTCGGGAGGACGCGATGTGCCACCCGTTCCTGGGTGCGGCGTCCCCGGCCGTGGTGGGGGACTGCCTCGACGAGCCGCGGCTGCGCGACAACCCGTTCGTGAACGGTGAGCAGGCCGCCATCCGCTTCTTCGCCTCCGCCCACCTCACGACGCCCGAGGGCGAGGTCGTCGGCACCCTCTGCGTGTACGACGAGGTGCCCCGGCGCCTCGAGCCGGGCCAGGTCGCGGCCCTGCGGACGCTCGCCGAGCGCGTGGTCGACGTGCTGGAGCTGTCGGTCCGCAGCCGGGAGCTGGCCGCCTCCAACGAGCGCCTGGCAGCCCTGGCCGGGCAGGTGAGCCACGACCTCAAGACGCCGTTGGCCGGGATCACCCTGGCCCTCGGGCTCCTGCGGGAGGGGCTCGGCGCCGAGGACCAGGACCACCTCGCCGCGCTGGCCGACCGGGCGCTGCGCGCCACCGGGAGGATGACCTCGATGGTCGAGGAGGTCCTCGACCACGCCGTCACCGACCGGCGGGAGTCCCGGGGTCCGGTCGCGCTCGACGGGGTCGTCGACGAGGTCGTCGACGACCTGGCCTCGAGCCTGGCCGGGGTCCGGGTCGCGCGCTCGCCGCTGCCGACGGTAGAGGGCAGCCGCACCGGGCTGCGGACCCTGCTGCAGAACCTGCTCGACAACGCCGCCAAGCACCGCCACCCCGACCGCGACCTGGTGGTCGCGGTCGAGGCGGTACGCCGTCCCGGGGCGTGGCGGATCTGCGTCACCGACAACGGCCTCGGCATCCCCGTCGGCGACCGGCACCGCGTCTTCGAGCCGCGGACCCGGCTGCACACCGACGTGCCCGGATCGGGCATCGGGCTGGACACCTGCCGGCGCGTCGCCGCGGACCACCACGGACGGATGGGCATCAGCGACGGGTCTGCTGGGCCGGAGGGCGAGCCGGTCGGGGTGAGCGTGTGGGTGGAGCTGCCGGACCGGCCCGACGTGCCGCGGCTGTGGCCGGTGCCGTCGACCTGAGCCGTCGGCGCGCCCTCCTAGAGTGGGGTCCGTGACCGACCTCCCCGCGACCGCGGCGCCGCGCGCGGCCCAGACCCTCGCCGAGGTCGAGGACGCCCTGCTCTCCCGGTGGCCCGAGACCCGGCTCGAACCGTCGCTGGACCGGATCCGTGCTTTCTGCGAGCTGCTGGGCGACCCGCAGCGCGCCTACCCGGTCGTCCAGCTCACCGGCACCAACGGCAAGACCTCGACCTCCCGCATGGTCGACGCCCTGCTGCGCGCGCTCGACCTGCGCACCGGCCGCTTCACCTCCCCGCACCTGGAGCGGATCAACGAGCGGATCAGCGTCGACGGGGAGCCGCTGTCCGACGAGGGTTTCGTCGAGGCGTTCAACGACGTTGCGCCCTACACCCACCTCGTCGACGCCGCCGAGGCGCACCCGCTGTCGTTCTTCGAGACCGTCGTCGGCATGGCGTACGCCGCGTTCGCCGACGCCCCGGTCGACGTCGCGGTCGTCGAGGTCGGCATGGGCGGCTCCTGGGACGCCACCAGCGTCGCCGAGGCCACGGTCGCGGTGGTGCTGCCCGTCGCGGTGGACCACGCGGCGTACCTCGGCGACACCCCGGCCGCGATCGCGGTCGAGAAGGCCGGGATCATCCGCCCGGGCAGCACGGCCGTCGTCGCCGCCCAGCGGCCGGAGGTCGACGTCGTGCTCGACGCGCGGGCCACCGAGGTCGGGGCGAGGCTGGTGCGGGAGGGCCGCGACTTCGGGGTCGAGCACCGAGCCGCCGCCGTGGGCGGCCAGGTGGTCACCCTGCGCACCCCGCACGGACGCCACGAGGAGGTCTTCGTGCCGCTCCACGGTGCCCACCAGGCGCAGAACGCCGCCGTCGCGCTCGCCGCGGTCGAGGTGTTCGTCGGTCGGGCGCTGGATCCCGAGCTGGTCGCGACCGCCTTCGCGGAGGTCACCTCCCCGGCCCGGCTCGAGGTCGTCCGGCGCAGCCCGACCATCGTGCTCGACGCCGCCCACAACCCCCACGGCGCCCGCGCCGCGGCGGAGGCCCTGGACGACTCCTTCTCCTTCGACCCCCTGGTCGGGGTCGTCGGGGTCATGGCCGACAAGGACGCCGAGGAGCTGCTGGCCGCCTTCGAGCCGCACCTCGCCCACGTCGTGTGCACCCAGGCCTCGGTCGACCGGGCGCTGCCCGCCGCCGACCTCGCGCGCGTCGCGGCCGAGGTCTTCGGTGAGGACCGGGTCACCGTCGCTCCCCGCCTGGCCGACGCGATCGACCAGGCCGCCGCCATGGCCGAGGCCGGAGCCGCCGACGGCAGCCCGCTCGGCGCCGGGGGTGTGCTGGTCACGGGATCGGTGATCACCGCGGGCGAGGCCCGCACGCTCCTGGGGGTCGCCCGCGCCGAGGAGCGCGCCCGCAGCCGGGCCCGGGACCGGTCGACCGTGCAGGTGGGTGGGCTGGTCGACGACGAGGACGAGCCCAGCGAGATCGATCGGATGGACGGGCCGGACCAGGACGACCGGGACGATCGGGACGATCTCGCGTGAGCGAGCGCGACAAGTCCCCGCGCCGCGGCATGTGCGCCGCGGTCCTCGTCCTGGAGGCCATCGCGCTCGCGCTCGCGGTGCCGGTCATGATCGGCGTGGGCGACGTCTCGCCCGGGGCGGCTCTGGCGGCAGGCCTCGGACTCGCCGCGGCCTGCGTCGTGGTGGCCGGCCTCCTGCGCCGTCCGTGGGGCTACACGCTGGGCTGGGTGCTGCAGGTCGGCGCCTTCGCGCTCGGTCTCCTGGTCGGGGCGATGTACGGGCTGGGGGCGCTGTTCCTGCTGCTGTGGGGCACCGCCGACCTGCTCGGCCGCAAGATCGAGCGCGAACGCGCGGCGGCGTTCGCGGCGTACGACGCCCGCCAGGCCGCCGAGGGCGCCTGAGAGTCCGGTGGCGCCGGCGGGTGCCGGAGTCACCGGCTCACCGGGTACTCCGTCACTTCCAAGGCAAGATGTTGCCTTGGAAGTGACAGGGTCACCGGCTCACCGGTGACTCCGACACGTCCCGCGCGCGCCCCGGCCGCCCTCTCGGACCGGGCCGTCGCGGCCTGACTAGGCTGCGCGCCATGACCCAGCGCACCCTGGTCCTGCTCAAGCCCGACACCGTCCGGCGGGGCCTGGTCGGGGAGGTGCTGTCGCGGTTCGAGGCCAAGGGCCTGACCGTGGTCGCGATGCAGCACCGCACGATCGACGGCGCGCTGGCCGACCGGCACTACGCCGAGCACGTCGAGCGCGACTTCTACCCGCCGCTGCGCGCGTTCGTCACCAGCGGCCCGCTGGTCGCCCTGGTCCTGGAGGGGGACGAGGCGATCGAGGTGGTCCGGGCGCTCAACGGCGCCACCGACGGTCGCAAGGCCGCCCCCGGCACCATCCGCGGCGACCTGTCGCTCTCCAACCGGGAGAACCTTGTGCACGGCTCGGACTCCCCGGAGTCCGCCGAGCGCGAGATCGGGATCTGGTTCCCCGACCTCTGACCCGACCGTCGGTCGAGTCGGCGCGTATGACGCGCCGACTCGACGACGTCTGAGGCACACGGGACTCCTGTGACGGATGTGAATCGCCCGGCGTGCCTGCGCCGTACCCCGGCCCTCGCTGCCTAGGGTCCGATGCGAGTACGACGGATCGTGCGCCCGTCGTACCACTTCCCCGCTCAGCGCACGTGACCCGTGAGGCCTGCGCGCATGGCGAACAGCATCATCGGCCGGGACATGGCCGTCGACCTCGGCACGGCCAACACCCTGGTCTACGTGCGCCGCAAGGGCGTCCTGCTCGACGAGCCGAGCGTCGTCGCGCTGCACGACAAGACCGGCGAGGTGCTCGCGGTCGGCCACGAGGCCAAGCGGATGGTCGGCCGCACCCCCGACGACATCACCGCGCTGCGCCCGCTGCGCGACGGGGTGATCGCCGACTTCGAGGCGACCGAGCAGATGCTGCGGTGGTTCATCCAGCGGGTGCACAAGCGTCGCTACTTCGCCAAGCCCCGGATGGTGATCTGCGTGCCGAGCGGCATCACCGCCGTGGAGCAGCGGGCGGTCAAGGAGGCCGGCTACCAGGCCGGCGCCCGCCGGGTCTACATCATCGAGGAGCCCATGGCCGCCGCCATCGGCGCCGGCCTGCCCGTGCACCAGCCCACCGGCAACATGGTCGTCGACGTCGGCGGCGGCACCACCGAGGTCGCGGTCATCTCCCTCGGCGGCATCGTCACCTCGCTGTCGGTGCGGACCGCGGGTGACGAGCTCGACCAGGCGATCGTCGCCTGGATGAAGAAGGAGCACTCGCTGCTGCTCGGCGAGCGCACCGCCGAAGAGGTCAAGCAGACCCTCGGCTCGGCGTTCCCGCGCAGCGACGAGCCGCAGGGCGAGATCCGCGGCCGCGACATGGTCACCGGCCTCCCGCGGACCGTCGCGGTCACCACCGCGGAGATCCGGCACGCCCTGGAGGAGCCGGTGTCGGCCATCGTCGACGCCGTCCGGGTCACCCTCGACCAGACGCCGCCCGAGCTCGCGGGCGACCTGATGGACCGCGGCATCGTGCTCACCGGGGGCGGGGCGCTGCTGCGCGGGCTCGACGAGCGGCTGCGCCACGAGACCGGGATGCCCGTCCACGTCGCCCAGGACCCGCTGACCTCGGTTGCCCTCGGTGCGGGTCGGTGCGTGGAGGACTTCGAGGCGCTCCAGCAGGTGCTGGTGGCCGATCGGCGCCGGGCACGGTGAGGGCCCGTCGTACCCGCGCCGGGTGGGGCCGCGGCCCGCACGAGCGCGACCGCCCCCGCGGCACCCCGCCCCGCGCCCTCGTCGCCGCCCTGGTGCTGGCCAGCGGCACCTTGATGGTCGTCGACCGCGGACCCGGTACGTCGGGCCTCGACCCGGCCCGTGACGCGCTCGGCGCGGTGGTCGGCCCCGCCGAGACCGTGGCGGCCGGCGCGGTGCGACCGCTGGCCGAGCTGCCCGAGGCCTTCCGCAGCCGCGAGGACATGCGCGCCGAGCTCGCCGGCCTCGAGGCCGAGAACGCCCGGCTGCGCTCCACCGCCCGCACCACCGACTTCGACCGCAACCGGCTCACCGAGCTCGAGTCCCTCACCCGCACCGCGCAGGACCTGGGCCGCACCCTGGTGCCCGCCCGGGTCGTCGCCCTCGGCCCGGGCCAGTCCTTCTCCTCCACCGCGACCATCGACGCGGGCTCCGACGCCGGCCTCGCCCCCGACATGACGGTCGTCAACGGCGACGGCCTGGTCGGTCGGGTGCTGCGCGTGGACCGCGCGACCGCGACCGTGCTGCTGCTCGTCGACCCCGACTCGACGGTGGGCGGCCGCGTGGCCGACACCATGGAGCTCGGCTTCGTCCGGGGCCGGGGTGGGCTGGGCGGCGACGGCACCCTCGCACTGGAGCTGGTCGACCAGGCCGCCGTGCCCGACGAGGGCGACGCCGTCGTCACCTGGGGCAGCCGGGGGAGCGGCCCCTACGTGCCCGGGGTCCCGGTCGGCGAGATCACCTCGGTCTACTCCAGCCTGCGCGAGACCTCCCAGCGCGCGGTCGTCGAGCCGTACGTCGACTTCACCGCCCTCGACGTCGTCGGCGTGGTCGTCCCCGGCCGCCCCGGCGCGCCGGGGCGAGTCACCGGCGACGTCACGGGCGACACCGGCGGGGGCTCGCGATGAGCGCCCCCCGGCTCCTCCTGGCCGTCGTCGGCGTGCTCGTCGCGCTCGTGGTGCAGAACGCCGTCGGGGTGGTGCCCAACCTGGTCCTCCTCGTCGTGGTGGCCACCGGGCTCGTCGGCGGCTCGCAGACCGCGATGGTCATCGGCTTCGGCGCGGGCCTGCTCCTGGACCTCGCCCCCCCGGCCGACCACGCCGCGGGCCGGTGGGCGCTGGCC
>Ga0325400_1008095_pt1 | contig 10079 bp, 10 predicted proteins | sample PopdelMetagenome_2_FD_205662 | JGI IMG/M metagenome (GOLD analysis project Ga0325400, IMG submission 205662) | Populus deltoides microbial communities from Bellville, Georgia, United States - Xylem-PdKOR-R1 | ecosystem: Host-associated > Plants > Phyllosphere > Stem > Wood/Secondary xylem...
TAGGCAAATTACTTGTTTTTGGTAAAAAGTTAAATGGCATGACTAGTAGAGGAACATAATATTAAATTTGGGATGAAATCAGGCTCTTATTCACATTCCATTCTTAATTCCAAGGAAATCTAATGAAGCTAAGGGACAATAGTCTAGAAGAAAGACTTCTGTTCTCGAAAGTACTGTAACTGGTGAATAGAGGCTGCATGGTGGTTGGAGCAATTTAAAATTATTTGTTGTTCTAAACCGAGCTCAACAAGTGGATGTTTAATATTTCGGGTTTTGTACTACTTTGTGACACCATGTTATTATTTATGGTTATCAGGCGCCTCATGAATGTAGTTCTGAATCTAATTTCTGGAATTGTAGGATTGCAGAGAGGTGGTTTATGAGTGGACTGGAAAGTGTCGAAGTTGCCAGGGTTCAGGGTTTGTCAGCTATTATAATAAAAGGGGGAAGGAGGTTACCTGCAAATGTGTACCATGCCTTGGAATTGGTAATTTTCTTCTTTGCTAGCCCACAACCTTTATTCAAAATTCACTGTATGAAAATGAGAAATGCTAGGGATGACATGATATTCATCTCTCACAATACCAAGCTGCTATATCATTTCAAAGCTGTAAACATGGATGCAGCACCAGCCATACAAGTTAGCCCTTTGGATACCTGGATAAACAAATATATAAAAATGAATCCTGATATCTACACCAGCATGGATTAACATGTTTGATGTTCTTGATTGCATGTAAAACCAAGTTTTAAAATGTATGTGATGAGTTATGTATCTTGAAGTAGAAATCAGAACTCATTATTTGACCCATAAAAAAAGAACTCAAAATTTGATTACCTGCAAAGCTTACATGATCTCAGGATTGGATTAATTAATATGAGCAAAGGTATGTATAAGTGTCTTCTTTTCTAACAGTGTTTATCTCTTTTTACCTGTATGATTGAGGTAGTGATGTCTAAATTGTGGGCTTTTGTTTTGTCCTATATGATTGCAGTTTGCTAGGTGTGCAAATCTGTGAGGCCCGTGGTTTGGTTGATTAAACAGAATATGTAATCCCTAGGGAAATGTTTGGCAACAAGTTTTGGAAATTCTCCTTTTCTGCTTCTAGAAGCAGAGAAGGGTTCCATTGACAGCTTATTCTCTTAGGAAGCCTTGTCAGGGGAATTTAGGAAGGGTTAAAGTTCAGATAACTTTTTCATATTGCTTTTTTCTCTTCGTGGGTTGGTGGAGTGAAGATATTCTCACATGGTCTTGGTCCCCTTTCTCTCTTTACCACCATGTATACTCTCTATATCTTCTTAATTATTAAATTACTTGAGCATTTTAGGAGAACTTGAAATAATCTCTCGTGAGCATCGGCTCAATATTCTGAACAATGACATCGTGGTTTGCATTTTTCCTTTTGCCTGTAGTGGAGTTACGTTTTGAAGTTGACTTTCAATACTGTTATGATGCAGGATACGTACAAAAGATAACAGCTCGGAAGGACATTGCTGTAATGGAGGAATTAGACAATGGAAAGCCATCCTGACCTATGACAAGTTTTTTGTGCCCCGGGAGTATATCTAATTGTAACCAATAAGTTCCCTGCAACTGTTAACATTCTTCATGTAGACTAGTCATTACATTTAAAGAGAGAGAAAAAGGAGAATCTTCAAAAGGAGAATTTGGATAAGAAACTCAAGGAATTCATTGTAACTTTTGCAAAGAATCATTCTTTTCCCAATTGTATTCCATTTTCTATAACCACAGCTTTGTTCTTTGTTTATCTTACATGTCAGTTCAGAATCTTGTGATGTATTTGGTTGCAAGGAAAAACTGACTTTTTCCTCCATGCAAGCTTTAAATATATGGTCATCTTCCATGTGTCCTTGGCCATAGGCATCAAATACATCAGCTGTTATAGTGTTCACGGCCGAGTAAAACTTTGCAGCTATCAACTGTTCTCCCAACATCAACAGGGAAATGGCAAACCTTAGCTTTCTAGAGTTCCAGTACAAGCTTTCAAGGAACAAGTTTTTGCGAAAGCCATCTCGATTGTTTTCTTCCCGGGATAGACAAAGCTCTGGCATACTGTCTACTTTCCAGCCAAATATGAAGGAAATGAGGCAAGTTTTTGATAAATTTGATTCCAACAAAGATGGCAAGATTTCTCAGCAAGAGTACAAGGATACCCTGAGAGCGTTGGGACAGGGTAACATGCTTGGAGAAGTGCCAAAAATTTTCCAGGTTGTTGATTTGGATGGAGATGGATTCATTGATTTCAAAGAGTTTATGGAAGCGCAGAAGAAGGGAGGAGGAATTAGGACAACAGACATACAGACTGCTTTCCAGACATTTGATTCGAACGGAGATGGTAAGATAAGTGCAGAGGAAGTTATGGAAGTCCTGAGGCGTCTTGGTGAGAGGTGCAGCCTAGAGGATTGCCGGAGAATGGTGAAGGCAGTGGACATTGATGGTGATGGTATGGTTAACATGGACGAGTTTATGACAATGATGACTCGATCTATGACTAGTGGTTAAGATGGAGGGTCATGCTTGCGGAAATCCAATTCTCTTATTTGTATCCTCTCTGATTTTCTATGTATGTGCTCCGGTCAAAACTTCGCGTAGAAGCTTTTTTTCTCTCTAGAATCCTTTGCTTGGATATCTCATTAATCATGATAATAACTTCTTTTTATATGCTTTTTTTTCTTATCATTCGGGATTCGCAAAATAAAAATCATAATATAAAAAAACCCTTATTCTATATACTTGCTTATGTTATAAAATCACAAGAACTTTCTTTTTATATGTACGAGTACTTGATTTTAAAGAGAAAAAAATTCATTTCTAATAATCAATACGCGTAAATGGCAAGTGGAAATGGAATTTGGCAAAAAAGAAAAACAGTATAACCAGGAATTTGGCGTGCGGTTCTTTGATATTTTACAAGCACGTCTACAGAGATTATCAATGCCTTTTTCTTAGTAAAAAACTTGTTGACCAATCATCCCAGTCTCCAAATATAAGGCATGAGATTTTAAGTAAAAAACCTTCATCCTAGATAAATCATTTATATACTGCTTTGTTTCTTTAGTTTGGCCATTTACTTTTTCACTCGGAATCCTTAGAAAACGCCATTTTTCAGCAAGGGCAGAAGGTTTTTTTTCCTATTTTACTCCTCTAAATGATTAACAAGATACAGGCCTAGGTGCCTGAAACATTGCAAGAACGATATCATGGCTAGATTTAAAGTTCCAAATGTTTTCTAAAGACTTGTAGAATTCAGAGGCGTCCTTTTGACAGGAGACTGCAATTAAAACAATACAAGAGAAACATTTATCCTCGAATTTTCGGGCATAGAAGGCAATGGCTGCCCACTACCCAGGAAGTTATGTACAGATATTTCAAGGAAGAACAACAGGATTGTTTCTATGCACCTCCAAACCCTGGAGAAATTTTAATAATCTAGTTTTGAATTCATGGAAATCCAACAAACAAATACTGGGAAGGAACTAAGAATTTGCCCCGGAAATTTGAGCATGTTGTTGCAGAAATACAAGAATCCATAGATAACGCCAAGCTCTCCATGTATGAACTAATGGCGTTACTTGAAGCCCGTGAGAAAAGAATTGGCAGGCTGTTAAAACACACTAAAGCAGAACTTTCCAACCAAATCTGAACTTCTCAGAGTATTACAGAATAAAATATTTTACAATTATCTTATAACATCAACTTAGACAGGAGGTTCAGCCTTTTATGGATTATCATCAGAAAATCGACGTGTGGACTTGGATCAAAGATTGAATAAAAATTCTCCCCAATGACTTGAAAACTCACACACAACTTAAAGTGAAAATTGTTTTTCATAACACAGAAAATGTCTTACACCATTAAATGGGCCTAGCATGCCAGTGAAATAATGGTCTTGGAAAAGAAAACTAAAATAGTTTGTGCTTGAGAGAAGAAGAAAAAGGCAGAGGCCAGCGTTCCAATAGGCGCAGGGATTTCATATTAGGTGTTCCTATTGTTGGGATTGATTTGGACAAAAGCTGTGATTAAAAATGTTGAACTTGGCGCAAGGTTCTGATACCACTTGTACGATTTAGGACAGCAGTAGTGCTGCTAACTTTTTATTATAATAACACTTGCACACCTTCTATGATACCCCAAAAGGTAAGTTGTTAATATTTACACACTGGACACTCCTTCTTTTAGTTATACTCACACCACTCACTATCTCTTTTTCTCTCACACACACAGCTCGATGGCCTTTTTTTTTCTTCTGAACAATCTGATGTAAGCCACAATGGAGAACTTGCAATAAACCGGGAAGATATGTGTAAGGAAGGCTAGTGAAATTCAATTGAAACGTTCCAAAAACGCTGATATCGTATAAGATTGATAACTATTGACGGGATATCCATACCATAAAATATTCTTAAGTTTAGGTGCGGAGAGTGTTAAAGAAGAACCAAGGTTGCAACGATACCATGCCAAAACAAGACAAGTAGGATTCTCTGCACAAATTGTAAGACATAACAAGTCATGTGTGCGTCTATCATTGAGGGGAAAAAAAACAGAACTGAAGACATGCATTACTGATGATGATGATGTCCAAAATCTAATATGTTTAAAAGTGATGTTATTTGATGTTTGGATAATAGTTAATCAAATATTTATGTTAATATTTCTTATTTCTTAGCCTATGAATTATAAAATTAATAGTAGAAATTCTAAAACCTGCAAAACAGTTTTTATTGGTGGGATTTAAAGACTTTTGAAGTGATAATGATAATAAGTAAATAAAAAAAACTTTAAATTCCAAAAATAATGATGTTTGTTCTTTGGTAATGCTCCAAAGACTAAGATATATAAATTTAGAAGGCTGAAAAAACTGAACCAGTACTTTAAAAAAATTCTTAAGAAAAAGTTAAAAAGAAGTTTCAGTTTTTTAAGGGTACAAAACTCATACTTAGAAATGTATCCAACGTCCATGTTTAGAAAAAAATTTGAAACTGTAAACTTCCTGGTCCTACACCCATGATGCGTGGGGACTTAATGGGTCCAACACCGATATTGTGTTGGCGAGGTTGGCAGATGGTAACTTGTTTTAGCTCAGTTCAATTTAAAAAGTCGCAAAACCTTCAATCACTTGCAGAAGCTTGAGCCCAAATCTCTAATAAACTCATACTCTGGATGTACATTTTCTAACTTTAATTGTTTGAGAAAGTAGAAATAAGAAGACGATAACGAGGGAAATCTCACAATGCCTTGGTTCGTCAAGATAAGCATAAGAATCGTCAAGGGTTCGCATTTCAAGACCGAAACTGGTAGTTCAAAAGCACTATCAGATCTGGTAATAACTTCTATCTTAAGAAGTTCAACTTCAGAACCCGCAGCCTGAGACAACAATTTGCCAACGTAGAATTCTTCGTAAGAATAGCTTCCCTCGAAGGACCAATTGAGATACAATGTTGAAATCTTGATACCATCATCCTGACGCAGATCCATCCATCTGTTAAGAAACAAGTTATGTTGGATTTGACGATCTGGATCAATCGGTCGGCGAGTCCTATTATCAAAAGTCAGGTGAGGGATAGTGAAACACAACCTTTTACATCTCTTAGAAACCAATCTGAATCGAGCAAGCTCTCCCATGGAAATAAAGAGAAGAATCTAATGAGAAATTTTGTCAGGAAGTTTTCTGAATCTGTCTAGAGTCCCAGCAGTACCCATCGGAGCAATTTTGTCTTCTAACAAAGAAAACAAAATTTCCAGATACCCCTGCAAGGTTGCAATCACAACTTAGTTATTTTAATGCTGCAACTAAACCATTTAATTCTGACAAGAAGTTAGATTTTTCATACAGAATCAAAGAGCTATTTAATAAAAAACATGAGCCACGACATTTTAACCATTTACTAACGAAAAATGAATATCTTTTGTTTGAATTCAAGGGGTAGATTTTGCTAACATGATCTATCATGTTTTACAAGGAACCCAGAAGGATTTTAGGATTCCTACAGATTTTCAAAAATACACAATTGATCAGATAATTGAAGAGCCATGTCAATCGAGGTGAAAAGGAAAAGAATTTTAATCTTTTTTTTTTTACGTTAAAATGAGATTGGAAAAAGAAGGGAAATGCTGAGAAAAGGGAGGAAGTCATTTGATGAGATTCTCAAGTTTACTTTTATATCACAAAAAAAATTTCCTCATTTGTGGGATGAAATTGAAAGAATTATCCTCGAGAAAAAAACAGGCACACAAGGTACCGTGATAGTGAATAATATGATTTCTTAATTTTCTTTTCCAACTTATTTCATGAGAAAGTTTCGTGATCACTTTTTTCCCTTTCCTCTATTTCCTTCACATAATTTAATTTCTTTTCCTTTTATCGATCAAACCTAACAAAAGTAAGAAAATTATGTGCATGAATTAAGAGCTAGGAATGCCAGAAAATGGTTAAAATTATATTCACAAGAATTAGAAATTTATTAGAGATTTGGGCAAGCTTAACGGTAAAGCTCAGGTTAGACATGTTTGGCTATGGGTAGCTCTCATGCTTGTTGCTCGTATACCACTACTATTTTTAATATATCCTGTGGATTCTCAGCTGTTCTATTCTCTTCTTCAAGCTGAATTAAGACTCTTGAAGTCCCTATCAGAATCTTCCTTGCAAGCTTTGATATGCTATCAGCACTCATCATCCACCTAATTCAACAACACCACCTCCCCCCTTTAACAAACCGATTGACCCCTTTCACTTACTATATATACCAACGGATTTGGACTCCATTTGTCTCATCAAATAACACTTTAGCTACGTTCAAAATATTTAGACCAACAAAATGGCAGCAGCGTTGTCAAAAAAACTTTGTTGGGCTTCTTATATTCTCTACCTCTACTTCATTTATCATCCGGCCGAAGCTGCTGTCAAGAGATACCAGTTTGATGTGAGTGCTTAAACATCAATACTAGCGTTCCATGCACTTTCTGTTGCATTTCTGCTTTCTTGCTGACGTTCTCTTCTGCTTTTTCTGTTTATTTCAGATCCAAGTGAAAAATGTTAGCAGGCTGTGTCATGCCAAGCCCATTGTCACAGTAAATGGGAGGTTTCCAGGGCCAACAGTATATGTAAGAGAAGGTGACAGAGTTCTAGTGAATGTCACCAACCAGGCCAGATATAACATGTCTATTCATTGGTATGATCAATGGATGGATGCCAGTTTGTAACCTCATGAATTGTGTGAAAGATCATGCATATTTTTCTAATGGGAAAGCATGTTGGTTTTTGCAGGCATGGACTAAAGCAATTTCGTAATGGCTGGGCAGATGGACCTGCTTATATAACACAATGTCCTATCAAGACAGGGCATAGCTACACATATGATTTTAATGTAACAGGTCAAAGAGGAACACTATGGTGGCATGCACATATCTTATGGCTAAGGGCCACAGTCTATGGAGCTATTGTTATCATGCCTAAGCCAGGGACCCCATTTCCTTTCCCCCAGCCTCATAGAGAAGAAATCATAATCTTTGGTGGGACAGAGAAATCAACAACTTGATAAATGAACTCATGTCTTATAGAATAAATTAATTTCTAATTCTTTTCTACGATTCTTGAAAATGTGTAGGAGAATGGTGGAACAATGATGTTGAAGATATTGAAAAACAAGGGAACAAGCTGGGATTGCCGCCAAATGCCTCTGATGCTCATACCATTAATGGGAAGCCAGGACCACTCTTCCCATGTTCTGAGAAACGTGAGCAAATTTTTGGATATGATTCCTGTGTTTAAGATTAATAGATCAACTTCTAAAAATTTCCCAGGTTTATTTCATTGATCTGAAGTAATTCCAAACAACCTCTAGCATCAAACCTGTAGAACTTTGAATATAACATGACACATTTTAGAGCAATTTTCTACATGCTCTACATTAAGATCACCGAGATATCTTATCATGCCCTATCCTTTTTCTTTTGGGCAGATACATTTACCTTGGAGGTTGAACAGGCAAAGACATACCTCTTGAGAATCATCAACGCTGCACTCAACGATGAGCTTTTCTTTGCTATTGCTGGTCACAACATGACTGTGGTAGAAATTGATGCAGTTTACACCAAACCCTTTACAACTCAAGCCATACTAATTGCACCCGGCCAAACCACAAATGTTCTTGTTCAAGCAACACAAACACCAAACAGATATTTCATGGCTGCTAGACCTTTCATGGATGCACCGCTTTCCATAGATAACAAAACTGCCACTGCTATATTGCAATATAAAGGCATCCCAAACACCGTACTTCCTCTCCTTCCTCAGCTACCAGAACCAAATGACACTGCTTTCGCGCGTAGCTACAATGCCAAGCTTAGAAGTCTAAACTCTCCACAATTCCAAGCAAATGTGCCTCTCATAGTCGACCGGCATCTTTTTTACACGATCGGTCTAGGAATAAACCCTTGTCCAACTTGCTTAAACGGAACAAAACTCACCGCCTCCTTGAACAACATCACTTTTGTAATGCCCCAAATTGGTCTACTTCAAGCTCACTACTTTAACATCAAGGGAGTATTTAGGTTAGATTTCCCAGATAACCCTCCAACGCCATTCAATTATACTGGTGCACCACTTACTGCCAATCTTGGTACTACATTAGGCACCAGGGTTAGTAAAATTGCCTACAATTCAACTGTGCAACTGGTACTACAAGACACCAATCTTCTCACTGTTGAATCACACCCTTTCCATCTTCATGGATACAATTTCTTCGTTGTTGGAACCGGAATTGGAAACTTTGATCCTAAAAGGGACCCAGCAAAATTTAACTTGGTTGATCCTCCTGAGAGAAATACAGTTGGAGTACCTACTGGTGGATGGACTGCCATAAGGTTCAGGGCTGATAATCCAGGTAAGTTTATTAACACAAATATGTAACCTCTTATGTCACAACTTACTAAACGTAAACTAGCAGAGAATTGTGCTCATTGTTTTTCTTGTTGTTTAGTCATCTAAAGTGGTTTGTTACTTTTCAGGGGTGTGGTTCATGCACTGTCATCTAGAACTGCACACAGGCTGGGGATTGAAAACAGCTTTTGTTGTCGAAAATGGAAAACTCCCGGATCAATCTATTTTGCCTCCACCTAAGGATCTTCCTCCTTGCTAGCAACTGTTCAAAACCAGATGATATAATTTGGAACGTTCAAAATTTCCTAAGTGACAATTTCTTTAAAGCTGCAAGAGCTAAAATGTAAACGGAGGACCAGAATTAACTATTTGTGCCGGATTCTTTGTGATTGTAATTGAGATGTGTTGTTGTGCAATAAATTAATAAAGCATTTCAGGTTTGTATCATTTGACATTGGTCGATGCACAATGATTTTCAAAGCAAGTGGAGATCCTGCTCAGGAATACTTTTCAAGATCCTTAACTAAATATAAAGCTATGACTTGAAAATATATAAATTTACAGCACATATATTTCCTATCAAATACCATTTTTCTCTGTTTAAGTCCAAAAGATGACTTCCAGAAAATGACTTTCTAATTGAATTCAAGCCATCCACCTGAAATACCTACATATAGTAATGAATGCGATTGCATGCAGCACAATTCTCTATCTTCACAAAATTTGAAGTCTGTGTGGTGGCCTGTAACGCTATAATTATGACTATGTCTTGTTTTTTTTCTTCTTTTAATTTAATAAGTGGCTAAAGCTTTTATTAAAACTACATCAATGAATTGCAATTTAGCCTTTAAAGGAAAAGGAAAGTTTCCCGGAGAAAAGTTAAAGCTTCTTTCATCTAACGAACTCAATTCTTAGCCCTTTCATGCCGGGAAGAATGTGAAAAAAAGGTTCCTGCAAAACATTGAATTAGTAATTAATCTACTCGGTAACTGCATAAACATAAACATTAAAAATTTAACATGCATGTTTCGTCTTTGATACATCTGATCAAGTCCATGCACAACCAAGACCTCTTCTTCTATCCATCCCTTTCTTAGTTGACAATTTCTTGAGAAGGTACGTACAAGAAAAGTGGGGGGGGGGGGGGGGGGGGGAAAAAAAAAAATGTTGCAAAAAATT
>Ga0325400_1008098_pt1 | contig 10078 bp, 8 predicted proteins | sample PopdelMetagenome_2_FD_205662 | JGI IMG/M metagenome (GOLD analysis project Ga0325400, IMG submission 205662) | Populus deltoides microbial communities from Bellville, Georgia, United States - Xylem-PdKOR-R1 | ecosystem: Host-associated > Plants > Phyllosphere > Stem > Wood/Secondary xylem...
GATTAGGAGGATATTAGGCTTAGAAAAATAAAGAAAACTTAGTGGGATTTGGAATGGAAGGTGGTGGGGTTGGGAGGAGAAATTAGGAGGGAAAGAAAAACTTGTTTCAAACATTTTCTTTTCTTCAAATTCTTGTGTTTAAGAGGTGAAAAGCTTTAAATAAAGCTTTAATTATATGTATGTTATGTGCAAAGTACTTTTTTTTTAATTAAAGAATGCATTATGGAATATGTGTTTGAATGAATGGTTGAATCAATGCTTAATGATAGGTTATGATCTAATTTGGGAAAATTTTGGAAATAAACTTATCCCCATCACTTGCTAGGTTTCAACCTAAGGGAAATAAATTGGGAAATGAATTTGCTTGATGAAATTATTAGGGGAATTGTATTTAGAAATGATATGTGTTGTATGACAAAAGTTGAATAATTAGTAAAATCCCTATAATTAAAATTTAGAGCCATTTTCTTTTATCATAAGGTTTCGACCAAGAGTAGAAATTAAAGGGGAGGGGACCATAATTTGTTAGATTTTGTTTGATTTGAGTTTGCGAGAATAAAATGAATTAAGAGTAGTATGAGCAAAATTTTAAACTCTCATTGTGGACAAATAATGGAAGGAAGGTCAAACTGGATTTTACTACGAAGTTGTTTCGATATGCTACTGTTAAGGATGATTTCAGGTGGGTATATGGCATAACCGGGTATTACTTCCTCGTGGAAGTTGTAGCCTTACGTTGTACCTTTTTGAAAAGGTCAACCATGTCCAAAACATAGTTCTATAACTTTAGATATAATTAAAATACCTAACAATTTTTTTTTAGGTCTAGTAGAATAATCTGGCCAAAATTTTATAACTTTATAATGCTGTTTAAAATCGTTGTTAAATAATAATCTTAATGTGGAAACTAAAAGAATGAGTATAAACATAAAGAAAATGAACATATTTATATGAACATGTGGAATCCTGAAAAGTTTTTCTTGTTATTATTTGAATGAGAATAGAATTTTGATATGGTTGATTGTTATATTTTTGCTAATAATTGTAACCATAATAGAACAAGGAAAGCTATTGGGTTTTAGAGCCAGTCAAGAGCGATAACATAAGCACAGACGCCAGGTAGGAGTTAATTTCATGCTCATATTTTTGTATATGCACTTTTAAATGTTAGTCAATGTTAAATTCTAGAAGTGTTATATATGTCTATGTTGAGAATGATAGATTGAAATTGATAAGTATTTGAAGTGGTATTGGAGGGGTCAATGAATCTGATAACCGAGACTGAAATTGACTAGTACTTCGAGTGGTACTAGAAGCGTGAATCTGACAACAAAAACTGAAATTGATTAGTATTTTGGATAATACTAGAGACGTTAAAGAATTTGATGACCGTGATTAAATAAAATCGACTAGTACCTAGATGGTGCTAGAAGCATCAGGATGTCTGATGACTAGGATAATATGTTATTTAAAATTTAAATGAAAACAATGGTAAATAAAAATATTGTGTAAACGGGATAATTTTAAGGTATCTAATTAGATAAATAATTTATTTTCATGATATGTTATTACACAAAAGAAAATGAAATTTTGATTTCATGATCTTCTCATGTTTGTGCCAAGCAATAAATTATTTTTGTGTTTAGTAGCTACTAAGATTATAATAGGAACTTTTGTAAACTTTCCATGTATTATAATTTTAAAAATGCTGCATTAAAGTGTATTTGAAATTCAAATTTAAAAAACATGTAACATTTTAGTCTCATAACCAATTATTAATATTATGTCATCAATATTAATACTTTTATCTAGGCTGGGATGTAAAAGTGAATTTAATACCTTTAGAATTTTATGATTTTAATTTAATCATATGAATGAATTGGCTCAAATGAATTAATTTTATTAGTAGTTATAAAATAAAAATAGTATAAAAAATAATTATATTCTTGATAATAATAATAATAATAATAATAATAATAATAATGATTAAATATTTGTTATTCTGTATTAATTTAATTTTAATCAATATTTTTACATATTTGTTATGAAAAATATTTTATGTTATTTTTTAATCTCACTTGAATACTAAAAATCTTTTTTCTTTTTAAATAAACCGGCAGCGAAACACGATTACCAAGGCCAATATACATTGAAATTGATTTGATACAGAAGATCTCGAGGTTAGTTATTGCAGGGTCGTATACGGTACAAACTATTCTGTAGATTCCTATCACAGTCAGTAGATATGCCAAGCCCGTCACCTACAAATAGTCATGCTTGACTTTGACACTGCCGTCCGAACTTAGCCCCGAAAATATCACATCTATTTGTAAAATATCTCTCTCTCACAGTGATGTAATTACCAGCTGTTTCTTACCTTTTCTTTTTTCGAACTTCATATTTGTAAAATATCGCATCTACTCTGTCTTTTTGCATGCCTTGAACTTACGTCTGTGTTGATGAGATTTCAGGCTGTTGAAAAATAGGGCTCAAATGGGTTTGCACTTCATCAAATTTATTTCTTTATTCTTTTCTCACTTATTACACTGAAGCACTTCGATGGGGCTCCGTTTGTTTTTTAATATGGTATTGTTACTGTCTGCCGTAACCATACATTTATAAGAAACATTTTCTAAAGACCCGTATAACAAAACAAAACTATTTATTTATTTTTATTTTTTAATTTCTTTCTTTATAGCAACATAACATGAATGTGATAGGATACCTAAGAAGTATCCCGTTGTCTTTATTTCTCATTATTATCATTTAAATATTTAAATAACTTATAATCCCGGTCATCAGATACCTTGATAGCTCTAACACCACCTAGACAGTAGTCAGTTTTGATAAAATGAGTTTCACTCTATGAATTTTATTCATAATATTTGTATACAGATTTCAAGTTAATCAATTCATCAATACATCTGCTTTTATATAGCAGTATGCATATGCAGTAGAAACTATTCCTTGATTTCTACGGAAAGACCCCTACGATTGCGGTTTGTTACAAACGAATTCCTAAATGAGTAACACCAAGGTGAAACTAACATAATGTTAACACCCCCTCTCAAATTGGTGCATATATATCATTCATGCCCAATTTGTCAAGACTGGTATGAAAAACTTGGCTGGATACTGCCTTTGTCAGCACATCTACAAGCTGATCTTGCGATCGAATACGAGGAACTTCGATAATTTTTGCTTCTAATTTTTCCTTGATAAAATGTCTATCAACTTCAACATGCTTAGTTCTATCATGTTGGACAGGGTTATGAGCAATGTCGCATGCCGCCTTGCTATCTCAATACAATCTCATAGGACTTGTCTGCTCAACCTGTAATTCCTGCATCAAATTTTTTATCCATAATAATTCACATATCGCTTTGGCCATTCCCCTGTATTCAGCTTCGGTTGAGGATCTAACTACTTCTTCTTAATTCTTAGTTCGCTAGGTGACCAAGTTTCCAACCACAAATGTGAAATATCCCGATGTAGATCTTCGATCCTGTATTGACCCTGCCCAATCAGCATCGGTATATCCATCAATCTTCAAGTTGTCCCCCTTTTTAAATAGAATTCCTTTACCTGGAGATGATTTCAAGTAGCACAAGATACGGGTGACAGCTTTCATATGTTCTTCACTAGGGGAGTGCATAAACTGACTGATTACACTTAAAGCATAAGCTAAATCAGGTCTGGTATGTGCAAGATACATTAATCTTCCCACTAGTCTCTGATAACGATCTTTATTAGTGTGGATTTGTTGTGGATGTATACTCAGTTTCAGGTTTTCTTCTATAGGAGTGCTGACAGGACTACAAGCTGTCATACCTGTTTCTTTTAACAAATCTAGGGCATACTTTTGTTGAGACAAAAAAATTCCTTCTTTCGATCTTGATACTTCAATACCAAGAAAGTATTTTAAGTGACCTAGAGACTTCATTTCAAATTCCTGGGCAAGACGATTCTGCAATGCTTTCTGCTCTTCAGTATTATTTCCGGTTACTATCATATCATCCACGTATACGATCGGAGCTGTGACTTCTCCCTTTTTTGTTTTCAGGAATAACGTATGGTCTGAGTTGCTTTGCTTGTATCCAATGGATTTCATGAAATTAATGAACCTCCCAAACCATGCTCTTGGAGATTGCTTTAACCCATATAGGGATTTCTTTAACCTGCATACCTTTATGCTTTCTTTGATTTGCATAATACATCCAGGAGGTAATTCCATATATACTTCTTCTTGGAGATCCCCATGTAAAAATGCGTTTTTTTACGTCAAGTTGATATAGGGGCCAGTCAAGGTTTACGGCCAGAGATAGTAGGATACGAACAATATTTATCTTGGCTACCGGTGCAAATGTTTCCATATAATCAATCCTATAAGTTTGAGTGTACCCTTTGGCGACAAGCCTTGCTTTAAACCTTTCAATGGTGCCATTCGCTTTGTGTTTAATGGTAAACACCCACTGGCATCCAAACGGTACCTTTCCTGCAGGAAGTTCAACCACTTCCCATGCGTAATTTTTTTGAAGAGATCTCATTTCTTCATTCATAGCCACTTCCATCTTGAATCTGTTATGGCTTCCTGCATACTGTTAGGAATAGATATAGCAGATATTTGATTCATAAAAGTTTCATTTTCCTTTGATAATCTATGGTAGGACACAAAATTACTCATAGGATAATGAGGTTTAGAGGTGAGAAGTGGTTCATATGCAGTTTTGGGTTTTCCTCTTGTTGTTCTGTGGGGTAGAATCTTGAGTTGAGTTTCAGAACTTACTTGAGGTTTAGTTACAGATTCAAACTCAGGACATAATTGAAGTGGGGAAGCTGGCAACTGAGGTACCTGAGTTTCTTGTTGCAGTACCTCTATTTGGTTTTCTTCACTGCCAGTGGTTTGTTGTGGTTTTGCTTCTATATATTCTTCACTATTTCCATCTTGCATGGTATGTGAAGATGTATTATTAGAATGCTTATCTCTTGTAACATATAGGTCATCATAACATGTCTGCTAGTTACCCTTGTTGTGCTCCTGACTTGAGGATTCAGGGGCAGAGTAATACATTATATTTTCATGGAATACAACATCAAGTGTGACGTAGAGTTTCTGAGTTAGTGGATGATAACAGTGATAACCTTTCTGATGTTGGGCATAACCAACAAATATGCACTTGAGTGCTCGCGGTTCCAGCTTATTCCTTAATGGTTTGTGAAGATGAACAAAAGCTGTACATCCAAAAACTCGTAGTTGCAAATGTGATATAGTAGGAGAACATATTGTTTTATGAAGAACACTCAATGAGGTCTGAAATCCTAATGTGCTTGAGGGTATCCTGTTGATAAGATATGTTGCTGCTGTGATAGCTTCACCCCAATATTTAGTTGACATATGAGCTTCAAATAAAGAGGCTCGAACAACTTCAAGAAGCTAGCGGTTCTTACATTTCGCAACCCCATTTTGTTGAGGGGTGTAAGGGTAAGTGGTTTGGTGAACAATTTCATGATTAATCAGATATTGTTTCAACTCCTGATTAACGAATTCCCCACCATTGTCGCTACGGAGAACTTGTATTGCAGAACTATATTGTGTGGCTACCATATTATGAAATTGTTTGAATAATGAACTTACTTCACTTTTGCATTTCATTAGGCAAATCCATGTCATACGTGTGTGATCATCAATAAAGGAAATAAACCATCGTTTACCATTAAGAGAGCAGGTATTTGCTGGACCCCATACATCTAAATGTACAACCATAAACGGTGCTGGGCTTTTATTCATGTTGTTTTGAAATGGAACCCGATGGCTTTTAGCCAATTCACACACATCACATTTAAACTTTGTGTCAGGTAGCTGCACAAAGAGTTTTGACATTAATTTCTTCAAATATCCAAAGGATGAGTGACCTATACGTTTATGCCATAACCAAATTTCAGAGTTTGCAGGAGATTCAAAGTTTGCAGTAGATTTATTCATGGAGAATGCTTGAGCTAACTGGTGATAACTTGCTGGTGTTAAATCCAGATAATAGAGCTTTCCCCTTCTAGTACCATAACCAATTGTCTTCCAAGTTTGAATATCCTTGAAAACACAAAGGTTAGGCCAAAAAATAACAATGCATTGCAGAGCAAGAGTTATTTGAGCAACTGAAAGTAAATTATAATTAAGAGTTGGAACAACTAATACGGAGTCAAGACTTATATTTTCAGTAAGGATGACAGAACCTTCCCCATTAACAGAAGATGAGGTACCATTTGCTGAGGATATAATATATTGTTCTGATGGTTTAAAAGATTGAAGCCATAATTTGTCAAAAGTCATATGGTTAGTAGCTCCGAAATCAATTATCCATTCATTTCTACTGCTAAGAGTGGAGGTATGAAAGACTTTACCATATTCTTCCTTTGTGAGTGTTGAAGGAAGTTGATGTTTTACCACAGATTCTTTCTTAGTCGTGAGACTGATCATTGTTTTGATTGAAGGATGTTCTGCCACTGTAACTAAAGCATGAGTATTTGGTTTTGAGTTTCGTTTACGAGGTGCTTTAGCAGGATCCCACCATTCTGGATACCCAATTAGTTCATAGCATTTCATCCTTGTATGTCCAGTCTCACCATAATGTGTGCAAACATATTCTGATTTTTCCTTTCCAATTTTATAGCTACTATTCTGAGTTTCTTATGTCTGAATTTTTTCAATGGTAGGGCCATTTGATCGGAATATTCTTGGCTTACCTCGTCGTGCCATCATTGCAGATGATTCAGCATAATCAGCTCCAGCTTCATTGTTTAAAGTAGCTCTGCGAACAGCATCACGATGTATATAAGCATGATCTTCTTCAAGATCCATTATCAGATCTTTTCTAAGAATTTCCCTTTGGATTTGTTCAAATTTTGCATCCAATCTATTCAAGAAAATATGTACCCATAATCATTCAATAGATCTTCTATAAGTAATAACATCATCCGGGTCTTTCATTTCAGTTCTGTCGCGATGATCCAGTTCTTGGAAGATTTCCTTAAGATCACTATAATATGTTGACAGTGGTCGACCCATCTGTTTTGTGGAGAAGGCTTTCTGGTTAAGTGAAAAGAGTTGTGATTCGTCTGATCCATCGTAGAAGGCTTTAGACAAGGCATTCCAAATTTCTCGTGCAGTACGTAGTCGAATGTATCTTTTCATGATGTCTGGTGACATAGACGTTAACAACCATCCTTTAACTTTTTGATTTTCTGCAATCTTGAATAACCAGCATCAGTATCTTGTGGTGGTTGTGTTTTACTCATAATATATTCAAGCTTTTCTCTTCCTGCAATCTGCATTTCTATGATTTGAGACCATACATCTTAATTAGTTTCAGTGAGAATAACACTGGTTGTGAATCCAGAGTTTTCAGTTTGTACATGGATAATGGGTGTCGATTTTGTTTTTTTATCATTCATCATGAAAAATCAAGAATGATGGAAAAAAAAGTGATCCCAGGATGCAAGAAAAGGAAATATTCAAGAATAGATTTCAAGAAGGAATGCAGAAAATATTCAAGAACAGATTGTAAGATTTAGAGTGCAGAAGAGCAAGTGAATAATCGTATAGGCAGAAATTTATTTTGTTTCCCCCCTTTTTTTTCCCTTTAAAAGAGAGAAAGGTGATAAGGATGCAAGATTGACAGAGATAATGCAGGATTTACAAAAAGAGGTACTGATTGGATGGTGAAGGAAACTGAGAAAGATACACAAACAAAGAAAGAGACGATACAAGTATAGGAAAGCTTTATCAAGAAGGAGATTTCAGGGGAAGGATATATCAGTAGTGCATTTCCAAGCTCTGATACCATGATAAAATGAGTTTCACTCTATGAATTTTATTCATAATATTTGTATATAGATTTCAAGTTAATCAATTCATCAATACATCTGCCTTTATATAGCAGTAGGCAGTATAAACTATTCCTTGACTTCTACAGAAAGACCCCTATAATTACGGTTTGTTACAAACGAATTCCTAATTGATATAACCATATTCTGCATGAGTAACAACAAGGTGAAACTAACATAATGTTAACAAGTTTTAATCTCGGTCATTAGGTGCACCGACGCCTCTAGTACCACTCATGGATACCAGTAAAATTTAATCTCAGTCGTCAGATTCACTGATAACTCTAGTACCATTCAAAGTAATAGTCAAATTCAATTCATTCTTGCTTTTATTTTTTCAACATCATCCTTGACTTAGATATATGCAAATAAATCAAGAATTTATTGCCAACTAACATTCAAAAATATAATATAAAAATATGAAGGGGGAGGATAACACATGTTTGGTGCCTATACTGGTGTTATCGCTCATGATTGTTTCTCTGACCCGACAACTTCCTCTATACCATTATAATTACTATTATTATTAAAAATGTAACCATCAATCACATTTCAATTCCTTTCTCATTAAAATATTAACAAGGAAAACTTTCAAAATTACACACACACTTCATTTTTGTTCATAATTATTATCTTAGTTTTCATATTAAGATTATCTATTAATAACAATTCCAAGCAATATTAGAAAATTGTAAAATCTTGGTTGATTTAGTCTACCAAACCCTGAACACTGTTTGATATTTTAATTATATTTAGAGTTATAGAACTACATTTTAGGTATGGTTGGTCTTTTCAAAAAGCTAATACATAAGGCTACAACTTCCATGAGTAAGTAACACTCAATTATATCATTTATCCACAGAAAATTATCCATAACAGTTGCATACCCAATAAGCTTGGTAGAAACCTAGTTTAACCTTCCTTCCGTTATTTGTCCATAATAGGAGTTTTAGAACTTTAAATTACGTAATGTAAGTTTCCTTTGAATGTTAACACCACAAGCTACAACTTTTATGCATAAACATATTTCAAACTTTCTAATTTACTTGTCCTAACTCCTGCTACAACTCAAGTGATCAACTGTCAAAATTTCAGCTTACATGTCTAAGATTATAATCAAAACATTTTCATATGTTCTTTCACCATTTACAGTAACCACTTTCTTCCTATATATATCGTAACATTATTTGTAAACAAATCTCCCATGATTACCTTGCTCCTCTCCATACTTTTATTGAAATGGCCTTTTATAGAAGAAACATGTAATTCATTTAATTTTCTCACACACTCAATTCTTGCGAACTCAATTTAAACAAGAATTAAACAACTTACGGTCCCCTCCCCTTTAAATCCTTTCTCAATGGTCGAACCCTAGCAAGTGATGAGAATAGGTTTTCTTTTCAATTTTCTTCAAATTAAATTATCACCCAAAAATCATGTATCTAAGCATTATTCAAACACTACATTAAACATTTAATCAACTATTCATTCAAATTCACATTTCATAATGCATTTTCTAATAAAAATGTATCATCACATAATTAAAGCTTAGATTAACAAAAAAAAAAAAATGAAGGAAAAAAAGAATTGAAACCAAGTTTTCCTTCCCTCCTATTTTTCCTCCCAAACCTGCCACTTTCTATGTCAAATTCCTCAAGAATTTATTTGTTTTTGCTAGCTTAATCTCCTCCTAAGCTCTTCTTATCCCTTTAATTTTAGTATGGAGGTTTGAATTTAGGTAGAATATTGAAGAAAACATAAAAAAAATCTCGATCCTCTCTTCTTCTTTAAGAAGCATTAGCTTCCAAAGAAAGCCAATAGTGTTCATGTACTCGTCTTTTTATCCTTATGGACAACAAAGCCAATCCCTTTTAATAATCATGTATTTTTTGTTTAATATCCTGTCTCTTCAACCCAATTAATTTTAATCTAATATATTTTTTTCCATTTTATTATTAATGTGAAAAATCCCTCAGTTTAATTTAATCCATCTTATTTCCAAATCAAAATTTTAATTCTTACAAACTCAAAATATAACTTATGTAATACAATCCAACCTCAATTTTTTTTAAAAATTAAAATTTTATTTTTATCTTCAATTTTTTTGTAATATTTTTACAATGTTTTGATGTCTTAATTTTAAAAATAAATATCAAATAAAAAAATATTTTATTTGATAACTCCATGTAAACAGTAT
>Ga0325400_1008099_pt1 | contig 10077 bp, 5 predicted proteins | sample PopdelMetagenome_2_FD_205662 | JGI IMG/M metagenome (GOLD analysis project Ga0325400, IMG submission 205662) | Populus deltoides microbial communities from Bellville, Georgia, United States - Xylem-PdKOR-R1 | ecosystem: Host-associated > Plants > Phyllosphere > Stem > Wood/Secondary xylem...
TTCTTTCTTTTAACTTCAATTGAATTTTTTAGCATCATATATATTTTAAAAAAAATGCATGCTATTTTAATACAAATTTAGTAAATGCAAGATAAGTGAGAGGAGGTTAAAGGAATGAGGAGAGTCCTCAAGGGGCGTAGCGTGATGGCAAAGAGTTTGAGATCTGCATAGCAAGTCTCGAGTTCGAGTCAGGGCGTGCACCTCTTGTAAAAGCCTGGGACAGCCGGGGTTTTACTCTCTCACCTGGGCCCACAAAGTGCATTTTTCGGGGGGGTGAGGTTTCCTCGAATCCAAAAAAAAAAAAGAATGAGGAGAGTCCATGCTATTTTATCAAGTCAAGAATTGTCTGCTCATTTTTTTTCCTTTAAGGTTGTTTACTTTAAATATAGCATTATTTGATCATTATCCTTTATTTTTTTGGTCTAGATTATTAGAGTCCAAAACTAATGAGAAGGTCAAGATTACATAACCATACAACAAATTCTATAGAAATAATTTTCATGTTATATGCCTTTTTCGATTCTAAATTGTATCAAATATCTATAGTTTGTACTAGAGTTAGTGTGCCCGCGCATACTATAATGTAGAATTCAATAATTAAAACTCACAACAACAATATAATATTTTCTATCAAATTCTCATTCTTCTTTTCCTTTTCCTTGATTTTATATTATATCAAAGCTATTGCTTAATAGCATCTATGATTTTCTTAGACAATCTTTCTTGCACTTTTAGCAATCAAGAACAATAGCTTACTCTTTCCATCCCAAGGGACTAGAAAACTACAATGGCATTCCTATTGCTTTCACTTCATGAATGCCTATCATTATATCTATCTAAAACCAATGAATGAAAATGACTTGATCTATTAGACTCAAACAAAGTCTTTTCTCATTGTGCAAGGCTTGTATAGATTTGTTAATGGATTAAAATCATGTTCGCTGACTTTTCTTATCATAAAGAACGAATCCACTGCCATACCAAACTTGAATTACCTATATTGGATTCAACAAGATCAACTAATAATGAGCATTTGAATTACCTTTTTATCTACTGTTATATTGATAGTCAAAGTTTTTGCTCTATTTGGATAACCCTAGAATTAGCCTTGGCTTTGATGTCAATAACCCAAATTATATCTCTTTACTCGGGCCTATCGGAACTGCACCAATCCTTTGGATAATCATTTTTTGCTTATTTGTATCATGAGAAAACATACAAGAATGAATTGATAACACTTGATAAGTCATTTACTCATAATTTTTATATTTTAACTGTTCAAGTATCAATTATCAGAGTTTAAAGACTTATTAACCACTCTAATAGCTTAATATGAACATATGGCCATTTCACTCTCTTTTCTTTCATTTGGAAAGTTTTGTCTCCTACAAACTTAAGAAAAGTTTGTGTTAGCCTCTTAAACCTACACTTAGTTTCCTTGTCAATATTTTTTTCCTCTTCCTCTTTTTTCTTTCAGCCCCTTCTTTTGATCTTGAGAGGGGGTATTTATAAGATTTTGCTAAGGTTTTGGAAGGCTTTAAATCCATTTCAGACCTCTTGATCTTGAGAAAAATATTGTAAATCCTTGATAAGAACCCATTGATGAGCCTTTGTGTGTAAACACACGAAAAACAAATCAGGTTTTGCATGATGGTTGCATTGTCGGGGCTGACTGAGTTGCTCACTTTCAAGACCTCGTCGGAGCAATTCTGACATCATCGTTGTTTGAGACTGCCTGAAGTTGGTAGAGGGACCGCACACTTTTCATTTTGATTTAACCTTACTAAATTTAAAGGTTTATAACTCCACATTCATTCGTTTGAAGTTGCCAACTCGGTCAACCAAAACTATCAAAATAGAAGCCAGTCAACCAAACAACGTATCACTCATCTTCTCTTTATTAAATCTGAACGAGGCGTCGTTGAAGGTTTTTAATTTTGGATTGGCAAATTTTAATTGCATCCTTTCGCTTCCAATTGCTTGTAAAATCCTACTCCCCATGTATATATAGAATATTGTTTTGATGCCCTTGATTAAGCCACTAATTATCGAAACTCTCTTTATTCTAACTTTCTCTTAAATCTATTTTATAGAAACTATCTCATATAAAAGAAATACAAGAGAATAAAATAATATAAAATAATAATAATGAGTCATCCATCTCAAAACCTAAGTTTTTAAAATAAATCTAATTTCAGCTATCAAATTTAATATACTTCATTCCTTACAAAGTTTAAACTTCAAGCTCTTTAGTAGAAATCGCTAGTCTATGGATCCCTTTAAAATTTTGAGATCTTATTTGTACAACATAGAGTTTTTTTTATTATAATTATGGAATCAATTTGAACTTCAACTGTTTTTTTTTTTTTATGTGTATGACTTAATCGATCCTTATCCTCGTTGTCTAAGGCATATTTTAATTACATGCTGAATAAATACGCAATGTTGAATCTGCAATCTTATGATTTCTGAAATCCTAAGTTTTACTAGAGAATGAACTCTTGTGGTTAAGAATAATATAAAAGTGGATGGGAAAAGAAAAATACACCAAAAGTTAGATGGTATGCGTATGCTCCGAGAGAAAGCACTATGATTGGATCGTGTGTTTCACGCGACATACGAAGAATGTTTGAATGAAATATAATTTATGTTGTATATGATATAAACATTGAGCAAACGAACCCTAGATGGAGGAGAGTGTGTGGGTGGGGTTAGCTGACAGATGTTGCCATGTTGGTCATGGGGGTTTGGACTTTGATCGTGAAGCTAGCTAAGCTAATTAACTATGGTTAACGCACAAAGTTGACCGGGTGTGGGTAAGTTGAGAAACAGACAAATAACTTTGTTTTTAAAAGAAAAATATGCACAAAAATAAGAGGGAGTGGGCAAGTGGGAGACCTTGCTGCGGCGCGTGGGTCCCACTCTTGCCTGACCTGGACGGCCCTCTTACTTCTCCTTTCAGCGGCCAACTTCTTTGACTGGCTCAATGCCCACAAGAGCGACCACATATATCAATTATTTTTTTATTTTCAGAAAACATATATCATGTTTGAGTCGGTATAAATTGCTAATTTTTTTTTATATATTTTTTTATATTACCCTTTGCACAACAGATTAAGCTGTTTTTCATTAGCCATTTATTAGAATGCATACACGTTTTTTTTCCGGTAACCTCTATTATTTGAATCTGGAATAATAATTTAAATAACAAACTCATTTATCAGCTGCTTAAGCCTATGAAGGTGTAATAAGTGAGTTTAGGATGTATTTTGCTTCTTTTTTTTTTAAATATTTTATTGAGTGTTTTATCAGCCCTGGAAGCTTTGAGTGTGTGTGCAAGAGATAAATTTAATTCTAGTTTCGAGAAGTATGATTTCCAAATAGATTATGGTTCATTTAAGAGATACTATAGTAGAATTTATTTATTTTTAATGAAAAGGCATAGTAACATGTTTTCAAAAGAAAAACCACGGCATAATAACTAATATTAGTAGCTTATTGATAATTAAATATCAGGAATGCTTTTTTTTTTTTCCTGCTTCCGATGAATGATGAACTCGAGCCCAGCATCATCTACAAAACCAAGCCTATAAATTGTCAACATCCAGTCTCAAATTACTTTCATATGCTAATATACGAGACTTTAATTGGTTAGATAATTAATTGACTTGATAAATGTGTTCTATCCTGTAATTTCGTATATATTTAATAGAGAAAGTCCAATCAAGTAGCATGAAGACCTTGATATCTTGATTTATATAATTAACTTCACACCTCAATTAAACTTAATCTAATAAATTAAGGACGCCAATGGGTGCTCAATTATCCAATCTCAAGATTCACAAAGAATTAATAAACTATTTGATTAATAATTAAGATTTTAATTTAATGGGCATGTCTATTTTTTTCAATCAGTAATATGTATAATGTTTTGGTGAAGTAATTAAGCTGGTTTTAATATTTCTTTCAATTTTTTAAAAGGTTTAGGCTTTTTTCCTTCTTCTTAAGCTCGTATTCTTAAGAGCTAGTTTACATTGGATATGATAAATTAACCTGTTAGAAATATTGTTTAGTATAGTCGAGATTTTTTTCATAATTATAAACATATAATTAACATATAAATATACCAAACAAGAAATAAATAAATAAAATATAGAACAATGTATAAAAAACAAATACTTACAGAATTTCAGGTCACAACAAGAAAGAAAATTGGTTCTCAAGGATTGTATCATCTATTCCTATAGATTCCAACAATACTACTTTAAAATAATACACTTTTAATCAAGCCTTATGAACTAATTAAGAATCTTTATCAATTATTCTCTCAGGACATAAAGCTCGAGAGCAAAAGAATAAAAGAAGGCAATAGACAAAGAGAATAAAAAGATTTCCATGTCAAAATGATGAAGTCCCCACTGCTATTTATAAAAGAGGTCATGATATATGCATAAATAATTTAAATTAATTAGAATCAATTTGTTATACTTTCATATTTTTCTATTTAAATTTGAAAATAAAAAAAACTATCCAAAAATTCGTGGCATATTAAATAAAACTAATCCAACAACATTTGAAAAAAAAAAACAACAATAATCTTGATAGGTTTAATAAATTTGGATAGGTAAGTAATCATAGACAAGTAAAAAATAATTTTCAAACCCAAGAATTATTATACAATTAACCCAATTCCAAGCCGAGCCTAAAGCGTGTGTGTTTTTATACAAATCCCACATTGCCAAAGCCTTTCCCCTACAAAGATTTTAGTACCCGTCTAGTTTTTACTTTTTAAGACAACAATGTATAAGCTACTAAAAATGTTTATAACCCTACAATGTGGGATATGGCTTTTAGTCTTGAGAATTTTGCCAATCAAAAGTTTTTTAAAATTAATTTTTCATTCACCCATAATTAATTTTTAAAATGTTAATATATATTTGATGTATAAAACTTATGTTAGATATATTTTTAATAAAGTCTTAACTTCAAATATGAGTGAACCTTATTTTTAATTTGCCCTAAAAAATATCCATTAACCATGTTATAACCAATTTTTTCAATAATTTGATATATGAATGAAAATTATTCGACCAATATATGAAGATGCAATGATCCGTTGAAAGAAAGTGAATTGATAAATCACTATATTAAGATATGTAGCTTTTAGCTTTGAATATTTTCTAATGAAATAATATCAGATTTACTTGGCTAATTAGAAAATGTGATATTTTAAACTATTCAATTTTTTTATTTAAATCAAGAAAATAGTATCCATATAGTTCTTTTCTTGAAGTTTTCTTTAGTTCTTATATTTGTGTTCTCTTTTACCCTAAATAACTCCATTTCATGATTGCTTTAACCTTTCAAAATTCTCAAATAAATGATCATATTTTTCACTAATATAAATGATGTTTTATTAAAAGTATTTTGTTATACTTCATTAGGTAAACCAAGATATAAAAATAATTAAAAGCACAACTTACTTAGTCATGCTGTAGCTAGTACCTCTCCATCATTAAAATAAACAGGAAGTCATTATTTTCTAATGTTATTGAGAGTGCCACAAAACTTCTTTTTTCTTCTTTTAACTTATATTTTAAGATCTCTAATCAACTATGTAAGGTTGTCATCTTGTCCCTTTTTTATCTTAAAGGTTTTAAGTCCCATTCTTCTAGATGAACTATACATAATCTTTCTCATTAAAAATCTAATAAGTGGATCCATAATATTTTTTTTTGATCTAATATAGTAAATGAAAATAATTTAGTTCGAGAGCAAGTGTTTGATGATATTGTATCTTTGATGTATGTGTTTATACTTACTATTACATTTGTCATTTTATACCCTTTCAATTATTAATTGATTGTCATAATAGACATAAAATACCGCCATTAGCTTTGGACAATATGAAATATTTTCTAATAAATTTAAGAGTAATTTTGCTTCCTCTTTCACTTTATTTAAAATAATGAATTTTGATTCCACCATAAATCTTGTAATATACATTTTTTTGGAGGACTTCTAAGACATTTTTGCTTCACAAAATGTTAAAATATATATCTACTTATGGATTTTAAGTCTTTAGTGCTATATATTCAATTCACATCATTATATCCCTAAAGTACTACCGGGTATCTAATATAGCAACCTATAGTTCTACTTATATCTTAAGTATTCGAGTAGCTTATTTATCACTTTCCTATGATCCAAACTTAGATTATCGGTAAATTTATTTAGTTTGCTAACTAAGTATATGATGTTTGGTCGTGTGCATTTTATAATATAAATTAAGCTTTTTATAATTTAAGAATATTCTAATTGGAGTATTCCTTCACCTTTATCTTTGGATAGTTATACACTTATATCTTTTAGTATTTTTACAATGTTATTGGCACTTTTAAAAACTTTATTGAGAATTTTCTAAATATAATGAGACTTGGACAATACCAAACCATCAAATGTCTTATAAATGTTTATTCAAATACATAGAGACAAACAATGATATAGCCTTTATTTTTGCTTATTATATAAATACATTTGTCTACCTCTTTAATTTAAACTCAATTGGCAACATATCCTGTCGAACTTTTTATGTCATTATTTAAGAGTTTGTTTCAACCATATAATGACTAAACAAGCTTACAAACTTATCAGGTTGTTCCAAGTAAATCTCTCCATCAAGGTTACTGTTTTAAAAAGTTATTTTTACATCCATAAGATGTATTTCTAGCTTCTTAATAGTCACGGTTACTATTAATGTCCACATTTATTCTTGACACATTTGAATATGTATCAAAATAGTCCAAACCTTATTGTTATTTGAAAGTTTTAACAAAAAGTCTTGCTTTGTATTTCTCAATGGTTCTATAAACCTATTGAAGATCCATTCATAACCTAACAATTTGATTCCATGTGGAAGATCCACTACTTTCTATGTATAGGTTTGAATGATGGATTCAATTTTGCTATTAAATACTTCATTTTAATATGAAACATTAGGGCAAGACATTGTCATTTTAAGTGAGTGAATTTCTTATGACTCTTTATAAAGAAAAATATCTTGTAAAAAATATTGCATTTCTTGACTCCGTCTTTTGGATGATATCATTAATACTTTATGTATAAGAAACTAATATGCATTACTATTGTATGCATATCCAACAAATATACAATCTACTATTTCAAGTATTTCCACTTTTGAAAGACGCCTCCAAACTTCGAAGTATTTGTAAAAGTTTCTTAATCCAAATATTGACCCCTTTTTCAAAATATTTTCCAAAACAAAACAAAACAAATCAAAGAAATATATCTTTAATGTATTTTAGACATTCACACACTTATATTGTAATTTCCAACTATTTTTATCTTATTGGTGTCTTTTTGAAAAAATAAAAAAATAAAAAAATATTTCTAATGCATTTGCCCCCATTTCATAATTTTCAATGTCTTTTAAAAAATTGAAAAAAAAAAGCCCAAAATAGGCTTTCAAAGCATTTCTACCATTAACACATTCATTTTGTAATTCTTGATTATTTCTCTTATTGAATTAATATTATCATTATTTTAAGAAAAGTCAAAATACAAAAAGAAATGAAAAAAAAATCAAAGTAGGGAGAAAAATGGACAAAGGGCTAAAGTGAAAAAAAAAAAGACCAACGTGAAATTGACTTGTTTAGGGGCCATACAAAAAAAAAATGTGAGACGGAGGAGGCAAAACAAAAAAGAAAAGAAACCCAAGCCCTCTAAGGTAGAGAGAGAATAAATTGAAAAGAAAAAAATAAAAGAGATCATTATTCAACCTCTATTTTTGACATGACTACTACCTTTCTCTTTGTTTTAGAGTTCTTTATAAACATTTCTGTCAATTAAAGCCAACAACCCCTACATTATGGTAGATTAGGGTGAGAGAAAAATGATCACTAAAATTTCTCACCTTTAAAAAGACATCAATATTGCCAATTTTTTCCCTTCGATGAGTACTAAACGACCATATAAGCCTCATAGCCTAATGACCCTTATGTGAACACAAGGTGGGATATTTAGCAGAGTTATCCAAGTGCCGATCAAATTATAGTGGTGCATGAAATGATGCACTAACCATAACAACCCTCTTTAGCACGTGATTTGCACATGCTGCCACTATTTTAGCCTTTTCCATCCACCTCAACCACCCAAGAAAGTCTATTTCGAGCTCCAAACATCTTTTAAATGATTATTTTGGTTTATGGTTGATTTTCTTGTGTATTAATGAGGTTTTTGATTTATTGTGTATTAATGAGGTTTTCGATGGAATGATTTTTACCAATGGGTTGGTATTTGTGTTTACATTTCGGTCGAATCCTTTAAGTTATATCTTCTATTTTATGTGTTTTTGGTCATGTCATTATCATATAAAATGTTATAATATCATTTTCTTTATATATGAGAAGCATATTCACATTTCTATTCGACTCAAATAACATAGGAAAATGTTTTCACATTCATGCATGCATATTCATATCCGATGAGTTTTGTATCTTCGTTACAAAATTCATTAAGGGTTTCATCCCATATTAAAAAGGCATTCATAGGCTGACATTCCATAACCTATTTCAAAACCTTTTCTTTTTTAAAAACACTTTGAAAATAAATATTTTATTATTTACTCATAGTGTTTGAGGTAAATAATGAGATAAATAAACTTATAACAAGCTATTACTTTGAATGTTAATGAGGTGTAACACCTAAGTTCCTTTTGTTTTCAAGTTTCAAAATATATAATCCTTTCAAAATCTTAAACCTTTAGGTCTAATATTCATCGATGACATCTAAGTGTTAATAAGGGGTATTAATTTCCTTTGTAAATCTCAAAATTCATGCAATTATATCCTACCTTAAGTAGATTTACTCATAATGATCATTACTTGTATATTTACAAATCAAGCATTAAAATGTCATTTAATAAATTACAAGTGAACCTTGATACTATAAGATAAATGAACTTTAATAAGTCATTATCCATGTACCACCATTACATAAACAAAGTGTTCAACAACAACTCCTCTTAGGATTTGGTATGGGTTAAATAAACCTAATATAGACTCATTCAATTATTCATTGACATGGCTTGATAATCTATTAATAGTCACAAATTTTGATTAAGAGTAATTGATTGTAGATATGTCAATTCACCAATTATTATCCAAATAAATGGTAGTAATTGGGAGTGGAAAAGATGACTTGCACTTTAGAATGGATATGCTTGAGCTCAAACATCTACCTAGGGTTTAAATTATTGTAATAAACCCACTGTCATCCATGAAGGTAAACCAATGATAGCTTAGACATACCATAAGGAATATAAGACAAACAATAATACAACTTACTTTAGGTAGGACGTTTTAGGATGATAATATCTTCTCTATAGCATAACTAATCCCATACTTTAGAACTTTAAAGATTAGTTAGGATTTGTAGTGACCATAATATTAGGTGGCAACTTCTTTTTATAAATTCCAGACCTTTTCCCCTCTAAACACAAAAATCCTTTCACTTCTAGGAAAGAGAATAGGTCACCGTAATGTTGGGTGTGAATTTGTTTTGCCTTTCCATAACTTATATGGTTATCTTTTTTCAACTTCTTATGTGGTACTTTGTTAAGTATTTATAAGAAAGTGATGGTGTGATCCTCCTTATTAAAGCAAAGCTTACCAAAACATCATTCTTTTGAGTAGAGTTTATAATTTTCTATCGCAATAACCTAAAAACAATAATTTGATTATTTTATAAAATAAAACATAAAAGTAAATGTTATATTAAATTATTCAATTAACAAAGGTCTACACATGTAAATATATAATTAAACTAAATAAATAGGAAAAATATTTTGCCTTAAGATTCTTAGGATTGATTAGCATAACCAATATTTTTGTTGAATTATAAACATATAATCAAGAGAGTAACATATAAATATATTAGATAAAAAAAATTACAAAATATAAAACAATATATATAATGTATTTACTTTTAGAATTTCTTAACAAAACAAGGTAAGAAAGAAAATTATTGTCAAGGATTGAATAATATTTCCTTAAGACT
>Ga0325400_1008100_pt1 | contig 10077 bp, 10 predicted proteins | sample PopdelMetagenome_2_FD_205662 | JGI IMG/M metagenome (GOLD analysis project Ga0325400, IMG submission 205662) | Populus deltoides microbial communities from Bellville, Georgia, United States - Xylem-PdKOR-R1 | ecosystem: Host-associated > Plants > Phyllosphere > Stem > Wood/Secondary xylem...
TGTTTTTTTAGGAAAACCATCCTGTTTTTCTATTTTAAACTTTACCTCTTTCTTTCCCTATTTAATATAAAATACAAAATAACTTATTAGAATGTTATTTTTTATTAAATAAATAAATAAATAATTACATTATTTAAAATACTATATTAACGATTTAACTTTTTTAACTTTGGAGATGCCCTTTAGCCCGCAGCAAAGCCTTCCGGACAGTTTTCGTCATTCTCTCTTTCGTCCTCTTTTATTACTTACATTCGGGTAACTACATATCACCACCCAATCTATATAGGCTCTTACAAATCAGTCCCCTAGTTTTAAATTTTCCTCTTAATAATAAGGAGGTGGGGTCCAGAGACCACACTATTTAGGCACAGGTCGGATAAACTCCAGACAGTTGTGTAATTAAAAACAGGCACGATTGCTTACAGAACATTATTCATGAACTCGGCTAATGGTCCACGGAGACAGCGAAGAGGGGATTCTAACATATGGTAAGCCCAACTGGCTTGAAGTATATCCGCACAAATTCGTGTTGCCGCTCAAAACATGGTGAGATATACCTTAAAAGATGCGTGAACACGTAAATCAAGGTTAATAAAACATGCACTAACCATTCTATTACACGGTGGATCATGTGGTGTTGGGGGGTCATGAAAATCTATCTATGAGTAGGCAATTTTATTTCTTTGATTATCTTCGAGTTTTTTTTTTTTTAATCATTCTAGTTTGGCCCTCCCAGATTCCGCTAAATTCCAATCGTGAGTTACCAGATATCACTAATCATCCATGTCAAACCACCTCTCTGGCACAAAAACGATAGGTTCCTTCCTAGAAAGAGGATGCCCGTCAGAACTAGCTCAACAAGTCTTCTGAAGACGATATGTGGGTGTTAAATTAAGATGAGGTTTCTGCCTGGTGTATTGAGTTCATATAGTAGGACAGCTAAAAAAGAAACAGGGAACAGAAGGGATTGCCAAGAGAACAGGGTTGTTCCTCATCCCCTTTGTCACCGCGAGTAGTATGAAATGTCAAAGTCTCAGATGTTTTGCCGCGCTCTTTTTACATTTGCTTTGAACTCATTTCAAGCCCAGCCTACCCCTCTAGCATTTGACAAAATACTCGCCCCCCCTCTCTACACTGCCCCAGCTGACTGGCCAGCTACTGTATGGCTAACACTTCGCTGTTCTTCCTTTTTCACAGCTATTCCATCCACATCTCCATTGGAGTCTTGTCTTTGAGTCTTTTCAGCAGATTTCTCTTTTGGAGAAGCACTTGTATCATGATTGGACTTTCCTGGTCCATTTTCCTTTTCCTTTTCTGTCTCTGTAGGAAAATTCGTCTCAGTAGCTGTCGCCGACAACTGCAGTGCAGATGATGCATTGCCGGAACCTGGAGGAGGGAGGAAAACACCTGTGCCGGGGATGGGGACAGGTAGGCGAGCCGAAGGATGCCTTGGAGAGGATGCAGGCCATCCAGTTGAAACTGGTGGGATGGGAACTGGTGCAGGGAATGGCATTGGTGCTGCAACTGGGGTGGTCATGAAGAGTGGCTGTACACCATTTGGAGGTGGAATTTGAGGCCGAATAGGCGGCACTAACAGTACGCCAGTTGTTGGAATTGCTGCGTAATGCTTGGGCACAGGATGTCGAAGATGATTCGGGGATCTGCTTGGCGGTGGACCCCAATGGGAAGATGGGGCTACAGCGTGTGAAGGAAGCCGCTGGCCATCATTAGATGTAAGTTTCTTTGGTTGAGACTTGGTGAAGGTAACAAGCATCCGTTGCTTTTTAATCATGGGGATTGCATGCTTGGCCAAATCTGATGACTTCCCTTGCATCACAAGTAAGGATCTGTTTTTGTAGTAAGAAACATTACTTCAGGAATGTAAGACCAAAATTGCAGTTCATTATCATGAAAGTAAACGTGAAGAATTTATATTCAAGGGAAGGAAATGTATTGCTAATCACATCTCATCATATAACTGTTTCACCATGGCTCTAGGGAAAAACTGAATGCATGGAGGCAGGTGTGTATTGAACCTTACTCTTCTATCCTACAGTTAGAAACTAAGTTGAGCAGTTTGAAGGCAATTTAGCTTTTTGAGATAATGGTGCAAGAGAAGTTACAGCCATGTGGAAGTAACACGTAGAGAGAAAATCCAGACATGCCATGAAAAGTGTAGTTTTTTGTTGGATTTCAGCACAGAGAATCACAAAGGAAATTAATTAAAAGAACAGTTTTCATGAAAATAGAACTTCACACTTATCACAGTGGATACAAAACATATCATTTCAGAACCTAATTTCAATGCTAGTTACCTGAAAGCTAATCATAGAAACAAATAATAATCTTGATGAACTATCGACGACACAAAACTATGAAGAGTTAATAATGATTACCCAGGTGCAACAGAAAGCTTGAGAGACCCTTTATAATCCCCATGATGCAGGGTATCAATTACTTTCCCAAAAGTCAGCTCACATTCTGTCAAGAAAAGAACTGAAACAGGCTTTCCAAACCATGGAGGCCACATGTGAGGCTGGGAGTGATCACCCTGCAGAAATTTCCACAAAAAAATAGGCTTGCTTAAATAATCAATGTTATTTGAAATCATTACACATAATACCACAAGTAGTGACCTCATTATAGATATCAATTATGCAAGAGTCTGGCTTCATGGTCATAACTTGCATGGCAACAAAATGTTCAATTACATCTTGCAGCAATGCAGGAATGGATTCTACTCTCCGTTCTGCAAAATTCATTCATAACAAAATCCAATGAAGGGTATAAGAACTAGTGTTTCTTTAGCATTACAAAGAAAAAAGAATCTGCATGCATCTTAACCACACAAGCGCACATGCAAAAAGTTCTACATAAGATATGACGTGCCTTTGGAGGTCCCAGTTGCATTTTCATCTTCTGCAGGTGCATCTGCAATGGGAAGACCCAGTTGTATCATCTCCCTTCCATGTCCCTTCATGGGCCTTTTGGAGAGGATATATGTCTGACCTGCTTTTGAACAAAGAACTTACACATGATCAACATTTTCACTAAAAGCAATTACTTTCAGCATGCATGTGACAGACAGCAAGACCTCCACCAAAGCAGGAAATACTGCCATAATATGGATGCTACTATAATTAGGTTTTTTTTTCACAGAAAATTTCATAACACAAGTACAGATGGCAATAGAAACTTATGCTTTAGAACAAAACAAAAGGAAATAAAATATGGATCCTCCATTTCATGTCTAGGCAGTAGATGGGGATAATTAAGCAGCAAAATAGATAGAGGGGATCCTGAAACAGGCCAAGGAAACTAGGAGAGGAAGCTTAAGATTATTAGCTTTATAGACTATTCTTAGCAAGTTTATACAGAAAAATATCAATTCCAGAGAGTTTTTATTGCTTCATATGGCTACAAAGGTTGTCTATGTTACAAGAGCGAGTATTTATCTGGCAGTGAGATTAATCAGACACCTTGCATCTGAAAATTGAGTAGCTTGGCTTCCAAACATGAGCATTTAAGCACTCTATTCACAATTTTTTTTGCTCTAATTCAGAAACTAACAAGATCCTATTACCAAAACTAGAAAGAAAAAAAATACTATGTCCAACATGCATGGTGCAAAATTGCCAAAACCATCACTTGAAACGTTGCCATCTGAATAGAACACTGAAATAACATTAGAGAATCCAGAATGCGACAATGTCATGTTGTTGGCTGTAAATTAGATATGGTAATAGGATAACACATACTGATAATAAAGCCTGACCTCACCCAAAATTCTGATGTCAACAAAGCACACCAATCCTTAAGGGTACTGATATATCCTTTTAACATACTTTCACTATGATAAATGTTTTTTGAGATTCTGTTAAATTATACGAAAGCATTTTCATGAAAGGTATGCATACCTCAAACATAACACTGTACATGCTATCAACTAGAAGAGGCATATCTAAGAATGGGCCATCTAGGTTATGGGGTAGCAAAAAGCAACCAGGTTTACACATACATATATTTACATACACGTATATATAAGTAATGCTATCTGGTTCATAGTAGTGTGAGCTCAGCACCCTCTCCATTTTTTTCCCAAATGGACCCAAGTCATCTCTCTTTCACAAAAAAGGTATGGGATTTGGTAATTTCATCACAAATATAACTGAAGCATACATAACATCCAATATATTTTAACCCTCTTCATTACAACTGTTTGTTTCATATACATAGTTCTTGGATTTAAGATGGATCTTAAATTATTTATGCAGTCTTAAAAAAGGGGCTGCCAACTGGAAAGGTATCCGCGTGGCAGGACTTTTTAGCTGAGCTAGCAATAACACATACTGATAATAAAGCCTGACCTAACCCAAAATTCTGATGTCGACAAGCACACCAATCCTTAAGGGTACCGATTACGAAAATCAATATATCCTTTTAACACACTTTCACTCTGATAAATGTTTTTTGAGATTCTGTTAAATTATATGAAAGTATATTCATGACAGGTATGCATGCCTCAAATATAACACTGTATAGGCTATCAACTAGAAGAGGCACATCTAAGAATGGGCCATCAAGCAAGGAGGCTCTTACCCCATAATAAACTAAGCTAGACCAATCTCAAACTCAGGCCCAAGTAAAAAATAATGCTGGTCAACCCCTAAAAGAGTACAATTAAGTATCTTCAAAATAAAACAATTAATCAATTGTGGACACTGCAATAAGTATTTACAGAGACTATAGTTTTTATATATTGTTGATAAAATGTGAATCTCTAAGGTAGATTCCATATTCTGGAATAGCCAGATTTATAAACAAAATCATTTCATGAAAGCAGCAGCAGTGTGAAAAGAAACGGAAAATTACTAGCTTCTCTTAAGAATAAGGCTCCATTAATGACTTACCTTGACACTGTCCTCTTCTCCCAGTAGCTCTTAACTCATTAACCAAAGAAACAAGCTTTGAAACTTCCAAGCCATCAAGCAAGTTTTCATACAATTTCAGTCCATCAACCACATTAACCTAGAGAAAAGATAAACAAATTAGAAGTAGGAGAAACAAACTGAAATGGCTATCTAAAACAAACTGTGAATTTGGTGAGAATATCAATAGCAATGAGCCAATGATGCTTGTAAAAGTGTTACCATCTGTCCATCTATCTTCTCCTCAGCAACAAATGTTTTTGGAGTGATAGCAAGATTCTGCTTCTCATTCTGATTGTTGCTAGGATGTGAATCACTCTCTGGTTAGAATAACAAGATCTATCAATAACAGAATTAACATGCCAAGATAACAAGATGAAACATGGCACGAGGCAACAGGTTCTCAACAAATTAATTTCAATTAAAAGATATGAATTCCAAGATAGCATGTACAACAAATTAATTTCAATTAAAAGACATGTATTCCAAGATAGCATGTACAATAAATTAATTTCAATTAAAAGACATGAATTCCAAGATAGCATGTTAAGTAGGCTCCTTTAAAAAGTTGCAAATGACTCTACAGTGAAAATATGTTCCTCATTGCCAACCCCAAGAGAGCGCAAGAAAGTGACCTTCGGGGCTAGACGGATCATCAACAGCCACAGCTTCTGAATTTCCAGAAAAGGTTCCTTGTGCATTCCCCGAACTATTCTTGTGGTTATCTATATGTGATTTTGCAGTAGCATCTGCTGACATGACAAAGAAATTAAATGAACATCATTGTTTCCCCAGAGTAGTTTCTAGGACAAGGCATTGTTTCAAATAAGAGCACATATTTGTATTCTTAAACTTGTGCATTCAATGTGGTGTTCATAATGTAGGAGTATGTAGCATAAGGAGAGTCAAACAGAACAACTAACAATCCAAAACTTTCTATGTCACAGTAGATTAGGAGAAAGAGGATAGAAAATATTGGTAGAAGCAAAATACAAAAAGAAACTCCAAGCTTACATATCAGAAATAAAAGCATCAACAATTTTAGGCTAAACACAAATTACAGAAGAGAAGATTTTCCTTTTTTCCTATACATGTTGTGCAAAACAAACAACATTCGGAAAGTAATCACGACAATAAGCATCCATCAAATTATTACATGGCACATCTACAAAAAGATGTAGGAGATATATATAACTTGTCCAAATCTGACTTGATAGATGTCAATATTTAGCAGTTAAGATTGTATACCAACAGCATTTTTTACTTGCACAACTTCCAAGCCATACATAAAACAAGGAATGGATACTTGGCACCAATTTCTCATCTCCCAAAAAACAACCGTAGAAGAAAACACATTGAAAACCACACTTAAAGAACGTTGCCACGACAATATGCTATAATCATTAATTGTCCAGCTTGCCAACCCATACTCTACAAATTCGAAGATCATAAATAATTTTTTGTGAATACAAGTCTTTTTTTCCGGAACAACACTTTTCCTAATCAGCTTCGGGATCGACAAATCCCAGCTCACGAATTAAAAAAAAATTCTATGGTGACAAAAAATTCACATATAGCAAACCATGCATTGATAAAGAAGACAAATCTTGTTAAAAAGCAATTACAATTAAGTTAAAATACACTAATTACCACCATGACAAATAATCAAGGAACAAGCATGCAGCAATCCATAATCAAAATTAAAACTCAAATATCACCTTTCTTATCGTCAGATTTCCCACCATCACCACCGGATTTTACCTCCTCAAATTTCTCACTCCTAATATTCTCCGAAGAATTTCCATTAAAACTATGATTCTCTACACTAGAATTAACCCCTTCTTTCACTGCATCACCACCACCACCCCTATGTCCTCTATTAAACCCGGCACTCGAAGATCTCTTAAAATCCCTTCCCCCAACTTTACCGTGATCGTAATAAAACCTCTGCTGATGATGATGATGATTCTGCTGCTGCTGCTGCTGCTGTCTCCTCAATACAACTTGTTGCAATGCAACAATAACCTCCCCCACCGAAAAGTACTGCTGCATATGCAGCACATGATTCCAATTACTCCTCCTCTGCTGTATACACCCTACAACTAAATCATACTCACCAGCTTCCCCGACGGCACGCAGGTGGTGGCAGAGAGAATCAATAATCGCATTGGCAGCAGCGAATTCCCCCCTCAGCCACGAGATAAACCCGTCGCGCTCGTCGACAGGGAACCACTGGTGCCTTTGGAGTTGGTGCTGGTGGATCTCATTTCCACCACCTCCGCCACCGGCAGCACCAGCAGGAAACTGAACTTTGTCCGGTATGACCACATTTCCTGGTGGCATTGCCATTTTGATAATCTAATCACTAAAAAAGTCCTAAGAGTATCACATATAAAACATGGCACTAATAAATCCTAGATCTAAATCAACTATAGTTAATTAATTAGTTAATTAATTAATTAATCTTAATACTCGTGAATTTCATAATCTGATACCATTTTAAGCAGATCAAGTGGAAATTAAGCACTAAATATTACAAAATTCAATAATTAATAGCACTAAATATCAGAATTAGACAAGCTAAGCAAGGTCGTTAGTTTCAGGAGAGGAATTTCTGGCTAAAAAGGAATGCTCAGATCTGACAAAAATATATTTATATATGTAAGTAAGAAAGTAGATAGAAATAAAGGTGTTGAAAGGTAGTGGAGTGATAATAAGAGAAAAAGGTGTTCTGGAGAGTAAGATCTAGGGTTTTTTGAGTTAAGGGCTGTGGGCTAAGGGGAAGGAAATGGCTTATAGAGAACGCATCATCATCGTGTCCAGTAAATCTTTACTTCTATCAATGGTCCTAAATGGTGGCTAAAGAGAAAAAATGCAAAGCAAGTAGTTCCCATTTTCACTTTTTTATGTTATACTTTTGAGCAAGTAGCTTGGGTGAACTCAACTGTCTCGGGAGTAAACTCAGTTGTGGTGCGCGTGTGGACGGGACCCCGATTAGAATATTCTTAGAATTTGTGTGTTTTGGTCATTTTGGACCCGAGTTCATTAAACTCCTAGGGTTTAGGTGCCAAACTTCTTTTATAGTAAATTACTGGGCCATTATAATTTCAGGAATTAATAAAAGAGTGATTACTGTAATTAAAGACAGTAAATCTCAATTGTATTTGATTGACTTCACCTTTTTATTTGTGTTAATGTTGTGGAAGCTAGGACCACCATGCCTAATTTGCACGAGGCAGACTAATGGTTAACTAAAGTGGAGATTTTGATTGTTTGGTTACTTTAATAGATAGGTGCTCTGTCATGTATTTGTTAGGATTTTGTGTCTGAATTTTTAAATTTTTTTTTAAAAATAATATTCACAGTAGTAAAAAGTTTTTTGTGCTGAATATATTCAAACGATTATATATTAAATTTTGAATTGGCTGTGTTAAACAAAATTTCCACCAACAACCAAAAAATAATTTACTAAAAATATCTAAAATTTTAATATGATATTTTTTTTATAATGCCAAGAAAATGATATATTAGATCAATTCGAGTTTTGTGGTTTGACCCATCAAAATTGAAACCTAGTTCATGAACTTTGTTGTATTTTTTAGACTGATTTTTATTTAATTATATAACATAAAAGTAAGGTATGTACTCAAACTTTGTTTTTATGTTAAAACCATTTGTTATTTAATTACATAAAAAAATAGACATTTATAAATTTAAGTGTCGTTTAAATATTAAAGTATTTATTTGAAATCATAATAAATATATATATATATATATATATTAAAATAAAACAAATTATGTAGGTGAATTCAAAACAATAAAAGGTTGAATGATTAAATTTGAGACAAAAAAAACAATGGTGAAAAAAAATAAAGGTAGAAAAAATTAAATAAAAAAACATAAAAAAATAAAAATCTCAGATGCAAGTTGCCTGATTAAAAAAAATAACATGTGAAGCATCACCTGCTATCATGGTCTAAAAACCTATTTTAATTTGTTTTCTTTAGCTCAAAACACGGGTAATATTCTAAAGTGCTAAAAAAAACCTTTTTTTAATATTAAATCACCATTTTATCGTTTAAGATGAGAAATTATGATTTTTGTTCCTCAAATATAGGAACTTAGACACATGTTTGATATGTATGATTCCGATCATAATCCTGAAAAAATCATGACCACGTATTTTTATTTTTTTATTTATTTAAACATTTTTATTTTCTTACACAAAGATTAATTCTATTATTTTTATTTTCTTATTTTTAATCTTCTGATAGTCTTTTTTTTAAATGACTGGTTAAATTATATAAAAAAACTATTTTTTTTATAAGAATTATTTTTTTTCACATAGATTTGCAAAACATTTTAGTCATTGAGATTTATTTATTTCTTTAATTTTTTTTAAAAAATACAGTTGAATTCTTTTATTTCTTTAATGTTTAAGAACAATATTTTCAAAAAAAACTAACCACTGATTTTCTTAAAATTAGCTGTCATCTTACATTATTGAATTGCATTGTTGAAGTTTTTTCCACTACTATGACGTGACCAAATATGCTTCAACGTGTTCATCTGTCCAGGAAAAAAAAACACGTGTTTTTTAAGAAGAAGACAAAAAAGACCCTGGCATTTGAAAACCAATTACGTGATTCGCGTGCAAATATAGAGATAGTATCTGTCATGGAATGGTCTGTGGGACAGTGGGAGTTAAATAAAACGCAGACAGTCCTTACACCTTGACAAAGCTAATTAATTAGTCCTTATAATTTCAAATATTATTTATTGAATCTTTATGTTTTTTAATAAACTTGTGACTCCATCCCTTCATCGTTAAGCATTAATGAAGTACAGATCCATCGTCGTTTTAGTGGTTTTTATTCTTAAAATAGTCTCCTCCTCTGTAGTCAAATTTTTTAATTCCATATGTAACATTGAAATGCTAGAAACTTTTTCCGCCACGACTCACAGCGCCACGAACCCCGAGTCACATGGACGTCTAGTTCAAGTAAAAGTCAAAGATCAAATGACAATCAAAAGAAAACATGCTCTTCCACTGAAACCAATCATTTCACGAGGAAAAGAGAATCATTTTTCACCGGCGCTTAAAACCATATTTATATTTAACGGTCGATTTATTGATTTTGCAAGTCCC
>Ga0325400_1008101_pt1 | contig 10076 bp, 8 predicted proteins | sample PopdelMetagenome_2_FD_205662 | JGI IMG/M metagenome (GOLD analysis project Ga0325400, IMG submission 205662) | Populus deltoides microbial communities from Bellville, Georgia, United States - Xylem-PdKOR-R1 | ecosystem: Host-associated > Plants > Phyllosphere > Stem > Wood/Secondary xylem...
CGGCCACGTGGGCGGCGGACTCGCGGGCGAGGGCGGCCGCGTCGTCACCGCGGCCGGCGCGGGCCACGAGCTCGACGTCGTCCGCGCCCTCCAGGGCGGCGCAGGCCATCCGGCCCATCTTCCCGCCAGCGCCGACGACGACGACGCGCAGCGGCTCCCGCGCTGCTGCGCGGGGGCTGCTCACGGGGCCACCTCCAGCGGGTCGGCGTCGAACGGTCCGACCACCGTGAGGTGGTGGGGAGCCGCCCACAGCTCGGCGGCCAGCTCCTGCACCTGGTCGGCGGTGACCGACCGGGTGCGGGCCAGCACGGTCTCCAGCGAGGCGTACTCGCCGTGGACCAGCTCGGCGCGCCCCAGGCGCGACATGCGGGAGCCGGAGTCCTCCAGGGCGAGGACGGTGCTGCCGCTGACCTGACCGACGGCGCGCTCCAGCTCGCCGGGGCGCAGGCCGTGCTCGGCGAGGCCGCGCCACTCGGCGGCCAGCAGCTCGACCACCTCGGGCACCTTCGACGGCGAGCAGCCGGCGTAGACCCCGAACAGGCCGGCGTCGGCGTAGCCGGAGGCGAAGGAGTAGACCGAGTACGCCAGGCCCCGCTCCTCGCGGACCTCCTGGAAGAGCCGGCTGCTCATGCCTCCCCCGAGGACGGCGTTGAGCACGGCCAGCACGAAGCGGCGGGGGTCGCCGGCGCACAGGCCCGCGCCGCCGAGGAGCACGTTGGCCTGCTCGGTGGGGCGGTCGACGGTGAGGACGCTGCTGCCCGGCAGGGACGCGGCGAGGGCCGTGACCGACCCGGTGCCCGCCCCGGAGCCGGCCGGGCCCCCGAGGGGGCGCCGCGGCAGCGGGGACGCGGCCCCGCCCCACCCGGCCCGCACCAGCGCGTCGGTGACCATGCCGCACACGGCGTCGTGGTCGACGCCGCCCGCGGCGGTCACCACGAGGCCGGGAGCGGTGTAGTGCTGCTGGTAGTGCTCCCACACCGCGTCGCGGGGCACGTCGAGGATGCTCCGCGCGGTGCCGCCGATGGGGCGCCCCAGCGGGCTGGTGGCGCCGAAGACCTGCTCGGTGAAGCGCTCGTGGGCGACGTCGACGGGGTCGTCGTCGTTCATCGCGAGCTCCTCCAGGATCACCTGGCGCTCGCCCTCGAGGTCGTCGGGGTCGAGCGTCGCGGAGGTGACCATGTCGGCGACGACGTCGACCGCCAGCGGCAGGTCGGTGTCGATGACCCGCGCGTAGTAGGTGGTGTGCTCCTTGCCGGTCGCGGCGTTCGACTCGCCGCCCACGGCGTCGAAGGCCGCGGCGATGTCGAGCGCGCTGCGCCGGGCGGTGCCCTTGAACAGCAGGTGCTCGAGGAAGTGCGTGGAGCCGAGGTGGCCGTCGGCCTCGTCGCGCGAGCCGACGCCGACCCACGCGCCGAGCGTGGCCGAGCGCAGGCCGGGCACGGACTCGGTGAGCACCCGAACGCCTCCGGCCAGGACGGTGCGCTGCACGAGGGGTCCCTCGTGAGCGCCGTCCTGGCCGGAGATCGTCTGGGTCCCGGTCGCCTCGAGGGGCAGCGGGACTGCAGTCATGTCAGGCGTTCAGCCTCAGATCGCCGCTGCCGGCGCGTCCGCGGCGGTCGCGGAGGCCTCGGCTGCGTCGTCGGTGACGGCGCTCAGGCTGAGCTTGCCGCGGGGGTCGATCTCGGTGATCTCCACCTGGATCTTCTGGCCCACGGACACGACGTCGTCGACGTTCTCGATCCGCTTGCCGCCGGCCAGGCCGCGCATCTTGGAGATGTGCAGCAGGCCGTCCTTGCCCGGCGTCAGCGAGATGAAGGCGCCGAACGCGGTCGTCTTGACGACGGTGCCGACGTAGCGCTCCCCCACCTCGGGCATCTGCGGGTTGGCGATCGCGTTGATGGCGCTGCGCGCCGCCTCCGCGCTCGGGCCGTCGGTCGCGCCGATGTAGACGGTGCCGTCGTCCTCGATGGAGATGTCGGCGCCGGTGTCGTCCTGGATCTGGTTGATCATCTTGCCCTTGGGGCCGATGACCTCGCCGATCTTGTCGACGGGGACCTTCACCGCGATGACGCGCGGGGCGGTGTCCGCCATCTCGTCGGGGGCGTCGATGGCCTCGGCCATGACCGACAGGATGTGCAGGCGGGCGTCGCGGGCCTGGGTCAGCGCGCCGGCCAGCACCGAGGCGGGGATGCCCTGGAGCTTGGTGTCGAGCTGGATGGCCGTCACGAACTCCGAGGTGCCGGCGACCTTGAAGTCCATGTCACCGAACGCGTCCTCGGCGCCCAGGATGTCGGTCAGCGCGGCGTAGCGGGTCTCGCCGTCGACCGAGTCGGAGACCAGGCCCATGGCGATGCCGGCGACGGGGGCGCGCAGCGGCACACCCGCGTTGAGCAGCGACATGGTCGAGGCGCACACGGAGCCCATGGAGGTCGAGCCGTTGGAGCTCAGGGCCTCGGAGACCTGGCGGATCGCGTAGGGGAAGTCCTCGCGGGCCGGCAGCACGGGCATGAGGGCGCGCTCGGCGAGGGCGCCGTGGCCGATCTCGCGGCGCTTCGGGGAGCCGACGCGGCCGGTCTCGCCGGTGGAGAACGGCGGGAAGTTGTAGTTGTGCATGTAGCGCTTGCGCGTCACCGGCGAGAGGGTGTCGAGCTGCTGCTCCATGCGGAGCATGTTCAGCGTGGTGACGCCCAGGATCTGGGTCTCGCCGCGCTCGAACAGCGCCGAGCCGTGCACGCGGGGCAGCACGTCGACCTCGGCGGCGAGCTGGCGGATGTCGCGCAGGCCGCGGCCGTCGATGCGGACGCCGTCGCGCAGGATCTGCTGGCGCACGAGCGACTTGTTCAGCGAGCGGAAGGCCGCGGAGACCTCCTTCTCACGCCCCTCGAACTGGCCGGCGAGCGACTCCTGGACCTTGGCCTTCGCGGCGTCGGTCGCGGCCTCGCGCTCCTGCTTGTCGGCGATCGCCAGCGCGGCGGTGAGGTCGGCGGTGCCGGCGGCCCTGACGGCCTCGAGCACGTCGTCCTGGTAGTCCAGGAAGCGGGGGAAGGTGATGGCCGGCTTCTGCGCGGACGCGGCCAGCTCGGCCTGGGCGCGGCACAGCTCGGCGATGAAGGGCTTGGCGGCCTCGAGGCCCTGGGCCACGACCTCCTCGGTCGGCGCCTGCGCGCCGCCGGCGATCTTGTCCATGGCCGTCTCGGTGGCCTCGGCCTCGACCATCATGATCGCGACGTCGTCACCGACCACGCGACCGGCGACGACCATGTCGAACACGGCCCGCTCGGTCTCGGAGAAGCGCGGGAAGGCGACCCACTGGCCGTCGACGAGGCTGACGCGGACGCCGCCGACCGGGCCGGAGAAGGGCAGGCCCGACAGCTGGGTCGAGGCGGAGGCGGCGTTGATGGCCAGCACGTCGTACTGGTCGTCGGGGTGCAGCGCCAGGACGGAGACGACGACCTGGACCTCGTTGCGCAGGCCGCTCACGAAGGAGGGGCGCAGCGGCCGGTCGATCAGGCGGCAGGTGAGGATCGCGTCGGTGCCGGGGCGGCCCTCGCGGCGGAAGAACGAGCCGGGGATCTTGCCGATGGCGTACATGCGCTCTTCGACGTCGACCGTGAGCGGGAAGAAGTCGAAGCCGTCGCGCGGGTGCTTCCCGGCGGTGGTGGCGCTCAGCAGCATGGTCTCGTCGTCGAGGTAGGCGGCGACGGAGCCGGCGGCCTGCTTGGCCAGGCGGCCGGTCTCGAAGCGGACGGTGCGCTTGCCGAAGCTGCCGTTGTCGAGGACGGCGGTGGTGGTGGTGATCTCGGGACCCTCCACGGGTTCCCTCCTTCGTGTCGGTCGGTGGCGAGCTCGCGGTCCGCGAGCGGGCGGGCCGGCCATCGATCGAAGCCGCCGGGCCTGCCCGCTCCCTGGGGGCGGGCGTCCCGGCGGCCACTGTCGAGGACCGGTGCGCATCGCTCGCGCCGGGCTCAGGCGTGGTTCTGGGTGGTGCTGGGGTGGTGCTGGGTGGTGCGGGTGCTGCCGGACCGCAGCGACCCCCGGCGCTGTCGCCGGGGGTCGCTCGTGGTCAGCGGCGGATGCCGAGGCGCTCGATGATCGAGCGGTAGCGGTTGATGTCCGTCTTGGTCAGGTACTGGAGCAGACGGCGGCGCTGGCCGACGAGCAGGAGCAGACCACGACGGCTGTGGTGGTCGTGCTTGTGCTCCTTGAAGTGCTCGGTCAGGTCCTTGATGCGCTGGGTGAGCAGCGCGATCTGCACCTCGGGGGAGCCGGTGTCGCCCTCACCCGTTCCGTACTCGGAGATGATGCGCTGCTTGGTGGCGGCGTCGAGCGGCATGGTCGTGCTCCCTGGGAGTCTCGTTGCGCGGCGCTCCGGGGCTGGTCCACCCGGGCTCTTCGGTCCGCGGCCGTTCTGACGGCCCTCCCATGTTACAGGGACGTGACCCGGGCCCTGCGCCGGCCGGTCCTGGCGGACCAGCGGCCGGCTCAGAGGACGGGCGGGTTCTCCCCGAGCACCCGGCGGCACCGCACGACGTCGGCGTCCATCTGCTCCACCAGCGCCTCCACGGAGTCGAAGCGCAGCGTGGGGCGCAGCATCTCGACGACGTCCACCCCCACGCGCTCGCCGTAGAGGTCGAGGTCGCGCGAGGCGTCGGCGCCGACCAGCGCGTGCGCCTCCAGGCGGCGCTCCAGACCGTCGAAGGTGGGGTTGGTGCCGATCGAGACGGCCGCGGGCAGGACGCACCCGCCCGGGACGTCGCGCCCCTGCTCGAGCGCGTCGAGGCGCACCAGCCAGCCGGCGTAGACGCCGTCGGCGGGCAGCAGGACCTCCACGCGGCCCAGGTTGGCGGTGGGGTAGCCCAGCTCGCGGCCCCGGTGGTCGCCGTGCACGACGACGCCCTCGACGCGGTGCGGGCGCCCCAGCTGCTGGGCGGCGCCGGCGGCGTCGCCGGCGTCGAGCAGCTCGCGCACCCACGACGACGACCAGCGCCGCTCGCCGTCGCCGCCGCCCTCGCCGTGCACGTCCTCCAGGGCCACCGTGTCGAAGCCCTGCTGGGACCCCAGGGCGCGCAGGGTCTCCAGGGAGCCGGAGCCCGCCCGCCCGAAGCGGACGTCGCGCCCGGCGCAGACGGTGCTGGCCCCCAGGGCCCCGACGAGCACGTCGGCGACGAACCGCTCCGGCGGCCAGGCCGCCAGCTCGCGGGTGAACGGCAGCACCAGCACGGCGTCGAGCCCGGTCCGCTCCAGCAGCTCGAGCTTGCGCCGCGTCGTGGTCAGGAGCGCCGGGGCCTGCTCGGGCCGCAGCACCGCCAGGGGGTGCGGGTCGAAGGTCACGGCCACCGCGCGGCCGCCGACCGCGCGGGCGCGGGCGACGACGGCGCGCAGCACGCTCTGGTGCCCGCGGTGCACGCCGTCGAAGTTGCCCAGCGCCACGACCGAGGGTCCGTAGCCCGCGGGGACCTCGTCGGTTCCGTACCAGCGCTCCACGCGGACAGTCTGGACGCCGCCGCGGCGGGGCGCGCCCACGGGGTGCTCCCCGGGGTGCGGCACCGTCCGTCCGGGCCGATCATGGCGGGATGGCCGGACTCCTGAGCAAGCTCACCGACTTCGCGCGCAGCCCCAAGGGCCAGCGCGCGATCAGCACCGCGAGCCGCAAGGCGCAGCAGATGGCCCGCGACCCCAAGAACAGGGCCAAGATCGACGGGCTGCGCTCCAAGCTGGGCGGCCGCGGCGGCGCCGGCGGGGGCACCACCCCCCGCTGACCAGCCCGCCGACCAGCCCGCGGCTGCCTCGCCGCGGTCAGCCCTGCTGGCAGACCGCGGCGAGGTCGCCGTGGAAGGCCAGCACCACCGGACCGCCGGCGCACACCACGCTGCGACCGCGCTCGAGCGCGGCGTCCTGCTGGCCCCCGGCGCTGGCGCCGAGGAGCGACTCCCACGCGCTGGGCCCGAGCAGCCTGTCGACGCGGGTGTCCGCCGGGTCGGTCCCGGCGCGCTCGGCAGCGCGCGCGTACGCCTCGTGGCTGCCGAGCACGGCGTCGGCGAGGCCGTTGTCGACGGCCGTCTGCGCGTCGTAGAGGTGCGCCCCCAGCTGGCCGGTGATGGTCTCCTCGGGGATGCCGCGGGCCTGCGACACCCAGCTGACGAAGGCCGCGTACTCGCGGTCGAGCATCGCGTCCCACACCGCCCGCTCCTCGCCGGTCATGTCGCGGTAGGGGTTGCCGAAGTCCTTGCCGGTGCCGCGGGAGAGGTACTCCTGGGTGATGCCGCCCTCGGTGGTCACCCCCGGCTCCAGCAGCGAGCCGGGGATGCCCGTGACGTCGCGGTAGCGCGAGAACGGCCCCGAGATGATGCCGATGCTCCCCACCAGGCTGCCGTGGTCGAGCACGACGTCGTCGGCACCCGCCATCGCGTACATCCCCCCGGAGGCGGAGAGCCCCTGCACGAACGCCGTCACCTGGTGCCCGGTGCGCTCCCGGTAGCGGTCGACGGCGTCGGCGATGGCCCGCGAGCCGTGGATCGTGCCGCCGGGGGTGTTCATCTCGAGCACCAGCCCGTCGGCGTCGTCGGCCCCGAGGGCGTCGATGGTGCGGGCCACCTCGTAGCCGTAGGTGGCCGCGCCGAAGGTGGCGCCGTCGCCCTCACCGCCGAGGATCGTCCCGGTCACGGGGATCGCGAGCAGGCGGCCGCCGGCGGCCGGGTCGCCCCACACCGTCTCCGTGGCGGCGCCGCCGGCGGTCGAGCCGCCCGGGCCGCCCGAGACCGCGCCGGCGAGGCCCGCGACCCCGGCCGCGAGCCCCACCGCCAGCGCGCCCGCGCTGACCACCGCCACGGCCCCCAGCACCAGGGTGGCGCCGAGGCTGGCACCCAGGCCGAGGCCGAACCCGCGCTTGAACCCCCCGGGCTGGCGGGGCGGGGCGGCAGGCGCCGCCGGGGGGCGCTGCGCCGCGAGGTCGGGCGCCGGGCCGCGCTCGGGCGGACGGGGGCCGTAGGGGTCCAGCGGGGGCGGGGTGCTGCTCATGGTGACGCTCCGTCGTTGCTTGGCGGCAGTGCGTCGACCGTAGCGGCGCCCGCCTCAGCTGCTCCCCCGCGCGGGCGCGGCGAGGGCCACCTCCTCGTCGGTGAGCAGCCGCGACCTGATCAGGAAGCGCACGCCCTCGGGGGCCTCGAGGCTGAAGCCCGCTCCCCTGCCCGGGACCACGTCGACGGTGAGGTGCGTGTGCTTCCAGTACTCGTACTGCGACGCCGACATCCAGAACGGCGCCCCGGCCACCCGCCCGAGCAGCACGTCGGCCTCGGAGGTGATGAAGTCGCCGTCGGGGAAGCACATCGGCGACGAGCCGTCGCAGCAGCCACCGGACTGGTGGAACATCACCGGCCCGTGCTGCTCGACGAGCTGCGCGACCAGGGCCGCCGCGGCGGGGGTGATGTCCACCCTCGCCGCGGCGACCGCTGCTGGGGCAGGCTCCATCAGAAGAAGCCCAGCTTGTCGGGCGAGTAGCTGACCAGCATGTTCTTGGTCTGCTGGTAGTGGTCGAGCATCATCTTGTGGTTCTCGCGGCCGATGCCCGACTGCTTGTACCCGCCGAAGGCGGCGTGCGCCGGGTACGCGTGGTAGTTGTTCACCCACACCCGCCCGGCCTGGATGCCGCGCCCGAGCCGGTAGGCGGTGTTCGCGTCGCGGGTCCACACGCCGGCGCCGAGTCCGTAGAGCGTGTCGTTGGCGATGCGCAGCGCGTCGTCCTCGTCGGAGAAGCGCGTCACCGACACCACCGGGCCGAAGATCTCCTCCTGGAACACGCGCATCGAGTTGCTGCCCTCGAAGATCGTCGGCTCGACGTAGTAGCCGTCGGGCAGGCCCTCGACGGTGCGCCTGCCGCCGCCGGTGCGCACGGTGGCGCCCTCGTCGCGGCCGATCTGCAGGTAGCTGAGGATCTTCTCGAGCTGGTCGTTGCTGGCCTGGGCGCCGATCATGGTGGCGGTGTCGAGCGGGTCACCGGAGACGATCGCCTCGACGCGCTTCGTGGCGCGGTCCATGAACTCGTCGTAGATCGACTCGTGCACCAGCGCGCGCGAGGGGCAGGTGCAGACCTCGCCCTGGTTGAGGGCGAACATCGCGAAGCCCTCGAGGGCCTTGTCGAGGAAGGCGTCGTCAGCGGCCATGACGTCGGGCATGAAGACGTTCGGGCTCTTGCCGCCGAGCTCGAGGGTCACCGGGATGAGGTTCTGCGAGGCGTACTGCATGATCAGCCGCCCCGTCGTCGTCTCGCCCGTGAAGGCGACCTTGGCGATGCGGTCCGAGGACGCCAGCGGCTTGCCCGCCTCCACGCCGAACCCGTTGACGATGTTGAGCACCCCGTCGGGGAGCAGGTCTCCCACGAGCTCGACCAGCTTGAGGATCGACCACGGGGTCTGCTCGGCCGGCTTGAGCACCACGCAGTTGCCCGCCGCGAGCGCCGGGGCGAGCTTCCAGACCGCCATGAGGATCGGGAAGTTCCACGGGATGATCTGCGCGACGACGCCCAGCGGCTCGTGGAAGTGGTAGGCGACGGTGTCGTTGTCGATCTGGGAGATGCCGCCCTCCTGGGCGCGCAGGGCACCGGCGAAGTAGCGGAAGTGGTCGACGGCGAGCGGCAGGTCGGCGTTGAGGGTCTCCCGGACCGCCTTGCCGTTCTCCCAGCACTCCGCGACCGCGAGCTCCTCGAGGTGCTCCTCCACGCGGTCGGCGATCTTGTTGAGGACGTTCGCGCGGACGGCGGGGCTGGTGCGCGCCCAGGTCGGCGCGGCGCCGTGGGCCGCCTCCAGCGCCAGGTCGACGTCCGCCTTCGACGAGCGGGCGACCTGGGTGAAGACCTGCCCGGTGACGGGCGAGGGGTTGTCGAAGTACCGGCCCTCGACCGGCGGCACCCACTTGCCGCCGATGTAGTTGTCGTAGCGCTCCTCGAAGCTGACGAGGGCGCCGTCGGTACCGGGCTGGGCGTAGGCCATGGAGGTCCTCCACTGCGTGCTGGGCACGCTCGACGTCGCTGTCGTGCTCCCCGGTCTGGGGTGCTGCCGATGCTGCGCCGGCGGGGGTTGGTGACCGGTTGGTCGGACGAGCGGTGGCTCAGCCGGCGGTGCGCAGCCGGGCGGCGAGCAGGGCGCGGGCCGGCGAGCCGGGAGGGGCGGCAGCGAGGGCGGCGGCGATGACCGGCTCGTCCCAGGGGCAGGTGCGGGCCCACCGCAGGGCGGCCTCCGGGGCGGGGGCGGCGAGCAGCGCCTCCCGCACCGCGCAGGTGACGTAGTCGGCGGTCCGGCGGAGCTCGGGCGACTCCGTGCCGGCGAGGAGCTCGCCCCCGTACAGCTCGGCGGCGGCGCCCGGGTCGCCCTGGGCCACGGCGTCCAGCACGCCGTCGACGTCCGTGCGCACCGCGAGGTCCAGCCGGTAGGGACGCGAGGAGAGCGCCCCGCCGAGCGCCGCCCTGAGGTGGCTCACCTCCGCCTTCAGGGTGGAGGTGGTCACCGGCTCGTCGCCGTACAGCGCCGCGTGCAGCTCCGAGAGGGACATGCCCTCGGGGTGCAGGGCGAGCAGCGCCAGCACCTCCAGCTGGCGGCGCGTCAGCCGCAGGGGGCGGCCGCCCAGGCGCGCCTCGGCACCGCCGAGCAGCCGCAGCTCCAGCACAGCGCCGCCCAGCGGCCGCCGGGAGGCGGCGGGCGCACCGGCGGCCACCTGCACGAGCTGGGCCAGGGCCGCGGCCGTCGCCGGCCCGAGCGGCTGGGCGCGGTCCCACGTCGTCGACAGGTCGACCACGCCGAGCGCCCGGCCGCTGGCCTGGTCGTAGACGGGCGCCGCCCAGCACACCCAGCCCTCGACCGCGTGGGCGAAGTGCTCGGCGGACCAGACCGTGGCGGGGGCGCCCGTGCGCAGCGCGAGGTCGAGGGCGTTGGTGCCGACGCTGGCCTCGTCCCAGCGCCCCCCGGGGGCGAACCCCACGGCCTCGGCGCGGCGGCGCATCACGCGGCCGGCGGAGGTCCACAGGATGCGGGCCGAGGCGTCGGTGACGGCCACCACGAGGTCGCCGTCGACGGCGGCCCGCTCCA
>Ga0325400_1008102_pt1 | contig 10076 bp, 9 predicted proteins | sample PopdelMetagenome_2_FD_205662 | JGI IMG/M metagenome (GOLD analysis project Ga0325400, IMG submission 205662) | Populus deltoides microbial communities from Bellville, Georgia, United States - Xylem-PdKOR-R1 | ecosystem: Host-associated > Plants > Phyllosphere > Stem > Wood/Secondary xylem...
AGCCCGAACCGCTCGGCGGTAACCTGTCAGGCTGGTGGTCGCGGCGGATCAGCCACGAGCATCGGCTGGTGTATCGGGTGGCGGGGAGTGGCAAGGAGCAGGTGCTGCAGGTGGCGCAGTGCCGGTATCATTATTGATCTATACAACCGCCTATTAACTTGAAGTCGACGATGTCATCTGGTCCGATCGTCGGCATAATTCCTGCTAGCCCAGAAGCTGTTCTTGCTGCTTCCGCTAACTCAATTAGCTTTCCTAACGTTATCCACGCATACTTCAGTGCATCATCGCTGGCATCGAGCTGGGACTTATACTCCTGAAGCTCGCTTATAATAAGCTCATCGTTTTCGATACCAACTGAGTCGGTTGCAGCTGATTTGACACTAGCGCCGTCAACTAATCCATAGCTGAGAAAGTGTATCGTTCCTCCATCTGGGAGGCAAACCTTTCGCGTACAACAGGACGGGAAAGAGTGATGTGCACCTATCGGTGCCACATGCACCACATCGTTTCGAAGGTCAGTCAATCGTTTAAGCCAGCCATTGCTACCGGCTTCAATCAACTCAACCGCAACCGGGTACTCCGAGAGCTTCGGATGCCGCTTAAACTCTTTAAAAGACCAGCTACCTGATCGATCTCGGAGCACGTATTTCGATACAAACTCAAAAAGCAGATCTCTCAGGTTGGTGGCGTCCGCGAGAAAGGCATGTATCGCCGCTTCGATATGGGGCACGTAGGTATTGTCGAATAAGCAACCCTCCGGCAGCGAACCATTACCAGCTTGAGCAAGGTAGGCGCCATTATATGCGTTGCTCATCTGTAAAATACGAATTCCAAGAAGCTCAAGCAAGGCCGTGCAACGCTTGGATATATCGACGACGTCTGCCTTTTGCTCTTGGTAGGCCAAATGCCGCATCTCCCCCCAAGCCCTGCTCGCCGTCATCAGCTTAAATTGACCCTCGGGTGGAGCATACCACCAATCCGGGGCAGCGTACGGACGCTGAGTAACGAACTCGACGCCTAATACTTCAAAGCCTAGCTTCTTAAGCGAAACGTACAGATTCGCGTACGCCGGGGTAGGAAAGTGCAAAAAGCGTTTAGTTCCGTGAAGTTGCACAAATACCTGATCGGAACGGACATCCACAGCACGTAAGCCGCCCTGCAAATGCACAATTCGCGTAATAGTGGATTCGGGCATCCTGCTGCTGGACTCTGGTTGAGATTAATTCCGCTCCGTTTCTCTGCTTCCGACATACAGCTCGCCTCCTACCTCTTTGAACATCGAGCTCATCCCAGCCATCCCGGCCTCCGCCTCCTCGGCCGCCACGAACGTCTCCACCGGCGCGTTCTGCTTCGCCGCGAAGTCCCGCACCTCCTGGGTGATCTTCATCGAGCAGAACTTGGGCCCGCACATCGAGCAGAAGTGGGCGGTCTTGGCGCCCTCCGCGGGAAGGGTCTGGTCGTGGTATTGCTCGGCTGTGTCGGGATCGAGCGAGAGGTTGAACTGGTCGCGCCAGCGGAACTCGAAGCGGGCCCGGCTGAGGGCGTCGTCGCGGAGCTTGGCGGCGGGGTGGCCTTTGGCGAGGTCGGCGGCGTGGGCGGCGAGCTTGTACGTCACCACGCCGGTCTTGACGTCGTCGCGGTCGGGGAGGCCGAGATGCTCCTTGGGCGTGACGTAGCAGAGCATCGCGGTGCCGTACCAGCCGATCATCGCGGCGCCGATGCCGCTGGTGATGTGGTCGTAGCCGGGCGCGATGTCGGTGGTGAGCGGCCCGAGCGTGTAGAAGGGCGCCTCGCCGCAGACCTCGAGCTGCTTGTCCATGTTCTCCTTGATTTTGTGCATCGGCACGTGGCCGGGGCCCTCGATCATCACCTGGACATCCTGCGCCCAGGCGCGGTGGGTGAGCTCGCCGAGCGTGTAGAGCTCGGAGAATTGCGCCTCGTCGTTGGCGTCGGCGATCGAGCCGGGGCGGAGGCCGTCGCCCAGCGAATAGGCGATGTCGTACGCGCGCATGATCTCGGTGATCTCGTCGAACCGCTCGTAGAGGAAGCTCTCCTTGTGGTGGGCGAGGCACCATTTCGCCATGATCGAGCCGCCGCGGCTGACGATGCCCGTCACGCGCTTCGCCGTCATCGGGATGTAGGGCAGGCGGACGCCGGCGTGGATGGTGAAATAGTCGACGCCCTGCTCGGCCTGCTCGATCAGCGTGTCGCGGAAGATCTCCCAGGTCAGGTCCTCGGCGATGCCGCCGACCTTTTCGAGCGCCTGGTAGATGGGGACGGTGCCGATCGGGACGGGGCTGTTGCGGATGATCCACTCGCGGGTGTCGTGGATGTTGCGGCCGGTGGAGAGGTCCATGACGGTGTCGGCGCCCCAGCGGGTCGCCCAGACGAGCTTGTCGACTTCGGTCGCGACGTTGGAGGCGACGGCGGAGTTGCCGATATTGGCGTTGATCTTGACCAGGAAGTTGCGGCCGATCGCCATCGGCTCGGATTCGGGGTGGTTGACGTTGTTCGGGATGATCGCGCGGCCGCGGGCGACCTCGTCGCGGACGAACTCGGGGGTGACGTAGTCGGGGATGGCGGCGCCGAAGCTCTCGCCGTCGCGGGCGTATTCACGCAGCATCTCGCGGCCGAGATTCTCGCGGGTGGCGACATATTCCATCTCGGGGGTGACGATGCCGCGGCGGGCGTAGTGCATCTGGCTGACGTTGGCGCCCGCTTTTGCGCGCAGGGGACGCTTGATGACGCGGGGGAAGCGGGGAACGCCGCCCGAGCGGTCGGGGCCGAGCTGACCGTTGTCCTCGGGCCTGATCTCCCGGGCGTTGTAACTCTCGACGTCGCCGCGCGCCTCGATCCACCCGCGGCGGAGCTGGGGCAGGCCGCCGGCGATGTCGATATGCGCGGCGGGGTCGGTGTAGGGGCCCGACGTGTCGTAGACGTTGAGCGGGGGCTCGCCGGAGGAGGGATCGAGGTCAATCGCGCGCATCGCGACGTTCAGCGGGCCGACATGGATCTTGCGGGAACCGCGGATGGCGCCGGTGGTGACGCCGATCTCGGTACGGGCGGGGATGTCGGCCATGTCTTCGCTCTCCATCAATGGGAGGAGAGACGGCGAGAACCGCGCTCCACTCCCTACGCCGGTGTCAACCGGATCAGGTTCGGCGGGTCATGGCCTCGTGGCCACCTCTCAAGCGCCGGCAGCGCTCCCCCGGGGATCGGGGGAGCATAGGCGCGCGGCGCGCGGGATGGAAGCTCAGTTGTCGGCGGAGGTCTTGAAGGTGCCGTTGAGGCCGGCGGGGAAGAAGCCGCCGGAGGTGGACCGGCCGCGGTTGAGGTAGAGGATGTTCAACACCTGTTCGGGCGTGCGGACAAAGGCGATCGCGTTGCCGTCAGCGGGAACGATGTTGCCGGCGGTGGCGGTGCCGATCCCCTCGTCACGCTCCGGCTCGCCGTCCAGCTCGTCGCGCAGGTCGCTGACGCGCTGCGCGGCGGACAGGAAGTCGGCGGTGTCGAGCCCGCGGCGGTATAGCAGGGTGCGGATCAGGCCGGCATGATAGGCCTCGGCCGCGTGGATGCCGGCGGCTGCCTCCAGATAGGTCTTGTTGGTGAGGAGCGGGACGCCGCCCATGTACGCGGTGACGCCCACATCCTCGAACACGAAGGCGGCGAGCAGGAAATTGTTCTCGTTGGCATAGGGGTCGAAACTGCCGGTGTCGGGGATCACCCGCGCGCGGCGCGCAAAGGCGGTAAAGGCGCCGTCCGAGGTGCCGGAGATGTTGATGTCGGGCATCGCCACCGCCGCGCCGCCGAGAGCCTGGCGGAGAAAGGCGACGTGCGCCGCCTCGTCGCCCGCGATCTCGCGCGCGTACTGGGCGATCACGGGATCGGTGAAGCCGACCTGGCGCGGTCCGGTCGCGCTGCCGGCGTCCGCCACCCGCCCGGCGGTGCCGGTGCCGGACAGGAGCGCCGCGGACAGGCCCGCGCCGGTCGCGGCATAGCTGTAGAACTGCGCTTCCAGATATTCGAGCTGCAGCGCGAAGTTGAGCACGTCCGCGTCCAGCGAGGGGCCGGGCGCGGGCGTGGGGGTCGGAGCGGGATCGTCGTCGCCGCCGCAACCGGAGAGCAGCGACAGGCTGCCCGCGGCGAGCGCGACGCCGGTGCCGGCCTTTAGGAAGCCGCGGCGCGCGCGGCGGCGTGCCTCGGTGCGGGCGATGAGGTCGAGCGTGCGGTCGATGGTCATGGCTGTCACTCCCCCGTCAGTTCGCGGCCGCGGCGCGGATGGTGCCGTTGACCCCGGCCGGGAAGAACCCGCCCATCGTGACCGCGCTGCGGTTGAGGTAGACGATGTTGAGCACCTGCGCCGCCGAGCGGCTGAAGGCGATGCCGCTGGCATCGAGCGGCACGATGTTGGACGCCGGCTGACCGGCGACCGTCACCGGCTCGATCCCCTGGTCAAGATCGGCGGTCCCGTCGAGCGCGTCGCGGGCATTGGAGATCAGCGTGGTCGCCGCGCGCAGCTGCGGCACCGCGACCCCGCGCGCGTAGAGCGTCGTGCGGACGATCGCGGCGTGGTACGCCTCCACCGCCAGGATGCCGGCGGCGGCTTGCAGGAAGGTGGCGTTGCCGATCAGCGGCGAGGCGCCCTTGTAGGCGGTGACGCCCACGTCCTCGAAGATGAAGGCGCCGAGCAGGAAGGCGTTGGAATTGGCGTAGGGATCGAAGGTGCGCGCGGCCGGGTCGAGCCCCGCCGCGGCGGCCACGTCGCCGGGAATGCCGGCGTCGAACAGCCCGGCCGCGCGGGCGGCGGCGGTGAAGGCGCCCGACTGGCCGCCCGAGATGTCGAGCGCGGGCTGCGCCACCGCCGATGCGCCCAGCGCGGTGCGCAGAAAGGTGACATGGGCGAGTTCGTCCGCGGCGATCTCGCGCGCATATTGCTGGACCGCGCGCTCGTCGGCGGCCGTGCCGAACGCCACCGCGCGCGGCTGCCCCGTCTCGCCGGCCCGGACCCGGACCGTGCCCTGCGTCCCGCCGGCGGGCGCGGAGGCGCCGGGCGTCTGGAGGTTGGCGGGTAGCCCGGCGCCGCCAAAGGCGTAGGCGTAGAACTGCGCTTCCAGATATTCGAGGTTGAGCGCAAAGTTCAGGATGTCGGCGTCGCTGACCGTTGCCTGCGCGGCTGCGGCGGAGGCATAGGCGAATGCGCCCGCGCCCACCGCGGTGCCGAGCGCCATCCGGAACAGGTCGCGGCGTTCGTTGCGGCGATCGACCCGCCGGTCCATCACCCCGATCAGCTGTTGGCTGTCCGCGTCCACCCTTGATCTCCCTCGCGACCGCGCCGTCCGGGTGCGTGTCGGAAGGAAGTAACGCGCGGGTGCGGGCATGGATGCGCGACCCGCAAAAGAAGGGCCGCGCGGGCGAACCCGCGCGGCCCCGGGGAAGCCGCCAAGGGGTGAGGCGGCTATCCGATAGGCATGTCAGTTCGCGCCCGACGTCCGGATCGAGCCGTTGACGCCTGCCGGGAAGAACCCGCCCTGCGTCACCTGCGTGCGGGTCCCGTAGACAACGTTGAGCACCTGCTGCGCGGTGCGGCCGAGCACCAGCCCGTTGCCGTCGGTCGGTACGATGTTGGCGGCCGCCGCGGTGCCAATGCCTTGGTCGGTGTCGGCCGGCCCGTCCAGCCCGTCGCGCGAGTCCGAGATCTGCTGGATGCGCGTGTAGATCGACGGCGTCGTGAGACCCCGGCGCCACAGCTCCGACCGGATCACCCCGTCATGGTACGCCTCGGTCGACAAGATGCCGGCCGCCGCTTCGATGAAGGTCTTGTTGGTGATGAGCCTGGCCGAACCACGATAGGCCGACACCCCGACGTCAGTCAGAAGGTAGGAGCCGATCAGGAAGTTCTCGTCATTGGCATAAGGGTCGAACACCCCGCCCGTGGCGGTGAGGTCGATTCCCGCCGCACGCGCGGCGGCGGTGAACGCCCCGACCGTGGCGGTGCCGTTGATCGTGACGCTGGCCGAACCCGACAGATTGATCGCCGGCTGCGCCGATGCCGCGCTGCCGAGAGCGGTACGCAGGAAGGTAACGTGCGCGACCTCGTCCGCCGCGATCTCCCGCGCATATTGCGCGACGATCTGGTCGGTGAAGGTCACCGCGCGCGCCTGACCCGCGCCGGAACCGGTGGCGACCGCCCCCTGCGTGCCGACGCCGCCCTGGAGCCCGCTGGCGATGCCGGCGTTGGTGGTGGCGTAGCTGTAGTAGTTCGCTTCCAGATATTCGAGCTGGAGCGCGAAGTTGAGCACGTCGACGTCCAGCGTCGCCGCCGGGGTCGGCGTCGGCGTGGGGTTGGGCAGGACGTTGTCATTGTCGTCGTCGTCGTCGCATGCGGCCAGCAGCGACAGGCCGCCGGTCATCGCCGCCGCCCCGCCGCACAGCCGTATGAAGCTGCGCCGCGCGGAGCGCTGCGTCTCGGCGCGCTCCATCAGTTCGAGAAACTCGGTTTCCTTCTGCATCGCGGCCTCCCTCAGTTCGCGCCGGAGCGCCGCAGCGCCGGATTGGGATTGTTGGTGCCGGCGGGGAAGAAGCCGCCCTGCGTGGTCTGGGTACGGGTCAGGTACACGATGTTGTGGACCTGTTCCGAGCTGCGGCTGAACGCGAGGCCGTTGGCATCGGTCGGCGCGATGTTGGCCGCGAGCGTGTTGCCCGAACCGGTCGGATCGATGCCCTGGTCGTCGTCGGCGACGCGCATCGGCGGGCCGGCGGCGGCAGCGGTGCCGTCCAGCGTGTCGCGCCCGTCCGAGATGTTGCGCGCCACCGTGCGCAGCACCGGCGCGTCGACGCCGCGGCGGTACAGCGCGGCGCGGATGATGCCGGCGTGGAACGCCTCGGCCGCAAGAATGCCCGCCGCCGCGTCGAGGATGTCGGCGCTGGCGAGAAGGGGAGCGGCGCCCTTATAGGCGGTGACGCCGACGTCCTCGAACACATAGGCGCCGAGCAGGAAAGCGTTGTCGTTGGCATAAGGGTCGAACACGCCGCCGAACGGCGTGAGGTCCACACCCGAGGCTGTCGCCGCAGCGGTGAACACCTGCGGCGAGATGTCGAGCGCGGGCTGCGCCACGGCGACCGAGCCGAGCGCGGCGCGGAGCGCGATCACATGGTTGCGCTCGTCCTCCGCGATCTCGCGCGCGTATTGGATGATGCCCGGGTCGGTGAGCGCGGCCTTGCGCCCGCCGGTCACCTGACCGCGGGTCTGGGTGCCGCCCAGGATGTTCTCCGGCAGGGGGGTGCCGTTGGCCGCATAGGAATAGAACTGCGCCTCGAGATATTCGAGGTTGAGCGCCAGGTTGAGGATGTCGGTATCGCTGGGCGCGGCCTGCGCCATCGCCTGGCCGGACATGCCGAGCGCGGCGACGCCGCCGGCGGCGGCGACCCCGAAGCTCATGGCGGTGCGGAAGAACTCGCGGCGCTCGCTACGCCGTTCGGCGCGGCGGTCGAACGCCTCCTTTATCTCGGTACTCGGGGTCATCGGCACCTCCCTGTGCATCGTGGCCTGCGTCCTGGCCCGCCCCCCGGATAGAGGGGCGGTCAGGGGAAGGAACGTTCACCGGGGCGATTGGACGCAGGCCGAGGAAATATAATTCGGCAACCTAGATCAGGCCCTTGCACGACACCGCCGATTTCCAAATCCGAAAGTGTGGGGGGATCAGAAGGTGTAGGCGAGCCCGACCGCGCCGAGCCACTGGCTGCGCGACACGGTCACCGGGCTGTCGCCGAACTCGCCCAGCAGCCGGCCATAAGTGCCGCCCGCCACCAGCTTGAACCCGTGCAGCAGGTCGCCGGTCAGCGCATAGGTGCCGATCAGGCCGAGGTTGAAGTTCTTCCACCCCGCGCCCGGCGTGTAGACGGAATAGCCGCTGACCCGCGCCTGCGCCGGTGTGACGCCGAAATAGGTGCGGGCATAGCGTCCACCGACATGCTCGGCCGAGGCGAACGCCGCCACTGCCGCCTTGGTGCTGAGCGGGGTGAGATAGTTGATCGTCGGCTGCCAGATGTCCGACCGGTGCGCGCCGTTCACGTCGGTGCGGTAGCTGAGCGAGAAGCTCACCTTGTCGTACGGGCTGGTCAGCACGCCCGTCTTGCCGATGCCGAGATAGCCGCCGACCTCGATCGCGGTGTCGAGCTCGCCCAGGGCGCGTACCCGGCGATTGTTGATGTTGTCGATATTGGTGCGGTTGAAATTGACCACCGCGATCGGCCCGGCCTGGATGTCGACCACCGGCCCCGGCGGGGTCGGGATCAGGTCCACCGACAGCCGGTTGCCCGCGAGCTGGAAGGAGAAGCCCTTGTAGGAACCGATGGCGCCCGGCGCGGCGGTGAAATTGTAGTCGTCCGACCCTTCATAGTCGGGCAGGAACACGCCGCCCGCGCCGATCGTGAACGAGTCGCCACCGACCGTGGTCTGCGGATCGGGCGGCGTGGCGGCGTCCTGCGCGAAGGCGGGGGCGGCCGCGGCGAGCGCGACGGTGGCGGAAAGGACGTGAAGGGCGCGCAAGATAACCTCCCGGTATGATCGTTACGCGCGCAACGCCAGGCCGCGGCTTTGGGTCCGCGCCGGACCGTCAGAAGATGTAGCGCATCCTGATCTGTTGCATTTGCGCATCAGCGCCGGCCAGGGTGAAGCGCGCGGCGGCGAACTTGGGCGGGCCGAAGCGGATGGCGGGGTTGCGCGAGAAGCCGAACCCCTCGCGCGGGATGCCGGCGAATGTGTCGAGCCGGGCGTTGCCGTTCTCGTCATGGATCACCGCCACCGCATATTGGCCGGGAGCGAGCCCGTCGAAGCGGACTTCGCGCTGGCCGGCGGGCATCGTGCGGGTCACCGCGTCGGCATCGTCGACGCAGGCGGGAAAATTATCGGGATCGGCGGTGAGGCAGACGCGGATCAGCCCCTTGGCCGAGCGGACGTTAGCGACCCCGACCTCCAACCGCGTCACCGGCGTCGCGCCGACCAGCAGCGCCGCCATCCCCAAGAGCGACGCCGGACCGACGCGCTGCCGCAGCGTGGGCGCGCGCGAAATCGCCGATGCCGCGGTCGGTACCGCAGAGACGATCCCAATGGCGGAAATAAAGGCCATAGTTGCACCCGTACTGCTCATGGTGCCGCTGGTGGTGCGACGCGGTGATCAGCCAATCGCCCAACGGTCCATCCCATAGGAAACGCGGGAAAACCTCCCATCCCATGTGATTGGTGACCCCCATAACCGTCATGATCGCCAGCACCAAGCCGAGCGCACCCGTGTGGATCGGAATGACGAACACCAGTAGCGGAATGGCAACAGCACCGGTCAATGCCTCGATCGGATGGAACGCCATCGCCGCCCAGGCGGTCGGCGGCCGGCTGGCATGGTGGACGGCGTGGGCGAGCCGAAACGGACCGGGCCGGTGCATCCAGCGGTGCGTCCAGTAGAACCACGCATCGTGGGCGAGGAGGAAGAGCAGAACGGAGACGGGCAGGTACCAGAGCGGATAATCGCCGACATCGGTGTAGACGCGAGTCCAGCCCCGATTTTGCCAGCCCCAGGCGACCACGCCCGCGGGGATGCCGTAGATGGCGGCCGACAAGAGGCTCCAGCCGATCTCTCGCCGGACCTGCGCGTCCAGCCCCGCATAGAGGCCACGATGGCGCGCGCGGGTCGCGGCGGCGAACGCGCCGGAGACGACGAGGTAGCGCACGCCCACGATCATGGTCATCGCCAGGGCGGAGAGGAGGATCGCGAGCGTCACCAGCCCGCCCTAGCCGAAATGCCGGTGCGAGGAAACGGATCGCCGCGCCGGGTCGTTGACCGGGCAAGGAGATCCGCGCATGCCGACCGACCAGCCCAGCAACGCCCCCGACACCGACGGTCTGCCCGCCGACGCGCGCGAAGACCGCACCGCGGCGACCGTCCTCGCCGACGACCGGCCCGATCAGCTGCCGGGCGGCGGCGGGCTGGGCGGCGCTGGGGCGGTGCCGGGCACGGCGCGTGGGGCGGGCGGTGCCGCGCCGAACAGCCCGCTCGCGGGGGCGATGGCGGCCGGCGGGG
>Ga0325400_1008103_pt1 | contig 10075 bp, 4 predicted proteins | sample PopdelMetagenome_2_FD_205662 | JGI IMG/M metagenome (GOLD analysis project Ga0325400, IMG submission 205662) | Populus deltoides microbial communities from Bellville, Georgia, United States - Xylem-PdKOR-R1 | ecosystem: Host-associated > Plants > Phyllosphere > Stem > Wood/Secondary xylem...
AACTACTGTCACCTTTCTTCTTCTCCTTCTTTGTTACAAAAGCTATCACCTTTTTTTTTCCTCTTTGATTTTACTGGGACAAAATTAAATCTCAAGTCAAAGCCTGTGTTTGTTTTTATATTTAAAAAAAATTTTTCTAATAAATATTTTTATGATTTTGTATTATTTTGATCTTCTATGCTGAAAATAAATTTTAAAAATAAAAAAAAATATTATTTTAATATATTTTCAAATAAAAATCAATTTAAAAACACTATAGAAAGAAAATTATACATTGATTGAACTAGAAACTCGTGGGTAACAAACACATTTAATTTATAGTTTCTACCATGTTGTCATTTAATATATATGTTTTTTTATTATAGTGGTTTTTATTTTTTAAAATATTTTTTACTTAGAATTATATTGAAATAATATATTTAAAAAAAATTACTCTTAACATCAACACATCAAAACGATCTAGAAACAATAAAAAAAATAATCTAAAGCAAAGAAAAAAAATTAATTTTTTTTAAATTAAAATAAAAATAAACAAGCTATAAGTAATGAATCATGCAAATAATAAACATTTAAAACTCAATGAATAAACATTGATATTTAAATTTTTTTATCTATTAACTATTGAATAAAATGTGAATATTAATGTTAATTTTATATTTTTAGATATTAAAAACCCTATTTATTATAAAAAAACACTAAAAGGGCTCGGCTTTTCCTTACTATGAGAAGAAACATTGTGAATTCAGACAATATTTTGACCACTTTGTCCTTCATTGCACTTAAAAATTACTTTGGGAGCAAGAGTAAAGTTGTATTTTTTACGGGATTCAAATATCATTTGCATACTGAATGGCGGTAATTTAATTATTTACTTTTTAAAATGTTTTTTATTTAAAAATATATTGCTTATTAGAAGGTGTTTATTTTTTTTATTGCTTTTTTTTATCATGTTATTTATTTATTTTGTTTTTCAATTTAATTTTTTATTAGTTTCTTTCAATTATTTTTTATGCAAGTTCAATCCTCATTATTTTGATTTTATTGTTTTAATTTTAATTTTTTTATGATTTAGAACTTTGTTTTGTAATTTCTTTATGTTTGCATTTTACAGGGTAATCTCAATTTCATAATCCGATCCACTAATTTCAATAATGAACCTAGTTTAAGTTTGGTATTTTTTAAAAAAAATTCACCGTTTGAGATTGACTTATTAGTCTTAATTTTCATGATTTGTTATACTTTTCTTTTTAATGGGTTATTACTGTCTCATATCTCGGGTTGTAAGTTAATTAAGTTAACTTGGGTTGACTCAGTTTTTTTAAATTGTTTATTTTATTTTGTCATTTGTCATTAAATTATTGACCCTTAAGCGTATTTTATTAAATATTATTTGAAAAAAAGTTATTGTGATGGGTTATCCTGAGTATGAGTTGGTCAAATTACTCCGGGTAAGCTTGCATTTTCTCAGTAAGTTTTTTTTTTTAATCTAACCTTAGTCTTTTTTTGCTAGGTACTTCTTTTAGAACTCTATTTTTTTCTTGATTTTTTTATGAGTTTTTTTTTTCATTTTCATCATCTTACATAAAATAATTTGCCTTTGAGTTTTGTTATTTTTTCACTTTTCTTTTTGTTTGGATATTCCGATAGCGGGTTGGTAAAGTTAACTTGGGTTAGTTTAGGTTTTTTTTGTTGAACTTTTTTTTTGCTTGGTCCCTCTTTTAAAATTCTTTACTTGTCTCGGTCTTAGATCATGAGTTGTGGGTTCATTAAGTTAGCGCGAGTTGACTCAGGATTTTTTTTTTAACATTATAATTTTTAAAATTATTTTTTGTTTTCATCTTTGACACTGTGTAATTAAATTTTAAACTTTATGATTTTTTTATGTTTTTATTTTTGCATGTTATTTCGGTTTCATGTATCATAAGTTATGTTTTAGTAAATTTAATTTAATTTATCTTAAATTATCATTGATTAAATATTATTTTTTTATATTAAAAAAATCAGAACTAACCCACAACATAATACAAACCGTCTATCTAATACACACGATACATTGGTGCGGAGACACAGTCAGCAAATTGCTTTCAGTTTTTATATTATGAAGGTCATTTGAGAGAGAAAGTACCATTTTAATTACATGTGAGATTCACTCTTGTTAAGGATAAAATCACGTTGAGTTTTTGTAATCCAACATAAATACTTTAATATAAAATATTAATATGTTTTAAAAACCAATTAAAAACGAACAAGAGATTATTTTAAAAAAATCTCTTGAATAATAAAAATTTCAAATCCAAAATAGTTTTGTGAATAAAATAATAAGCCAACGGGATGAGAAGTTTAAATTTGGGTTTGGTCAATAAAAAATATTTGTTATCAAATCCCTGTTTGATCAATAATTTCTTTTAATTCTTAAAATGTCCTTATATATGAACCGCTATATTAATTATATGATTAAAATAAATGTTATTATGAGTAATTCATGAATCATAAATATTTATATATATTATAATTAATGAAAATTCATGAATTATATGTAATTAATGTTTTAATTTTAAAGTTCTTTGAATTGAATAGGTATATTGGACAAGTGAAAAGTCATATGTAATCTCATGAGTTATTCCCTTTCTTTATCTGGTTGTTGTTTTTTTTCTTATACGTATCCACCTACTATTCTTTTATATTCTATTCTAAAGTTTAGGTAATGTATTTCTAGAGAGAGATTAAGCATAATTTATTCGAATTCATTGAGTTTTATTTATAAATACACCTAGATAAAATGAAAATATTAATAATAACTAGAAAGCCTGAATTTTACGGATGACATTGTCTAGTTTTAAATTAAAGTTTAATATATATTTACCTATATATATTATATATATACAAGACATATCATCCTATTTAACCATAACAGGAAACAAATAATTTTTATCCTTCCTCTTAATTAATAGATAAAATATTTATTGATTTATAATCATACTAAAATAAATTACTCTTCTTCACACAATCTAATATTTTCTAGCAAAAAAAAAAAACATAGTAAATGAAGTGAAGACAAAATACATAGCCTGGCGGCCTGGGTGCACCCAATATGGCCAACTCATTAAATGATAGTTGCTCTAGATCTCCCGAATCTCCCCACTCAAGATATCCATGCCCCCTCTCATTCATTTCTCTTACAAGGAAAGGCTTCTTGTCAACCACCTCATAAAACCACACACGAACACGCAAGAGAGAGTAGGAGAGCAACATAGGACTAGCTAGTGCATGTTGTTATTAGAGGGTCAGCTTGGATAGCTCTGAAGTTAAGTTGCAGGGTCTGTGGCTTTCCTGGCTAGGGTTCCAAGCAGAATAAAGATAGAGAAAAGGGAGTTTTATTCGAGAGAATGGAATGGTTTATAGGATTTTGGATTTTGGTTGGTATCTTTGTTGGATGGTGTTGGTATAGTAAAGAGAAGAGCAGCAGCAGCGACATGAAAATGGAACAAAAGAGTGGAGTGCTTCCTAAGGGAAGCTTTGGCTGGCCTCTGATAGGAGAAACTCTTGACTTCATTGCTGCTGGCTACACTTCTCAACCTGTTAGTTTCATGGAGAAACGCAGATCACTGTAAGCTTTTAATTTCTCTCAGTTTCTTTCTTGCTTTTAAGATCCTCGATCTCCCTGCCTTCTCTGTAGCTAGCTAGCTAGTTACATCCCCTGTGAGTTCAAAAGCTGATCATATCTTTAATCTCTTCTGCTTTCTTCTTCTTTCTTTTTTCTTTTTATATGAAAAGCTAATTAAAAAGTTAAAGTGGGTACAAGTTCGCATGCTCACCAATATAGATTATTCTGGCCATGTTCTAGTTAGTCTCTCTTGGACGATGTAGGGTTTCCATTTTTTATAAATTCGTTCCTGGTTTATATATATATTTTTTATCGTAATTAACATCATATATATATATATATATATATATATATAAAGAAAATACAATTAAAAAGAAAATCAGGAAAATCAGGATATAATTGTATTTTCTTTATATATATATATATATATATATCCTGATTTTCCTGATTTTCTTTTTATATGAAAATAAATACAATTAAGGTATAAGTGCTGAAATTTCTTGTCATCGAATGTGTTCGAAGTTGTCTCAAAATTAATCTTCATGGAATTACTCAAGATAGATTGATAGATTTCTTGTCCATTTCTCCAAGCACTACTATTAACAACCCAAGTTCTGTGATCAACCGATCTAGTGTTTTACTTCTACAGAAAAATTTTACTACAAGATATGCCATGAGTTAACATGGATTCATGCTCCAATATTCAGTTTTACATGATTAGAATTAGATAGCATATTGCTATGATCTTCTACCTCTCCTTAATTTGCCGATCTGACCAGCATTATTGTTTCATTACAGTAACTGTGTGTGATGGTGATGGTCTTGTTGATGATGATCATGATGATATAGTGTGGTTTGCCAAAAAATAAAATACTTCACGAGAGATACTGTGAATATGTAATATCAAGCTTTAATTTTTTTAGGGTTATTGAATTGCATGTTATGCACTCTATTTTTTGTCGTTGTTTTTCATCGAGCCCTTAAATTAATGAATTTTAATTAATACATTGTGAAATTGCATGGAGGGAAAAAAGAGAGAACCGTATCTCTTAATTTGTCCTCTTACGAAAGATTTTGTAAATTTGGTAGGCCAAAATGTTCTTTTGAATACACATGTGCCTACAACACCTTCACCAGTAACAATTAATTACCTTCAAGCCAATCTAAGCTCACAATGCCGACAAGTTTTTCATGGTCTAGAGGCCATAGATAGACATGCCGATTGCCGAAGGTTCAGAAGTAGTGGTTTTCTAGACGAGTCAACATTTTTGCTAATTTGTAGCCTACCTTCATGCCTATGTCCATAGAATACTGAAGCTCCTATATGTCCTATTGCTTCCTCCAGTCAGCAAGCACAGCCTATGTCCCCATAGAGTTTTCAGCTCTGTACTGAAATGACAATTTTCTTATCATTTCATTTCATGCAAGTGCCCTCTTTCTTCAATCAATGAAAACCACCGAACAAGGAATGGGTCAAAATCTGTGTCTGTGTGTATGTCTGCAGGTACGGGAAGGTGTTCAAAACACACATCCTGGGGACACCCATCATAGTATCCACAGATCCAGCAGTGAACAAAGTTGTTTTACAAAACCATGGCAACATTTTTATTCCTGCTTATCCTAAATCAATCAGGGAAATATTTGGAGAATATTCTATACTTCAAACCAATGGAACTCTACAGAAGAAGGTCCATGCACTTATTGGTGGTTTCTTGAGGTCACCACAGTTCAAATCTAGAATTACCAAAGACATTGAGCACCATGTCAAACTCACCTTGACTTCTTGGAAGGACCTGCCCCTTCTATTCGTCCAAGAAGAAACCCAAAAGGTTCATCTCTTCTCCTCTCTCCAATTTATACTCCTAAAGATATATAAGAAGTTCTTCGAGCCATACTTAAAGGACTAATAACTCCTGTTAAACTTTTATTTACTCTCTGAATGTTTCAGTTCACGTTCAGAGTCTTGGTTAAAGCATTGCTAAGTCTTGATCCAAGTGATGATTTGGATTTTCTTAAGAGAGAATTCAATGAATTCATCAAAGGGTTGATATGTCTGCCGATCAAATTACCAGGAACACGATTATACAAATCCTTAAAGGTAAAAAAAATAATTATATTTTGAAAGTATTATTGCTTATCACTAAATAAAAATAGAAACACCATGTTATGTTTAGTTAGTGTCTTGTAATACAGAAAAGAAAAGGACATAAATGATAGAAATCTGTTTTGTTGAAGATATTGAAACGGCAGCGTAAAATGAATGTCTCACTGTCTCCGTCATTACCGAAGTTATTTTCATAGGTTTTAACTTGTTATAAACATGCAGGCTAAAGAGAGAATATTCAAGCTAGTAAAAAAGATTGTTGAGCAAAGAAAATTGGGCTTGGAGAAATCAGAAGATCAAGAACATCAAAATACAATCCCTAATGATGCAGTGGACGTGCTTTTACGTGACATTTCTGGTGAACAAAATGACAAGCAATCTCTATCGTTGGATTTCATCATTTCACATATTATTGAGCTGATGATCCCTGGAGAAGAAACCGTGCCCATGTCCATGACCTTAGCTGTCAAATTCCTCAGTGACTGCCCTGTCGCTCTAGAGCTATTAACGGTATATATATATACACGTATATTTATATGCATTCAATCTTCTACCCTATATATCAACCACCACAAGATAGAGTTTGCATCTTTTTAATCTAACGGCTAGGATTATTCGAGGTTCACTGCTATATGGGCCGTGCGTTGTCGGCTTCATCACGTATTGTGTAGTGGTTGACTTTTCTTAAAAAGTCTTTTTCAATGGACACACACGTGAGCCCTTTTTAAAGGGCCCCACAACTCGTGGAAGCTTATGACCCGTACGATTATAGAGTCGAACGGCTGTCGGGCAAGGACCACCTGGGTTGAGACCACTCTAGGCATCACTTTATTATCAATATTAGTACAAGGTACTAAAAAACATTAGAGAGAAAATTATCTGTATTATGATTTTTAGACGTGGTTGTGAAAAATAATTTTATTTAAATTATAAGATAGTTATATGAATGAATCTTTTAAATGATATCAATTGCTTAATCTCTAATATGATTGATTGATTATTTATTTTAAAAATTTAAATCAAAATGGATATTTATGATAAAAAAATGTTTTGCTTGTCCATTTATTTATTATTTCCATGTTGGGTTAGTGTTCCATAGAAGAAACAAATATATAAATGTATTTAGTTAAAGAGATACGACAAAAACATAAATATGTTCAAAACAAAAATAGTTCTGTAATGAATTTTTATATTTTTAAATCAGGAAGTGCATGAAGACATGTCCCTGCTATCTCTGGTTTTTTTATATTTTTATTTCAAGATAGTAATCAAATGCTACGTTTATTTTATAGTAAATTACTTCATAGTAAATTGATTATAAAAAGGAGTTACGTTGATAAGATTGTTAGAGAACATCTAACAATATTCAAGAACATGGTTTTGCCTTTGCATTACGTTTTAGCATCATGATGTATTGATGGATTAGAACTTGACACTAGAAGCAAAGATAAGAGCAGAAAAGTTTGTACTAAGACAATGGAATGTTTTAAAAGAACTGCCTGAAATAAACGAACGTGAACTGGCTAGCTGCTGGTTGAAGCAGGATTTGGTTTCTGCTATCCTTGGCCTGGCCTGGCTTGCGTTTAGTCCCCAGAAAAACTACTAGTGAAGAGAGATGCACCACTACTGTAGTATCTTCTTGGTCATTACTACCGCTTCTAATTCGTATATAATGTTCTGTTTCACTTAAATACACTCATGTTTTTGTTTTTTCGAAGGTAGTCCTGCTATGGTGCTATGTACTTAGGTTAGTACTAGAAGGATACCTTGCCACGTCTACACCAGTGATTTATTCTTGAAATGTTGAAACTGAATGCATGGCAGTATTTTTTGCATATTGGAGTTTCTTTTGTGGGGGGTGGTGATGTTTCCTGTGATTGTGTAGGAGGAGAACATGAAATTGAAGAGGCAGAAGACTGATTCTGGTGATGATTATTGTTGGACTGATTACATGTCCATGCAATTTACTCAGAATGTAAGTAACAAATGTTGAAAGGGAAGATGAAAATGATGAATATTAATTTACAGTAGATCAAGGTCTCATCATTAAGCTAATTTCATGAGATAGATTATGAAATTATGTTTATAACTTGAGATTATTTGTTTGTTTGTCTATGACCCTAGGTGATAAATGAAACTCTTAGAGTAGCAAACATAATCAATGCAGTTTGGAGGAAAGCTCTCAAGGATGTAGAGATCAAAGGTGTGTGTGTGTGTGTGATCATTCTTTTCTGTTTCTTTTTTCTTTTTCCTACTGTGATTCGGAATTCCTGACGTTGTGAAAAATATGTTTCTAAAAATTGAGTAAGGATACACGCAAGTAATGTTTCTGGAAAATTATAAGAAACTTGTTTAATTTTGCAGGAATTCTGATTCCGGAAGGATGGTGTGTCCTGACATCTTTCAGTTCTGTACATATGGATGAAGAAAATTATGAAAACCCATATGAGTTTGATCCATGGAGATGGGAGGTAAAGCTGTAAAACCATTTTGATAGAGCCTAGAATCACCTCTGCTGTCTTTGTCTACCAAGATAATAATTTTTTGTCCACAAGGGTCACTTCCTATTAACCAGGGCGCTTGAGGAGGCTTCAGTCACTCTCAATTTTCTTCTCAGCTGAAAAATTCAAAAAGAAAAAAACTAATCTTGTGAACAATTTGCTGTTCTTTTTAACTACAGAAAACAGGAGCTTCTGTTAAAAACAATTGCTTTACACCTTTTGGAGGTGGACAAAGGCTATGCCCTGGTCTAGAACTATCCAGGCTTGAAATCTCCATCTTCCTTCACCATCTTGTCACAACTTACAGGTAATTTTGGTCCCTAAAATTATCTCATACTTTTACATCTGATGTGCTACTCCCTCTCACATCTATGAGCATGATCTGTCTGGAAGTGCTGAATAATTTCTTGAGAAATGATCATACAGATATTTAGGGCCTGTTTGCCTACGCAGCCAACTTCATTTTAAATTGTGGTTGGCCACAAAACATAAAAAATGAAGCTTTTATTGGCCAATCTGGTGTGAAATGCGGTTGACCCTGTAGACAAAAAGTCCATGCATTGGTTGGTAGTGCTCTTTGATTTGTTAATTTGGCTATTAAATTTCTCTTACTGCAGATGGATTGCTGAAAAGGATGACATTATCTACTTTCCAACAGTGAAGTTAAAGAAGAAGCTGCCTATCAGAGTCACCTCCATAGGCAACTCTTCATGACCAAATTATCAAACTGAAACCACCGCGGGTTAGCCAATCTAGGAAGTTATATACAGATAATATCTCAACTTGAGGATAAATATAGCCAGACAGATCCATGTGTGGGTGTGGGTTTCTGTGGAGGCGGGGATGCCATTGAATCTCTACATATACAGCCATAAGATTCATAATAAAATGGCTGGGGACTCCCCTATCATGGTGTTAGTTCTTGTGTCACTATCAATTTTATCACAGTAGATGGGGTCTGTACCCTTTTGTCGGGCCTTTCAAATTGATTGCAAGGGGGGACGATTTAATCTAACTCCCGCATCCGAGTCTCAATCTAGTACACATCTGTTGCAGTTTTGAACGACAATTAGGGTCGATTTGCCTAGGTGCTGTGCAGAGGACATGCTCATGCAGTCATCTCTCAATTATATAATCCTCTGGTGGAGCCATCTCGCAATTCTCAAATGAGGGCTAACCTGTAAAATACAATGGCATTTGCTACCTAAGAATGATGTCAAGTTAGGTTGAGATATAATCAATGTAGTCATGAAAGCACGAGAACGAATTGTAGCTGGCTCCCATCAACACAATCCATCGCTTGTGATTTCGCTCGGCAAGCTTTTAGCATCAGCATTTAGCACGCAGGTACAGTGTGCACGAAAGTGTGGGAGACATAACTCGGAAATACTACAGCAGGTATGGGGCAGAACACACACAACATGGTAGAATGATCTTTCAATCCTGGGCGTAGTCTTTAAGAGCTTTTCGTTCACAAAGTAACATCTTGCAATCACAGGAGTAGACCCCGCAGGTGGAACTGCAATTTGAAAACTCGGGAGACCTTAAAAGTAGCGTCCTAGCATCATGTAAAAGGTTTAGAAGTGAGAGACTCAGGTTAGGTATATAAATGACCTCATTAAATTCACTCTCCAACTCCAAACTAAAACAGAGCAGATTAAAACCTGCCGTTTAGCTCTATAAACAAAGCCTCATTAAAGGCAGCAGGCTGTATAAATAATGTTAAAATGCCGTTTAGGTTTTACAACCATTGCTGTGACTTGGTGCAATCCTCCAACATGATTAAAAGATTCCATCTTATCCTTTCCATCTCGCAGGAGATGATTTTCTGAGTAAATGGTACAAGTATGTGATCCTGGTACCCAT
>Ga0325400_1008106_pt1 | contig 10073 bp, 7 predicted proteins | sample PopdelMetagenome_2_FD_205662 | JGI IMG/M metagenome (GOLD analysis project Ga0325400, IMG submission 205662) | Populus deltoides microbial communities from Bellville, Georgia, United States - Xylem-PdKOR-R1 | ecosystem: Host-associated > Plants > Phyllosphere > Stem > Wood/Secondary xylem...
TGGTTAATGGGTAATTGGAGAAACTAGTATCCTGGTTAACGAGACCAGTGCCCTGGTTAATGGGCAAATGAAGAAACAGATGTCTTGGTTAATGAGCAAATGGAGAAACCAATGCCCTGGTTAATGGGTAATTGGAGAAACTAGTGTCATGGTTAATTGGACTAAGTGCTTTGATTAATGAGCTATTGGAGAAACTAATTTCTTAGTTAATGGGATTAGCACTTTGATTAATTGGCAATTGAAGAAGTCAATAATTTGGTAATTGAACAAATATCCGGTTTGGACTAGAAAGGACATTAGTATGTTCTTGGTTTGTGCCAACTGTATTGATTTGTAAAGTTAAGGATAAAATAAAAATTAATTATTTAGTAATTAATAGGGTAAATATATAGAAGAGATAATAGTAAATAATCATTGTGTATAAAGCTGATTGTATTTTGTATTAAATAAATTATCAGGTACCTTGCAGTATTGTGCCGAGTAGTAAATTATGTCTGTAGTTTTGGATTAAGATATTAATGAAGATGTTGATAAATTGGTATAGTTCAAGTATGAGGAAAACTCCACCGGAATTTTAGTAGAGTGTATATTAAATTATTTTAAAAAGATAGATATGCATAATGGTTTTCGAATGGTTGAGGTTGTCATATTAAGAGATTAATAAGTTATTCGGCTGACCAATTGACCGCAACAATAACATGTAATGAAGCAAAGTGTACATGAGTTTGACTGTGCTGATAGGTTAAGGTTTGGGTATTAAATTATCCCTACGGACAAAGTTTAATGGAAAAGAAAAATAATATTAGCATGTCTTTTAAGTATAAAAGTGATGGAAGTTTATGTGATAAATTATAAATAATAGAAATGGACATGAAATAAGTGGAATGAATAATGAATCGAGGAAATTTCTCAATATAATAAGGGTGTTATATGGACTGATTTACTATTATCATAGATATAATAAATGTCAGGGAAAAAAAAAGGTGACTTGAATTACATATGTTGTGAATTAAATTACGATGTGAATTAGATATAATTACGCATTGATTTACGATATGGATTAAAGATGATTGTGAGAGGAAAAGATCATATGATTTATACGTGTTGAGGAAATAAATTGTAGTGTAAATTCCATTTGATATGAAATAATGACATAAATTGAATATATTCATGAAATGGAAAGAGTTATGAAACAAATCTAAGGTGAAAAGAAACACTATATGAAAGTGTTTGAATGGTTCCGATCAATTTTAAAGTTGTGAAGAATAAATCGTATATTGATGTGTTAATCTAGATTAAGGAAAAAGAAAAGGAAAGTTATCATGATATAAGAATGATAATATGATGAATAAGATGTTGGAAATAAAACTTATCAGAGAAAGATGAAGATGTATAACGTGGGAAATTAATGTAAGATCAATGTTCTTAATGAAATATTTTGAAATTGGTTTTGATTATATAATTATTAAACATTAGTAACTAGGATGATGCAAATGTTTATTATGAATTCATTTTAATTTTTTTTATGTCACAAGTAAATTCTTTTGAAAACATCAGCTTTTTAGGGTCACTAAGTTATCTAGTTTTATGCATAAAGAATATATGTATTTTAAGAGAAAGATAAACTTATAAATATTTTATGTGAATATGATTTCAACAAGAGTTGTGATAGACTGTGTTTTTTAATAAAAAAAAATTGTTGAAAGGTTGTTGAAACTTTTCTTATAAAAAAACAATTTACTTGTATTTTCTTACATACTCGATCAATGAAAATAAGTATAAACGCATGAGAATGTGCTAGGCGTTACAGCAAGTATAAGGATGAAGTGTTATGTGATGTTGTGTCTATGCATGCTACTCATCTGTTACTAGGGAGACCTTAGCAATTTGAGAGAAAAGCCAAGCATGATGGGTTTAAGAACAGGTATTCATTGGAGAAGGATGGTAGAATTTATACACTTGCCCCACTAACACCAAAGCAAGTGTATGAAGATCAAATTCAGTTGAAGAAAAGCTATGAGGAGGAGCACTTAGATTCGACCAAAATGGAAGAACAAGCCGAACAACATGGTGAGAATGTGAGGATGAGTGAAAATAAAGTAAGCTATAAGTTCAAAACAAAAGGGGATAAAGTTTCAGCCCTTAGGAAATTAGGGGAGGGTCACGGCCAAAAAGAAAAAAAATAGAAGGGAGGCCGAGAGTGGAGAGAAGAAAGAAAATGTGAGAAAAGAAGAGTGTGTAGAAAAAATAGGGAAAATCCTATATTTCATTACAAAATCTAGTGATCTTAAACATGCTTATCTTTCTGAATTGCCTATGATTTTACTTGTGTATAAGTAGACATACTTTTAACTCTAATAATTTGGATTCCTATGTTCCTAATGTTGTTAAAGTTCTTTTACATGAATTTGAAGATGTCTTTGCAGAAGAGATTTCTAGTGGCTTGCTGCCAATTAGGGGAATTGAACATTAAATCGACTTTATTCCAAGAGCATCTATACCAAATAGGTCGGCATATAGGAGCAATCCCGGAGAATTTAAAGAACTCAAACGGTAAGTGGAGGAGTTGATGTCGAAAAGATACATTCGTGAGAGTATGAGTCCTTGTGCAATTCTCGTGCTTCTTGTCCCAAAGAAAGACAAGACTTGGTGAATGTGTGTTGAAAGTTTGTTATTCATACCGATCACTGGTCATTAAAACATTTTCAGGGTCAAGGTAAGCTAAATAAGCAGCATGCCAAGTGGATTGAGTTTATTGAAACTTTTTCATATGTGATTAAGTACAAGCAAGATTAAGAAAATTTTGTTGCAAACGCTTTATCGCGAAGGTATGTTTTTCTTAATACTCTGAATACTGAATTGTTAGGATTTGAGTATATTAAAGAATTGTATCTTGATGATAATGATTTTGGTTCTATATATGATCAGTGCAAAATTTCGACCAAGGATAGGTTTTTTAGGCAATTTTTGTTTAAGGAAAATAAATTGTGAGTACCTAATTATTCTATGCGTGAATTGCTTGTAAGGGAAGCTCATGGGGGTGGTTTAATGAGGAATTTTTGAATTGCTAAGACTATGGATGTTTTACGTGAACACTTTTATTGGCCTCATATGAAAAGAGATGTGCAAAGAATTTGTGATAGGTGCATAACATATATACAAGCTAAGTCTAGAGTAATGCCTCATGGGTTATACACACATTTACAATTAACACCAATAAAAATAAAATACGCAATTGAACAACCCTAATTGTTCTAACGAAGGCTCTGATACCACTGTTGGATTTCCAAATATCATACACGTAGCGGAAACTATGAAATAAATTTATTTTATATGAAATATAGGTTAGTAGTTGTTTCTATTTTATATTATTTTAAATGTTTATATCATATAGTTGATTAAATATATGTTTGTGTATGATGCGATTTGAAAAATATAGTTGGTCTTTAATGAGATGTGGTTCGGGATGATTGGATAAGGAATAAGATGTGAGAGTTGATTGTGACTAGGAATATGAGTGTCAATAACTTGGTATGTTTAAAATGTCGGGGCAACTCTCGTGGATTTTTTGGTAAAGACTTATGGAATGTACTTATAAACTCACTAAAGTTGTGAAAAACAAATCTCATGGTTTATAAATGAATTGCAAATAAACGATTAAATCTAGTTTTGAATTTGAGGATGTTACTGTTAGGTTCCTAAATATCAAACACGCAATGAAAATTATGAAACAAAATTATTTAGGAGTTCTTAGGATCCCGTTAGATAGATCTAGAGTTTTTTTTTGGATTTATTACCTAAAGATTTGATCTTCTTTGGCTTTGAATAATTTCTTAAAGGTTAGGTTGTCGCAAATTATAAGTCGTTCAATTGTCTGGCCTCTAACGGTAATCCACACGAACCACTCATGATAAATATCATAAATCCCTATTTAGGAGAGAGGAATTGCAATGCCTAGAGTGCTAGTTCTAATATTATGTTTATATAGTTTTTCTGTTTAATAGACAACTACTCTAAATAAGAGGTGTCATAACTCATTTTTGGGTTATTCCTTAAAATTTACCATTTTCCTTTTAAAATAAAAAATAAATAATAAATAATAATAGCAAGAAGACTGACAATTTGGAAAAAATAAGTTGAGGAGGATTTTAAACATATAAAAAAATCAAACTAGAGTTTTGGATGGAAATAAGAGCTTAATCATACCTCATTGTACCCAAGACTGGAGAGACAATATGGATTCAAGATCAAATTAAATGATTATTGGATAAATCTGCATAAAAATTAAGCTCATAGACATAATTAAATGTTTAATAGGCCAATCTTGCAATTTAGCTATGAAAATCAACTAAAACACATAAATGATACAAGAGATATAGTTATGGGCAAAATTATCCAAACAAAAGGGGGAGAAATCCCACCCTTATAAGGGTTGTTTCTAGGAGCACACCATACGAAAGAGAAAGAAAAAGGAGGAGTGAACTTTATTTTTCTTGAAATTAAAGGTTCTCTAAAGGGCTTTTAAGGATCAAATTAGAGGTTTTGAGCATAGGAAATAATTAAATAAGGCTCTGGAAGTGAAGGATTTTAAAGAGATTAAAGGGTGCAAAAAGAAAGTGAAGAGAACATGGTTCTCTGTTGAGTTTCCATCTTAATTTTTCATCTTTTGGAGTATGAAATCCTTCTAGAATGGTTGATTAGAGTGGTGTTGTGTTTATTATGCTAGGGTGAATATTAGTGTTATTTAATTTTGAGTTTTGATGAATTGTTGTTTAAATTGATGTTATTGTGTTATAATTATGTTTATGGAGGTGTAAAATGGATGGGTGATGAGTTAATTTCAAAGAATTGAAGAGAAAACATACCTCTTTATGATATGGAATATTCAATTAGGGATTACAATGGGATTTTGAATTAAATTGATTTAATTTTTTATAGAATTTATGTAGAATTATCTTAGTTTGAGTATGTAATGATTGAGTAATGGATTAATTGCAAGAAATTGAAAAGAAATCCATGCCTCCTCTAGAGAGGAAGTTTCAGCATTAGTATGTGTAAGGGTTTGGGCTTGTTTGATTTAATTGCCATGAAATTTGAGTAGAATTGTGTTTATTAACATGAAAAATGAATGGGCCAAGTGGTAATTATGGAATATTTAAATAAAATTTTATGTTATCCTTATAGGTAATAATCGGCCATAATACGGAGGGAGAGATTGAATTGGTTGATTGAAATAGACATGAAATTTGTGCTAAATTATGGCATGTAATGGAATTAAAGAATGAATATTAATTTAAATTGTTAGATAAAGAAAGAAAAGGCCATGATCCTTGAAAGGGAGGATTTCAGCCTAAACTAATAGTTTGCAAATGGACTGTGTTGAAACAGTTGTTATGAAAAATGGATTATTTGTGTTCTATAAATAATTTTCATGGTATTTAAATCTAATTTTGAATCATGGCATGGTATATAAATGGCTATGTGGTTAATTTGTTTATGAATGAAGGAAATTTGTACCCTGTAATGAAGGAAATTTGGTTGGACCAAGGAAATTAATTTAAAAACTTTTAGTTGCAATTAATAATTAATTATGTGTGATGATAACACTAATGATTTTAAAAGAGAGCTAACTACATGAAAAATCAAAATGAAAATTATGTGTGATGATAACACTAATGATTTTAAAACAGAGCTACTAATTCTCTAGCTCAAGTCGAACGGTTTATCCAATTGCTTAAACTAGTAGACCTGTTTACACAAAAAAAAATTATGAATTTTATAAAAAAAATTTTTAAAATATATTTTATGTATCAAAATATATATTTTTGTCCAACTTGTGATTAAAAATTCGATTACAATTAAAATATTTAAAATCTACTATTCACATAAAATTTTATCTTTGTTTTTCAGTGTAAATTGATCTGCTAGTTTAAATGATAATTATGAAACAATTGATCTATTTATTATAAAATTTGATTATATATCATAGTTGTGAATTACAACATTAATATCAATTGTAATTTTATTATGGTTCACAATTATAATATTTAATTAAATATAATATTTCTAAACTACAATATTAATTAAATATTACTTTTCTGAATTATTAAATCCTTGAAACATACTGTTTTACCAAAAATTTTGCTCCGACGTTAATTTATTATGTATGCTGGAGTCCAAATTTTTCCCTGAAAAATCTATGATCCCTTATTACTAAAAAAAAATTAATGTGGACCCCATATCTCACTCACACGCAAGAAAAAACCTTAACTACTAACAACTTTCTATACTACTACAACTACTCAAGTCACTTTCACTGATAATACACATAAAAGATCCCCTCTTTCTCTAGAATCAAGATCTTGCCTTTCTTAAGCAATGCAATTATCATTTCATTTCATTTCAAAATGAGATCTTCATCGAAACTAACCTTCTTTTTGTTGATAACAATCTGGGTTTTCTCTAAAACCTGTAAATGCAGCGTCTTTACTTTCAAGATGCACCACAGATTCTCTGATTCATTCAAGAATTGGTCAGGTTTGACCAGAAACTGGCCCGAGAAAGGAAGCTTTGAGTACTATGCAGCATTGGCTCATCGTGATCAGATGTTAAGGGGGCGTAGACTCTCTGATGCTGATGCATCTTTAGCCTTTTCTGATGGGAATTCAACCTTTAGAATCAGCTCCTTGGGATTGTATGTTCTTTCAACTTTTTGCGTTTTATTGTCAGTTACTGTCAATTTATTTTTGTTTGTTTTTGTGATTCTTCAATTGGGTTTTAAGAAACGGGTTCTTGTTTCAGTGATTCTTTAAGTGGGTTTTGAAAAAATTATTGTTTTAGTGATTCTTGAATTGGGTTTAATTTTCCAATCCTTTTGTGGGTGAATGTGTAGCTTGCATTACACAACAGTGGAATTGGGGACACCAGGAGTGAAGTTTATGGTGGCACTTGACACAGGAAGTGATTTGTTCTGGGTGCCTTGTGATTGCAGCAGATGTGCACCTACTCATGGAGCTAGTTATGCTTCTGTATGTATCTCTTCTCAGTTCTTACTTTTATTTGGTAAATGTGATTTTTTATGGAATGTGGCTTTGTTGATTCATCTTGTTTGGCTTTATCTTGTCCCTCGTTGTAGAGTTTTGTAAGTCTTTGTTATCTCTTATTAATTGGATACTAAAGTGGAGACTAGAGGTTATTTGCATTTAATCTGTTTGACAATGCTTAGGTTATTAGACAGCTAAAGGAGCACTTGGTGGTATGATGAACAGTGGCCTATGAATCTAGATGAATGCATTTTTACTGCTTCTATATCAAATGCTATTAGCTGCTCATGGTTGATTTTCTACCATGTGTGACTTATTCTAGCAGGATTTTGAGCTTAGTATATACAACCCAAGAGAGTCATCAACAAGCAAAAAGGTCACCTGCAACAATGATATGTGTGCACAGCGTAATCGCTGCCTTGGAACATTCAGCAGCTGCCCTTACATAGTTTCTTATGTCTCTGCTCAAACGTCTACTTCTGGGATTTTGGTAAAGGATGTTCTGCACTTGACGACAGAAGATGGTGGACGAGAATTTGTTGAAGCGTATGTCACATTTGGGTGAGTTAGTTTGTCTTCTAATAACAATTTTAACACCTTGCCTCGGGATAGCAATGTTCTCTCATCATGCTTTGGGTATAGGTTGAGATGAATATGCAATATGAAATTTGCAGTTGTGGCCAGGTTCAAAGTGGTTCATTTCTAGACATTGCTGCTCCCAATGGTTTATTTGGGCTGGGGATGGAGAAGATTTCTGTTCCTAGTGTCTTATCTAGGGAGGGATTAATAGCAGATTCTTTCTCCATGTGCTTTGGACATGATGGAATTGGAAGAATCAGTTTCGGGGACAAGGGTAGTCCTGACCAGGAAGAGACCCCATTTAATGTTAACCCAGCACAGTAAGTGGTAATTTGTCCTTTACTTGATGCTAATAGTCTAACATAATTGTCTTGATGGAAGGATAGTTTTTCCCTGACCTGTGTCTGGAACTGTTATGCAGCCCAACCTATAATGTTACTGTGACTCAAGCTCGAGTAGGAACCATGTTAATTGATGTAGAGTTCACAGCTCTTTTTGATTCTGGAACTTCTTTTACATACATGGTCGACCCAGCCTATTCAAGGGTCTCGGAGAAAGTAAGTGCTTCAGAGGATGAAGATTGATTTTGCTAGTCTATCTGAATTACCAAATCCAGTACTGAAATTTAGTTCTTATGCTCCTTTACAGTTTCATTCACTGGCACGAGATAAGTGGCGTCCACCTGATCCCAGGATTCCTTTTGAATATTGTTATGATATGAGGTTAGGCATTATAATATAGTGAAATAAAGGAGACATAAAGCCTTATCCATCATCACCTGCCTAGTCTCTATCCCCTCCGTAACTGTATCCTTTTTCTTGATGATGGGCAGTCCTGATGCAAATGCAAGTTTAGTACCCAGTATGAGTTTAACAATGAAAGGAGGAAGGCATTTTACTGTCTATGATCCAATAATTGTGATCTCCACTCAGGTAATGTTTTACTCTATATCCCTTTACCATGATCTGTGTTGTTTACTGTGATACTAATAGCAAATAATTTTCCTTTCAAATAATTGCAGAACGAAATTGTATATTGCTTGGCCATTGTCAAGAGCACAGAACTCAATATAATCGGGCGTAAGCATTGCATTTTTATGTGTTTATAAATAAGAAAATGAACGCGTGTTTCAGTATTAAATCAAATTAATGCTGCACTTGGAATCTAACTGATTTATAACAGGCACAAGTTTGAACTCTTTGTGTGTAGCAGTCCATGGTTAAGGAAAATTATGATTTTCAATCAAGGAGAAATTCTAATTTGTTTTGTTTCTCCTTTTCCTAATCAATATACTAGGAAATTCAACTTCTATTTTTGAAAATAAAAGAATGATATGTTCTTAAATGAATTATATGAATTCTTGATCCTTGTGCAGAAAACTTCATGACTGGTTACCGTGTTGTATTTGATAGAGAAAAACTTGTCTTGGGATGGAAGAAGTTTGATTGTAAGTGTTACTTTCATATATGTTCTGACTGTTAATACATATATAAAATGGCATCACTGAATGGGGAAACTTCTTGCTCTAATGCAGGCTATGATGTGGAGGATTATAACAATTTCCCACTGCAACCACATGCTTCCATGGTGCCTCCTGCAGTTGCTGCTGGACTAGGTAGCAACTCTAGCACAGGCTCAGCAAAAGAGGCCAGTAATAAATCTCTAAGTTCAGTTGCATCAACATATTGCTATAGCCATACTTCTGTTTTCACTAGCTTGATATCAGTCTTCCTTATATGTCTCTTATTATAATCACTGCTCTGTTCATTTATCAGGCCAGTTGTATGATCATTCTTTAGGGTAGCTCTAGATCCTTTAGGTTACAACACCTCTGTATCATATTGATAGAATATCACCACCCCTTTTTGATAATGAGATTATATAATGCTGCTTTATATAACTTCCTATTGCCCATTCATTCTCTTATTCTAATCACCTTTAATTGACCAAGAATATATGGTCCTACTTTAGAATTTCTTATTGAAAAGGAACAGCTTCCTATTGTATCGTGTCGAGTTGCTGTACAGAAAACGTGTGCATAGGATGCCTTTCCCCGGTTACCTGCCTGGATAAATAAAAAAGGACTATATTGGTTGTAGCTATATTTTGGCTTACAAAAGTCTTCAAAATGAAGCAAAGCTTTTGGACTTTTTGATGAAGACATCAGCTTATACAAAGCTCAATTTTAAAATCAGCAGCCTTAAGTCTTGCCGCTGTTTTAGGGTTTAATGACTTGGAATCCTGTTACCAGAAGCCATTTCGATGACCATAAGATATATATATATATATATATATATATATATATATATATATATATATATATGTAGAGAGAGAGAGAGAGAGAGAGAGAGAGAGAGAGAGAGAGAGAGAGAGTGGCAGTCAGTCAGTCTTCCGTTTCAGACCAAGAATAGATAGGTTCTCTTTTTTGTTTTCTAAAAAAGGATTAAAATA
>Ga0325400_1008109_pt1 | contig 10071 bp, 12 predicted proteins | sample PopdelMetagenome_2_FD_205662 | JGI IMG/M metagenome (GOLD analysis project Ga0325400, IMG submission 205662) | Populus deltoides microbial communities from Bellville, Georgia, United States - Xylem-PdKOR-R1 | ecosystem: Host-associated > Plants > Phyllosphere > Stem > Wood/Secondary xylem...
CTAGGGTTTGAAGAGGGAGGAGAAGAAAAACTTGATTTTTCTTGCATTCTTTCCTTGAATCCTTATCAAAGTGAGGTAAATAGCATGTTCCAATTGATTAATTCCTCTAATTTTATGTTTGATGAAGGATTATGCAAAATTATAATTATGTGAAGTTGTGGATGTATGTTATAAATTATGGGAATAACGCAAATTGTGATTTAGCCATGTTAGAAAGGATAAATTATAGTTGGGTAAGTGTTTAATTTTAAATAAAAGAAACAATCCCCCCCTCTTTTAATTGAACTTTTGGCCAAAAGAGGAATAACTTAGGGGATTTGAGGTTTTAATTTAATTTTTAAAAAAAATATGGGAAGATATAGGTTTATAAGTGTTATTATATGAAAGGATTAAGAATTTCTTAAAGAGAAAAGAAAAATCTTCACTTTCTTCCCTAGGTTATTTTCAGCTAAAAGAAGAAAATTAGAAAATGAAGTTTCATAATATTATTGAGAAATCTTGCCACATTGAAGAAAATTGATGTTGATAGGTTAAATTGAATAAGGAATTTTTTTATGAAAAATAAATAAGTAATTGGTTTTAGAATTTTACCGGTTCAAATAAATAAACAATAACAACGTAAATTGTGTTGGTGTAGAGGAAGCTGCAGGACTTAATCAGCAACAAGTGACCTTTTCATGCGCACAGACACCAGATAGGTGTTCGACACCTTGGAATAGTTAAATAGTTTAATTTTTATTATTGTAGGAAAAAAAAATTTGTAGATTGTAATTTTAGTGTAAAATTCAAAAAAAGAAAGAAAAGAATGGTAGACAAAAATAATGCCCTAATGAATGGGCAAGTTATGAAAAATTATTTCCTAGTTACTGGAAATAATGTCTTGTTGAATGGGCAAGCCGTGAAAATTATTTCCTGGTTACTGGAAATAATGTCATGTTGAATGGGCAAGCCCTGAAAAATTATTTTTTGGTTACTGGAAATAATATCATGTTAAATGGGCAAGCCATGAGAAAATTATTTCCTGGTCATTGGAAATAATGCCCCATTGAATGGGCGAGTCGAGAAGATTATCTTCTGGCTATTTAAAATAAATATGTAATTGGAAGAACTAATATTTTGTTGTAATACGCTTTTATAACTAAGAATTATAATGTTTAATGACATGATAAAAAGATTGATGTCTTATCCTAAGTGCAAAAGTGTCAAAGTAATAAATAATCCGGCAAGACCGGGGTCGAACCACAGGGAGGTGAACTATAATAATAATAATAATAATAATAATAAAACAAAGAGTTTATGAGAATTTTATGGGATATTGATGTAAGGATTAAACAAGGATAAAACAATTGTCAAGGTTAGAGGATCTATTAATGGTATTTCAAATAAGTATAGTATAAACTCTTTTTATTACTCAACTGGAAACCACACAGAAAGGAGGTTCCAATTGGATTATAAATTGTTAACATGATTACATTAGTTATCTTATTCGAATAATGCTAATACTTGTAAATGTTGTCAGGTATTCAAGATGTTAATTTATGTTAACAACAAATCAAGTTCCTTTCATAACACAGGTATCGGTTATACCATACAATTGATTATGAAAGGATCAAGTATTTGTTGTACCAAGGGTTATACAGCATAAATCTAGATTAACCATTTAACAAGCAAAATATTAAGAGTGAATAAGATAAGAAATACAAAACATGTTAGTATTAGATATTAAAGTCCATGTTGAGTTTACACTATACTTATTCTTACACCATTAATGTAACCTTTTCACCTTGACGTAATAAACTTAACTAAACATAATGAAAGAGAGAAACATAAATAAACAAGATAAGAACATAAATAAGATATAAGTTAACTAAGTAGAGGAAATGAAATGAAAAGCATAAACAAGAGATTAATGAAAGCAAAACTTAAGCATTACAAAAATATAAAGAAAGAGAGCAAGAACATGATCTTGATTTGAGAACCAAGATGCCTAAATGCACGGCAAATGTCTTCTTTTATAGGCCAAAATTTGGAACTATTGATTTGATGACTAATTGTTGAATGGATGGCCACCTCTTAACTTGGTAACCATCCTTATCTTCTTGTCTGCAGAAAAAGTCATTGTTAACATCAGAATTTGAACAGATAGTCTTCATGAACATTCTGGGGAATTGTCTCAGCTTTCCAACAAAACAAGAATGAGGTCATTTTGACTTCTAGAACTCGAGATATGGGCTGAACATTGAACAGTGTTTAGGCTGCAGGACAGATTCCGACTTCTCTATTCTTGCTACAATTTGAACTTGAAAACAGTCCTTTTAAATCTTGGACTCCCCATGAAAGTTTTAGGCCTATGTCTTAGCTTTCTATCCATATAAACGAGACCTAAATTCAAGTTCTACAACTCCAGTTATGATCCAATAATCGAATGGTGTTCCAATTTGAATTCAACCAGCATCTCTTTTCTAAACTTAGTGCTCTCTTTGTCTTCTCAATTTTAGTAGTTAAACTCATCAATCAATCCATTGATTTATGTGATAGGCTTGCATTTAAAATAAACATTTACCATAAATTAAAAGTATCTTATATTATCAGACTTGTTATTATAAAACATGCTCTAGTTAGGAGTTATTGATACTTCAAATGAAAAATGATGATATAAAACCTTGATAAAAATGCACTTTTAAGTGCTAATCATTTAACTTATTATCTTATGTATGATGTAATTTATGGTGTCAATATTATTAAGTTGAATTATGGTTGGTTGTATGTATATTTTGAGCACAAATATTTTTTTTATAAAAAAAACTATGCATGTTATGAATTTATTAGCTCTTAACAAATTGTTCTATAGAAAATAGAAATGAGATATTGATAGATGCTTAAGTTTTGAAAGTCCAAATGATAGGACGAATATTGTGATTGATGTTACAGGTTGAGAAATGATTGAGTCGATAACTTGGTATTGAAAGAATACAAATGAAACTCTACCGAAATGACTAGAGAAGGATTTGAGAAGGGGCAAGGAGAGGATCCATTAGAGGATATTGCTTCTCATATGCCACCAGAGCCTCAGCAGTCGAGTCTGGGAGAGTTGATTGGACTCATTCATGACACTAATTTGAGACAAACTAAGGTTACAACTCGTGGGTTCAGACTAGTAGAGACATGGAGTCACGCCTTCAGTTGCGGCTCTAACACTTGCCGTGGTTCCTACACTACATGTTGACCCTTTATTCATAGCTTAGATAGTGAGAGCAGTAATTGAGGCAATGTTTGGTGCCTCGACCCCGACAATCCTAATAGCTCCAGTAGTACAAACAGCTCTAGTGGCTACGACAAAAGCTGATAGTGTGGTCACATTAGTGCGGATTGTCAAAAGCATGAGAGAACTTGAGTGTAAGCCTTTTTTGGGTGAACCAGACGCCGAGATAGCAAGAAGATGGCTTCGCACAATTGAAGATACCATGGATCAGATACAGGTAACAAAAGGCATGCGAGTGAACTGTGCCGCTCATTTGCTTTCTGATAGGGCACGATCTTGGTGGGATACAGTGAGATCAAGGACACCCGCAGGATCCTAGACTTGGGTTAAGTTTAAAGCGCAATTTGAACATCAGTTTTACTCCTCCTATCATTGAAAAATTAAGAAGCAGGAGTTTCTGGCCCTGAGGCAAGGATACATGTTTCTACTTCATATGAGAGGAGGTTTCATGTCCTCTATATGTTTGCCTCACATTATGTCCCTAATGAGCAACATAGGGTGGAAAGGTTGAGAGATGGATTATGGCAAGAGTTGAGACAAGGGTTGATTGCATTTAAGTTCGAGATGACTAGAGACCTTGTTGAAGCAGCAAGGCCCTAGAAGCTTGTATGAAAGAGGGCCAACATGGTCTAGGTAAATGAAAAGACACAAAGTACACCCATAACAGACCCCCTTTCTTAAAAAAAAGGAAAAGGATAGTACAGTCAGTTTAAAAAGATGGGAGGTACATTATTTGCATTAGCTCAGACTACTAAAGTGGGCTCGACAGGAGGACAACCAAACCTCATGGGTTATTTTTTTAAAGGAAGGTCAGAGCAGAGAACAACCACTTATCTTTTATGTGTTTAATGTGGGCAAAGGCATCCAGAGGATTGTTCTGCAACACCAAGGCGGTGTGATATCTGCCGAGGGGAGCACAGGTGGAGGGATTTCCCGCACTTAGGCCGAGGGTGTTATTATTGCAAGGGTCAAGGACACTTCCGAAGAGATTGTCCCTGTAGGACTGAAATCACCTAAAATTAGCAGCAAGCTTAGAGTCAGCAACAGTCCGCTACCGTGAATAGACCAACCAGACAGGTTTTGTCAGGGGTCAGCGGTAGTAAAAGCCGAACTCATGCCTATAGTGACAGAATACGGGGGACCCGGACCTAGGGACATGACCTAGGAGGAGACCAGGGCTGCTTCTTATGTAGTGGCAGGTACATTACAGTTAAATTTTATGTCTATTCATGTATTGTTTGATCTAGGTGTCACACATTCATTTGTTGCAAATAAACTTGTGGGAGGATTAGGGAGAAATCCTTGTAGAATAGAAAATGGGTTTATTATAAGCACACCATTAAGTGAAACTATGAATATTGATCATATGTATAAGGGGAGTCCAAATTAATATAGGTGGTTGTGAGTTAAAAGTAGATCTATTACCACTAGAAATACATGATTTTGATGTCGTCTTGGGAATGGACTAGCTAAGTATGAATAAAGTTCAAATGGACCGTTTCACAAAAACAGTAACTCTTCAGGGGCCTGATGGTAAAAAGATAGTGTTTAGGGGGGAGAAATGTCATATCAAACTGTATTATCTCAGCTATGGCCGTTAGGAAAATGATAAAAAAAGGGATATGATGCTTATCTTGCCTATATTTTAGAGACCAAAAAGGGAGATATTCAAATGTCAAATGTTCCAATAGTGAGGGAATTTCCTAATGTATTCCGAATGAACTGTCGGGAGTCCCTCTAGAGAGAGAAGTGGATGTCACTATTGATTGACTATCTGGTATGTCTCTAATAGCCCAATCACTGTATAGGATGGCGCCAACTAAGTTGGATGAATTGAAGATTCAATTACAAGAATTATTAAATAAAGGGTTCATACATTTAAGTAATTCACCCTGGAAACTCCTGTGTTGTTTATGAAGAAAAAAACAAGACCCTTAGGCTTTGTATAGATTACAAGCAGTTGAATAGGGTAACAATAAAGAACAAATATCCGTTTCTGTGGATAGATGATTTGTTTGATCAGTTAAAAGGGGCAAAAGTGTTTTCGAAGATAGATCTGAGGTCGAGATACTATCAGTTGAGCATTAAGGAACTGGATGTAGCAAAAATCGCATTCAGAACTCGGTATGGACATTACGAGTTCTTAGTAATGTTGTTTGGGCTAACAAATACACCGGTAGTGTTCATGGATTTGATGAACCGGGTTTTTCAACCATATTTAAACAAGTTTGTGGTGGTATTCATAGACGACATCCTCATTTATTCAAAGTCGTATAGCATGAAGAACATTTGAGGCAAGTATTAATGACTTTAAGGGAGCATCAATTGTATGCCAAACTTAGCAAGTGTGAGTTATGGTTGAAGGACGTGATTTTTCTATGACACATTATATCAACTAAAGGAATATCAGTGGATCCTCGAAAAGGTTGAAGCAGTATGGAAATGGAAAAGACCTACCAATATCACTGAAATCCGTAGTTTTCTTGGGTTAGCAGGGTACTATCAAAGATTTATTAAGGGATTTTCTACCATATCTATTCCCATGAATTAATTGACTAGGAAAGAGACAAAGTGGAAGTGGACTCAGGAATGCGAAGAAAGCTTCCAAAAACTTAAAAAGAGACTCACTATTGCGCCGGTGTTAACACTCCCGTCAGGAATAGAAGGATTGGTGGTTTATAGTGATGCATCGAAGAAGGGACTAGGGTGTGTATTGATGCAACATGGTAAAGTAATTGTGTATGCCTCAAGACAGTTAAAAGCTTATGAGGCTAATTACCTGGTGCATGATTTAGAATTAGCCGCTATAGTTTTTGCCTTAAGAGTATGGAAGCACTATTTATATGGGTTATAAGTTCAAATATTTATGAATCATAAAAGTTTGAGGTATCTAATGACGTAGAATGAATTGAATATGTGGCAAAGACATTAGGTGGAATTGATAAAGAATTATGATTGTGTAATCGATTACCATTCGGGGAGAGCAAATGTAGTCGCAGATGCTCTTAGTCGTAAGGTCAAGATAGTGGATGCTCGATGGAAGGATTGGGATGAGAAAGAATTAGTAGAATTAAAAAAAAAAAAGATTGATGCCCAAGTAGAGGCAGGACCAAATGAGTCATTAGTGGCTCAGATAAGAGTGAGGTCAACAGTCTGGGATAGGGTACTAGAAGCTCAACAAGAAGATCTAAAGTTTGTAAGATAAGAGAAAAGGTGAGGTCAGGAATCGAGACATTGTTTCAAATTCAAAAAAGATGGAATGGTAGTCATTGGAAGATGAATGTACTTACCAAGTGATCAAACGCTGAAAAGGGAAGTTTTACAGGAGGCCTATGACTCGAGACTTGCAACACACCCTAGAAGTACTAAAATGTACCGAGATTTAAAAGATTTTTATTAATGGCCGAATATGAAGAAAGAAGTGGATGAATATGCGGCGGAGTGTGGGATTTGCCAACAAGTAAAGATGGAACACTGAAAATCGGCTAGGCTTTTACAACCATTATTGATACCTGAGTGGAAGTGGGAAAATATCATGATGGACTTTGTATCTGGATTACCTAGAGGAAAAGGGGGAAGCGATGCTATTTGGGTCATTGTGGACCAATTGACTAAATCTGCACTTTTCTTGGCAATGAAAATTACAGACTTAGTGGAGAAATTGGCAAAATTATAGGTGAATGAAGTTGTAAGGTTACACAGTGTGCCAATGTTAATAGTTTCAGATCGAGATCCAAGGTTTACCTCCTGGTTATGGCTAAGTGTTCAACAGGCTCTCAGAATGAAGTTGAATTTAAGCACAGCTTTTCATCCTTAGACTGATGGTCAATCTGAGACAACTATTCAAATACTAGAGGATTTACTAAGAGCCTGTATATTGGAGTTTGGAGGAAATTGAGAAGATTATCTACCATTAGTGGAATTCACTTACAACAACAGCTACCAGGCTACAATAGGAATGGCTCCCTATGAAGCCTTATACGGTAGAAGATGTCGAACGCCAGTATGCTAGGAAGAAGTAAGGGATAGAAAACTAATTGGACCAAAGCTGGTACAAATTACCTTTGAAAACATAAAGATCATAAGGAATAGAATGAAAACGGCTCAGGATAAGCAAAAGAGTTATATGGATAATAGGAGAAGACCCCTAGAGTTTGAAATTGGTGAGAAATTATTTTTGAAAGTCGTCCTGTGGAAATAGGTGTTAAGATTTGGCTTGAATTGAAATTGGCGTCAAGGTATGTTGGGCCTTTTGAGCTCACCAAAAGGATTAGGCTTGTGGCCTACAGATTGGCTCTACCTCTACAACTGGTCAAAATCTATGATGAGTTTCATGTCTCTCTGTTAAGAAAGGCTGAAGTGGATCCATCTCGGCTCTTGCCTTAAATTCCTCTGAAAATTGATGAGAATTTAATATTGAAAATGAAGCCAGTAAATGTCTTAGATTATAATGTGAAGAAATTGAGAAATAAAACGATTTTAATTATCAACGTATTGTGGAGGAATTCCCAAATCGAGGAGGTGACTTGGGAAAAAGAATCTCAAATGAGACAGAAACACCCTGAGTTATTTCTAGATTCAGGTACGAGCTTTAATTTTGAGAAAAAAATTTCTTTGTAGGGGAGGAGAATGTAAAAACCTGATAAATTATAATCTAAGTAAAATAAATAAAATACCGACTAGATTAAATAAAGGGATTTCAAGTATAGTAAATGGATACAATAGAGTAAAAGATAGATGTTATGGTGTATATTAAGTAAAAAGAAGGTTGAGTGATAAAAATAGAATTAAGAAGTAATGAGAGCCAATGTGTAAATAGTTAAAAGTTATACTATAAATGCTTTATATTTTTTCTCTTTTGGCCATGAGTTTGAAACAAAAAGAGGGGGAGGAATTGTGAGATTTTCCTACTCAAATTCTTGTTGGTTTCACCAATTAAAGTGAGTGATTAGGGTGATGAACTTAGTTAAACATCAAGAGGGGGTGATTTTAAGGTGGTGAGTGCTTTGGAGGAAGAATTTCAAGCTAGGGTTTGAAGAGGGAGGAGAAGAAAAACTTGATTTTTCTTGCATTCTTTCCTTGAATCCTTATCAAAGTGAGGTAAATAGCATGTTCCAATTGATTAATTCCTCTAATTTTATGATTGATGAAGAATTATGCAAAATTATGATTATGTGAAGTTGTGGATGTATGTTATAAATTATGGGAATAATGCAAATTGTGATTTAGCCATGTTAGAAAGCATGAATTATGGTTGGGTGAGTGTTTAATTTTAAATAAAAGAAACAAAAAATTTTGTAGATTGTAATTTTAGTGTAAAGTTAAAAAAAAAAAAGAATGGGAGACAAAAATACTGCCCTGATGAATAGGCAAGTCATGAAAAATTATTTCTTGGTTATTGAAAATAATGTCCTGTTGAATGGGCAAGCCGTGGGTTACTGGAAATAATGCCTTGTTGAATGGGCAAGCCCTGAAAAATTATTTCCTGATTACTGGAAATAATGCCCTGATGAATGAACAAGCCGTGAAAATTATTTCCTGGTTACTGGAAATGATGCCCCGTTGAATGGGCGAGCCGAGAAAATTATCTCCTGGCTATTGAAAATAATGCTTGATTGAATGACCATGTTAAGAAAATTAACTTACGAGTTAATAGGATAATCACTTGGTGTAATATAAATTAATTGTAAAACTTTAATTTGAGGTTTTATATGCAGGTTTGTAGGAGACACTCTTGTCATTTTTCAATAGATTTATTCTTTATGTCTAGAAAAGAACATGAAATTATAAATTACAAAAAATAAGACAATTTTTTCAACGATGTGAAAATTACCTTATGTACATAAATAGTTAGTCCTTATTCAATTACTTGTTAAAATGTACAACTATAATCATGTTTAATGTGATTATATTTTTAGGTACGTCATACTCTCGAACTGGAAAGTAGATGCTTGAATAATTAATTTTGCTATATGATTAATGTAATTGGAAGAACTAATATTTTATTGTACTACGCTTTTATAACTAAGAATTGTAATGTTTAATTTATTATCTTGTGTATGATGTAATTTATGATGTTGATATTATTACATTGAATTATGGTTGGTTTTATGTATATTTTGAGCACAAATACTTTTTTAAAAAAAAAAAGATGCATGTTATGAATTTATTAGCTCTTAACAAATTGCTCTATAGAAAATAGAAATGAGATATTGATATATGCTTGAGTTTTGAAAGTTCAAATGATGGAACAAATATTATGATTGATGTTACAGGTTGAGAAATGATTAAGTCGATAACTTGTTATCGAAAGAATACAAAGAAAACTCTGCCGAAATGTTAGTAAAACATATAAGTATATATAAACAAATTTGGTAACTACAAATATATGTCATTTATTTTGAGTTTACAAGATTAATGTTGTTACAGTTGTGATATTGGTTATGTCATTAGTGAAGAAAAATGATGTTTGCTTTACATAACATAGAAAACATTACATGTATAGAAAAATATTGTTGCAATAAAAGTTTGTGTATGTGTTAAGTGGTACTAGCAAAGAATCATGAAGGTGTGTGCCATGAATATATTTTTACTTGGCAATGAAGAATAATTAGAGAGAGAAAAGAAAGGATATGGAGAGAGTTGGCCATTGGGGTATGCCCCAAATGGCAAGTTTTAACATTGGCACGTGTAATGCAAGTGTTCGACTAGTGGGTCAATCACTGTCTTTGGGTGGAGTAGTGTGACCCACTACGACCTCATCCAATAGTCTTCCTAGGTGTCTATACTTTTTTTTCCATGATCTTTTT
>Ga0325400_1008110_pt1 | contig 10071 bp, 7 predicted proteins | sample PopdelMetagenome_2_FD_205662 | JGI IMG/M metagenome (GOLD analysis project Ga0325400, IMG submission 205662) | Populus deltoides microbial communities from Bellville, Georgia, United States - Xylem-PdKOR-R1 | ecosystem: Host-associated > Plants > Phyllosphere > Stem > Wood/Secondary xylem...
GAGCGCATAACGATATGTTTTCCTGGTTTTTCACGTGAGTACACGCTACAATAGTAAAATAAATTTCACTATTGTAAAATGCATCAATTGGGCATTTAGCTTGTAAAATGTAAATAAACGCTGAAATCATTCAGAAGTAAAAATATTTGGCGAGAAACACATTTTGGGATGTGAGCGTGATCAAATTTTAACTAATACATGGTACAATATCTATTTAAGTTCAGACTTAATTAATAGATTGATTTATTAATCTGATCAACTAAATCATAATAAAAATTGCATAATTATCAAAACTAGGATCCCGGGGAGAGATTTTTAAGATTTAAAGATTCAACAATCAAAGTAGCGATTTTATAGCTACTTGAAAACAACATCCTAAAACTTCAATAAATTTTTAAGCATGATCCTACAGTCGGATACAAAATTATTGTTATTTTGAGTCATCATTCTGGTCTGGCTCTTTTCATAGGCCTAGACTTGTCCCATTGGTATATAAATACATCTGTTACATTATCTGAGTAATCTGTTTATGGCAGATCCTTATATAGTTATGACATTCTCACATCTGAGTGTTCAGAATCACTCGTAAGAATTAATATGTGAATAATAATTTTTTAAGATTTTAATTGAAGTCTTTTTTTTGTCAATAAGTTGGACAAAGATATGTATTTTTACTCATAAAACATATTTGAAAGAAAAAATTTATAAAATTATGATTTTTGTGTGAAAAGATCGACTGGTTATATAATTATATCCAACTGGCTGACTAGTTGGCAGTTGTCGCGTTTCAAAAACATGATGTGTTTCAATGTTTTTATTTTGAAGCGCGATAAAGTAAAAGTATGTTATTTTACCAAATCTTTTTTAAATGATATTATTATGTCAAAAATTTCAATTTATTGTTCTAATTTTTTAAAAAAAAATCCTTTAAAATACGGGCTCATTTAATAACAAAATCATCACTATTAAAGTTAGGTATGTATTTAGTATAATGATAGTTTAGTGATTGTGATTTGAAAAAATAAATTAAAAAAATATTTATTATAAATTATTTTAATCAAAATTTTAAAATAATGCTTTTAACATATGATTAATTAAATATTTTTTAAAAGTATTCCGGAGATAAGATGGAGTTTTAACCACGTCATGTCACATTGTCAAATAAACCTTAAATGAGTTCATGATAATGGCGATGTTGTGATTAAATCTGATTTATTAATTAGCCAGATAACAGGAAAATTAATTTTATATGAATGGATTCATTCGAATGAGAATGCTCTGATTAACATCTAATCAGGACGGAATTTATTATCGAATGCATACAAATTGTTCCGATCATACTTTTACAGTCAAGATCTAATAGTAAGAAAACAAATGGATGATGATCGCTACGTTTTTTATGTTGCTCAGGTAAATAGCAAATTACTAGATTTGTTGCTAGCTCTCTGCCGAGAGAAATTGAGTCAATATAATAAATACCCGAGTTATTGATTAAATTAATAATATAAATAATAATAAATAAATAAGCAAAAAAATATAATAACGAAAATAAGTAAAAACAAGCATACTTGATTTCATTCAGATTATCAAAGAATTCAATATTAAAAAGTAAAATTATAAAAAAAAAATAATTTTTAAAATCTTTATTAAACTAAGTGAACTCACAAACTCCGCAACCAAGAATATGAGATTGAAATAATCTCTTAGAAAAAAATAAAATTAAAATTAAAAAAATAAAATTAAAATAAATCAATTTAAAAGGAACAAACAAAACAAAGTGAATTTGTGTTAACCTTTAAAATCGATGATTCTATTCATTAACCCGGAGCTAACCCTATATAAGACAAACCATAAAAAAAATAACAAAGCAAATCTCAAAAAACAAATGATAAAAATAAGAAAACATCAGTTTAAAAAAAAAGGGAAAAAACAAGCAAACATCGACATACCTTCTAAACCTGATCTAATCTTTACAACTCAAAAACTATGAAATCTTAGACCCGAGTTCAATCAAGAAGCTTAATTATTAACCAATTTAATTTTAAAGAATGGAATTGTGGAAGAATGTTAATAAAAAAAAACAACTTGTAAAAGCAAAGAAGATAGCAACAAAAAGAATGATGATAAAATTTGATAGAAAAAAAACCCAAGAAGGATAAAATCGTAACTAAAAAAAAATTAAAAAAATAATCCCAAACAAAATTAATAGCAATAAAAAGAATAGAGATCAAATTTGAAAGATTAAAAAAATCATAATGGTGAAATTTAAAAACATTTTTAATTTTTTAGATTATTCATAAATTAAAAAATAGTAAATGGTGAAATTAAAAAATATTTGTAATTTTATAAATAATTTAAAAATAAAAAAATAGTAGTCAAAATGATAGAGATCAAATATGAAAGAAAAATAAATAATAGGGTCAGTCTGAATTTTTTATGGTGTTGGCATAAAATTTGAGGCGGAGAGAGAAAAAAAACAATCATTAGTGTCAAGCTAAATAAGCATTTTGAGCACACGTCACCTCATCATGTTGAGAGCGCCAATACCATCCAAGCCAGACAACCCTATACGCGTCGCTTGAACGACATGAGGGTCGTCCACATGCACACACCAAAAGGTTTTTTTAATAATATTTAATATATTAATTACAATAACACCCCTAAGTAACCTTTATTTTTATAACAAAACCAATATAAAATAACAAAAAAGTCATTGTGAGAGAGTTATATTGGTATTTTTTTCTTTAAAGGCATAAAAGTAATTGAACTATTCTTAAAAAACCAAAAAGATAAAAAAATAACCCTGAGTAGTAGGCATTGTATTATTTTATTTTGTGATTAAATTAGTAATTTTATTGTTTAATAAAAAACTAAATGACTAATCTAAAAGATAATCGTGTTACAGTGAAAATGCAATGTTGCCTTTAATATCTAGTTAAAAGTTTTTTTTTTTAGTCAAGAGCAATTTCATCATTTTCACTATTCCAATAAATAATAAAATACCTTTTGGGTTATAGTAACTTCCCTTCCCCATTTAGTTTTTTTTTTCATATTCGTTAAAAATTAAAAAAAAAATTAACCAAAAAACTCCTTATATTTAGTTCCCCTTTTTAATTTAACATGAAATCCAAAATACAATAAAAAAAAAATTTAAACATGCTACACAAATTAACAATAATTAACACATTAGGCATAAATAATCAATTTATGAATTTTTAATTTTCAATTAAATAAGCTCACCACTTCCATAACAACTCCAAAAAAAAACTCACGCCTGGTCTAGGTGACTTTAGGAAAACTTTCATTAAAATCAGACTATAACAAAACAACTAAAATAGAAGACAAAAACTCCATATCCACCTTCACATTTTCTATTCAACACTAAAGTGTAATGATCTTTTTGTCATTTACAAGAAAAATTATTCGCCATTGAACTACGGTTTTTTTTTAATCTTTTTATATGGTGCATTAGTCATTATGGATTTGTTTAGGGGTATTTTTGTCTATTCAATATGTTTATGAATAATAAAAGAACCAAAATATTACTGGAATAAAAAATACTAACAATGTAGGATAAGGATGTTGTTATCTTTTTCTTTTTTAGAATATAGTAAGATTACATATATGACACTAGAAACAAAAAAAATTAAGCCATTGGAACATGAGTATTAGTGTCTCTTTATCTTGTTTTGTTTTTGTAATTGTTGGTTTGGTTGAGGTTAGTAACATAATTTACCATTTATTTTTATAAATTTTAAATGAAAAAAACAATTGGTGCGTGAGAGATGCTGCACACTTTGGGTGGCATGTGTTGCGTCTTCTGGTGGTAGAAAATGAGCTTCCGCTGTCTTAGTTGGTTCTCTTTTATGTCCTCTTCCTTTATTGGTGGCGCGTGATATTTAAAAGTGGCTAGTTTATCATCAGTGACCCTTCTGTTGTTGTTGGTGTTTCAGATTCGGTCCTTTTAATTTTGATTTTTGATCTTTGTTCTTTTCTCTTTTGTTAAAGTTTTATTTGTTTTCAATTTAATCCTTCAATTCTAATTTGTATATATGTTTTTTTCAATTCGATCCTTCTACTTTTGATTCCTTTTTTTTCATTTGTTTTTTTGTTAAAGTTTTTATGGTTTTCAATTTTATTCCTCATATCAAATTTTTATTTTTTATTTTTTAATAAGAATAATACTAATTTCAATTTGGCCCATTTTATTTTGATTTCTTTTTTAAAAAAAAAATTTATGGTCTTTAATTTTATCTTTCAAATCAAGTTTATGTTTTTGGTTATAATAATAATAATAATAATAATAGTAGTAGTAGTAGTAGTAGTAGTAGTAGTAGTAGTAGTAGTAGTAGTAGTAGTAGTAGTAGTAGTAGTAGTAGTAGTAGTAGTAGTAGTAGTAGTAGTAGCAGTAGTAAATCTTTCTAAATTGTAATTTAGAATAATAAATTCAAAATGAATATAAAATGAATTAAAAAATATAAAATATAAAAATATTATATATATTAAATGTCTTGGATGTAGTCTATTAATTAAATGTAGTTGAAATATATTAGCTAGGTAATAAGAATATAATAGGAATGGTCCTAAAAGAATATTTGGTGTAGCTATTCACAAATAAAATTGAGGGAGTACATGTCAATATCAATACAAAAAAAAATAGATATAGTTGAATGGTAAAAAAAATATTTTCCATGGAGAAGACATGATAATAGTAGTAGTAGTAGTAGCAGTGATGTTAGTAGTAGTAGTAGTAGTAGTAGTAGTAGTAGTAATAATAATAATAAATCTTTCTAAATTATCATTCTGAATTCTAATTTAGAATAATAAATTCTAAATTAATATAAATTTGAATTCTATTAAAATAAAATGAAATAAAAAATATAAAAATATTATATATATATATATATATATATTAAATGTATTATATAAATCTAAATGTAGTAGTTGTAGTCTATTAATTAAATATAGTAGGAATATATTAGATAGATAATATGAATATAATAGAAATAGTCCTACAACAATATTTGGCGTAGGTATTCACAAATAAAATCCATGTAGTGCATGCGAATATCAAGACAAAAAAAAACTCGAATATAGTTGAATGGTTGGTTATAATAATAATAATAATAATAATAATAATAATAATAATAATAATAATAGTGGTGGTGGTGGTGGTGGTAGTGGTAGTAGTAATGGTAGTAATAACTTTCAAATCAAGTTTATATTTTTTATTATTTTAATAATGATAATGATAATGATAATAATAATAATAATGGTAGTGGTGGTGGTGGTGATTATGATGATGATAATGATAGTAGTGGTGATGGGAGTGGTGATAATAATAATAATAGTTATGGTGGTGGTGGTGATAACAACAACAACAACAACGAAACTGATAAAAAAACAACTAAAAAGGAATGTGGTTTCCTATAGCCATAAAGATAAGTCATTATTCATTACAATAGTAAAGTGATGTCTATGACTGGAGGTTTTTTTGTATATTCAATATTTTTAATAATAGTAAAATAACAAAAATACCCTCGAGTTCCTCTATCTTTTTGTTAAAATTTGCCTTGGGTTTTTGTTAAAGTTCCTTTTTAGTCTTAGGGATCAAACATTTAGTCTAAGACTTTATTTTGTTCTCATCTCGATCCCTAGTTTAAAAGAGGAGAGAAAGAATCATCGAGAAATAATAAAGGAGAAAGAAAATTATTGTTGACTGTATTATGACCATAAAAAAGGTTTTCTTGGTGTCAATGAATTTATTTCAATGAGAGAAGTTTCATTGAGATGTTTTTTGATATTTATCTTGCTTGAAAAAGTATATCGGAGCTTAAGAAGTTTTTTGGATTTAGGTTGATTTTGCATTTTAGTATCAATTTTTTTTCAACATTTAAGACCATAAATGAGTTTATTAATGCCAAGTTTTTAAGCCTAATAAGTTGAAATCCTGACTTTTTTGACCACTTCAGGTGGTTGGAGATGAACCAAAGACGATGCGTCATTTGCTGGAGAAGATGACTTGTCATCTCATTCCTTTTCTAAAAACAATTCTTAAAAGAACCTGTACTCTAAGTAGCTCCTCTTTATGTATCATAAGTTCATGGAGACAACTCTAATTCCTTGAAGGAATAAGGTAGTAAATAAATAGGTATTAGAACATTTGTACTTTAACCCTTTGAAAAAGCCACTCCTACTAGAAAAAATATTTTCAAATTGGATGCTCCAAAGATGAACTCTAAATATAAAAAAGTAGAGCCTCAACAAGTCCTAGTTTCTAGGAGTGGTTACCGCCATCGATCTCCTTTCAAATCTTACTCATGTACTTCTTATTGAAAAAGATCTCGACAGGAAAAGAGATAAGAATCGTATGAGATCCTAAGAATGAACACCTCCCATACCAAATGGGATATTTTCTAATTTTTCATTGGATACTACATGAATGTCTCTCTAAAAATTACATGTCCACGAAGATAAACTTAAATAACTATGATGGACTTGGAAACCTAATAGAACATTTATAAAAAATATGAAACAACCTGGAACTAGCAACACAAAATAGTAATAACATGTGTATAAACTTTCCAACAATATTCTATGGATCTACTTGAATAAGGTATCATAGCCTAAAACCCGGCTCCATCCTTGACTTTAATGATCTCTATACTAAATTAACCTCTCATTTTAGTACAAAGATACTAACTAAAAAAAAGCACAACTGAGCTCTTCACCATCACATAACGATTAAATGCTCAACGTGGAAAGTCTTCTCAAATCTATTTTCACTAAAGCTCTAATTAGTAAGGTCTACAATCATTCTTTGTGGAAACAACTATACGCTCTTCCCGATCGAACTCTCTTTAAAGTGAAATAAGCAATGAAAAACTACTTTTAAATAGAAAAAAACAAGTGTGACCAGACAAGGACATTCTTGGTTTTAAGAATAGAATCTCTCGAACTTCATCAATCTCCTGGTAGTTCTAGGGTATCCAAAAAGAGTACAAAGAGATTCACTTGTGATTGACTAACATTTCTTGAACTTATAAATGCACCTCCTCTAACCATCACACGCACTTAGGTATTAATTTTCATTGAAGAAAAAAAAATTTATGTAATACCCTTCTCCCATGAAAAGCAATCCCAATATGTGAAAACCCTATAAATTTTATCTAATTCATCACAACAACAACTATGATACAAAGGACTATTATGCTCTAAAAAAAGATAGAAAGATTGATCACCAAGAGTTACCTCTAATAGTTTGTAAAGAAGGAAATGTAGCCTAAACAAAAAGAGAAAAAAGGTTGGCATATCTTATAATACATTGCTTGAGATTAGATAGTTTTTAGAAATAATATCTTTACTTGCATAAGAAAATCTTTTGAACTTTTTAATGAAAAAAGCAATGTTATCTCCCGAATAATATCCATATATTTTTTCAAATGATATTACTCATCTTTATGTCTCCAATCAAAATTTCCATGAAAAATCTTCACACCTCTAACTAAATCTTCATGTCTCCACACAGTGATTCCCTAAACATTCATCTAAATATTCATCGTGGTAGTTTCTTTATTGATTCTCCAATATTATTTACACAATCCTTACGATGACCCAACTTTCATAGTTTGGCTCTCCACTTTATTTAAAAACATTCTTTATTCTGGGTATTCTTTCCTTCTAACTCAAATGTTAAAACCACTTATGACGACTAAAAACTCTATGAAAAATCTTTTATTTTCCTCCTAGTGACCTCCTAACAAAAAAACAAAAAGGTCACATAAGCATGTAAATAGGCAACATGCCAAACAAGATTAAATCATAGGTGAAAGTGCAAATAAAGCATTAAAAAATAATGGTAAGATCGTAAGAGCAAAACATACAAAAAAAAGATGTATAACTCAAGATCATGAGTTACAGTAACACAATGAGTGTTTTATTTCATTTACCAATCAAGTCTTTCAAACATAAAATGTTTTAAAAATTAGGAGGAAAATGATAACACCATTAAAAAAACACTAAACAACAAGCTATTCGGTTTAGGCTTTGGCCTACCTCTACAAGCTAGACATAAAAACTAACTGGTCACATGGTTGAGCCAGACCTAACAACATTTATTGACTAATAAATAGAAAAGACAACGCACCGCAGGTGCTATAGTGTCGTCCAAAGCGCAAACGCTCTATGTCTACAGTGTGATCCACAATATTGTGAGTCTATGTCTACAATATTATTTTTTAAAAATATATTGAGATAATATATTTTTTATTTTTTAAATTTTATTTTTATATCATCACATCAAAATAATATAATAACATCAAAAAATATTAATTTGATGCAAAGAAAAAAATAAAAAAAATTTCAAATTTTTTTAATATCATTTTTGAAACACAAAAACAAACATGTTTTAATAAGAAAATTCAACCCAACCTGAAATGAAAAAAAAATTTCATCACCCAACTTTTGTAAAATGTAAAAAAAGTCACATCAATTTATTTTCTCTTTACAATATGAAAAAAAAATCAATTAGAGAAAAGAAAAAAATTAAAGAGGAAAAAAAATTGAAAATATATTAAGAGGAAAAAAATAAAAGGGAAAGAAATTTGTTGCTGGTATATTGGGCGCTCCTCTGCTATACGCTATTCATGGTGCTACTGTAGAAAATATTTTATTTAAAGATGGTGATGGTGCAAATATATTTCGTGCTTTTAACCAAACTCAAGTATTTTTACATTTGAAAAACAATATTATTGACCCGCTGCGGAGCGCGGACCCATATGCTAGTTATTATATTATTACGTAATGATTATTTTTTAAAATATTATTTTTAAAAAATATATTGAGATCATATTTTTTTTTATTTTTTTAAATTGTTTTTTTATATCTTCACATGAAAATAATACAAAAACATCAAAACATAGTAATTTGAATTAAAGAAAAAATATTAATTGATTTTTTTATTTTTTTATTGACCCAATCTCCTTGGGTTTGACCACATAACCTGACCCCATGTTTTTGGGTTTGACGGTCAAGTCAGACCCAATGCTATTGGGTTCTGCTGGCCAGCCAGATCCAACAATAATTTTTGACTAATTATAGAAAAGACAACACCTCCCACGACGCTAGAGTGTCGTCCATAGTGTAAACATTCTATATCTACAATGTGGTCCAAATTATAACGAGTCTATGTCCACAGTAAGTGCACAATGTTTATTGATTTTTTTTATTTTTATTGACTCAATCTCCTTGAATCTGGCTGTGTAGCCAAACCCAACATCAATTTTTGACTAAACATAGAAAAGACGACGTCCTCCATGACACTATAATGACATCTATTTTTTTGTTTATCCAATCTTTTTGGATCTGTCTGTGTAGCTAGACCCAGTACTATTGGGTATTGTTGGCAACCCAGACTCAATATCAATTTTTTACTAAATATAGAAAAGATAATGCATCTATGTCGTTATAGTGTCGACCACAATATAAATATTTTATATCTATAATGTGGTTTATAGTACAATAATTTATGTTCATAATAAATATATAATATACTGTTTTCATGTTTTTTAAAATATAGTAAAATATGAAAAAAAAAAAAAAAAGAACAGGAAAGTGGTGAAATTTTCATTTGATTCTATAAACTCTTTAACATCGAAACTATTTCTAAATACGGCAGACCGAGAAAATGAAACATTGATGAATCTCACGGAGCAAAAATAGTTTTTCCAATTGAAAAGGAATTCTATACGTATACTTGTTTTTTTTTTTTACCACTTATTCATCTCAGTGACCTTGTCGTGTGATTCATTCATTGGTGGCGCGTGACCTCATGATTTCTAAGTGGATCTCAATTCGGGAGTGGAATTGGCGAAGAAATATAGAACAAAGAGGGGAAATGAAAAACTTTTTAGCTGTTCCCCCGTGCGAAAGCACCGGAATTTTGTTGTTCCCTAGTGTAAAAGCACAAATAATCAAAAATAGCTTGGCCAATATTCTTCAACTTTTCTGCCGAAAGGATGTGTACATAAAATGTCATTTTTCGTTTATCTTTTTGACTAGCGCAAGCAACCA
>Ga0325400_1008112_pt1 | contig 10070 bp, 6 predicted proteins | sample PopdelMetagenome_2_FD_205662 | JGI IMG/M metagenome (GOLD analysis project Ga0325400, IMG submission 205662) | Populus deltoides microbial communities from Bellville, Georgia, United States - Xylem-PdKOR-R1 | ecosystem: Host-associated > Plants > Phyllosphere > Stem > Wood/Secondary xylem...
GTCTTGGTATCTTTTCATGTTTGCTTCCTCCAAGAAATATCTTGATAAAAATCCAAGGTTTTGATCTCCTGATGGACTTGCTATGTCTCTCTTTTCAGTGCGCCTCCTTTCCCATCCAATCCGAAACTTGTCTGCATTAGACTGGGAAGCATGTCCTATAGGTAAAAATAAGTGTAAAGAAAACAAAAATTACTAAGAAAAAAAAGAAAACTAAACAAACAGTAATAAATATGCCAAGTATAAAATAATAAAAGTATATAAAAAAAAATTTGTTTTCTAAGAAACCCTAAATTATAATTTTGTCGGCAAAATTTATAATTATACAATATTTACATGGAAACACCATTTCCATAGTATATATATAACTAAATTATTTAAAATTAATTTTTTTAATGTTAAAAAAATATCCTTGATACCATGTTTTGAAGTAAAAAAAATTAAAAATTAATTGACCTGATATCACTCAATTGATTTGATAAGTTTAAAGATAATTTGGATAATAAATGAAATATAGTTTGACAAAAAAAAATAAGATGATAACTTTTAAAATATATATATATATATATATATATATATATATATTAAAATAACAATATATTAAATCGATTTAGGGTAAATAAGGTTAACATATAAAATTCACGACTCAAGTTATAAAATAATGATAACTTCATAGAAAACAAATAAAAAAAAAACATATTGAAGTCTAATTCTCCATCAATCCAATGTTGAAGAATAAAATTAAAAACATCAATTAAAAAAAAATTAACATGTTAAACTTGGATTATAAGACTGATTCAACCCAATAAAAAGTAAATCAAAATAATTTATGAAACTCAACTCTCAATCAATCCAATGTTAAAAGATGGAATTGAAAAAAAAAATCAATTAAAAAAATAAAAAAATCAGAGTTAACCCATGTTAACCTGTTAAATTCTTGATTTGGGTCATAAGATTAGGATAACCTCACAAAAAGTAAATTAAAACAAATTGTGAAACTTAATTCTCAATCAATCCATAAGTTGAAGGATGGAATTAAAAAAAAAACATTCAATTAAACTTAATTCTCAATCAACTCATATGTTGTTGAAAGAAGGAATTGAAAAAAAAATTAATTACAAAAATTGACCAACAAAAAAACCTGAGTTAACTTGCAAAACCCACGACCCGGGTAATGAGATTGGAATAATCTCATAGTAAGCAAACCGAAATAAACTATGAAGCTCAATCCGCAACAGGACATTATTAGTTTTTTTTAAAATTTAAATAAAATATTAAAAACATGAAGAATATTTTAATAATATTATTAAATCTAACCAAGAGTGTTAATTTATAAACCTTCATTTAACTCTTTGCCAGACTCAAGCGTTTTAGGTCTAGCACCCAAGTAAGTTAGGTCTGATATATTTGTCAGACCCAAGTAAACACGGGTCTGGTGCAGCTTTTTTACTTTAAGAATATTAAAAAAATATCAAAATACTAAAATACCCCCATGATTATAGAAAATTACACAAAAACAGTGTGAAAGAACAAAAATAATTACATATGCAAAGCTTATTTTTTTGTCTTTTCCAATACTAAAGATGTATTTTAACTATTTAACAGTTTGTGAAAGGTAAAAAAAACCCTAGGCAACAGGTCTTAATTTTGTTAACTTTGGGGATAGAATACTATTTTTACTATGCAAATAAACGTGAAAAGACTATCATACCCCGCTTAAACGTTTAATGACCAATAGGTCTATGAAAAATACTAAAATACCTTCATAACCAAGGCTTCAATTTTTTCAATCAAATGGAAAAATTTTAATTTAATTTTCTATGAAAAGACAACATTAGCCCCATCCCAAGCCTTCAGAGCTTGGAAAATCCTCTGTGCAAGTCTATAATGGATTGTGTCTTGGTCCACAGTATATTTGCATAGGGTTACCATACTCAAGCTGTTTCGGTCTAGCAACCAAGTAAACATGGGTTCAACGTAGCTTTTTTAATTTAAATAAAATAGCCAGACCAAAGTGTCTTGGATATGGTAACCATGTTAGACCCAAGGTACTTGAGAATGACAAACATGCCTGATTTGACAAACAACAAATAAAGATGACAATTGTGTACTTCAGTTGTCAGGAGAGAGAGAAAAAAACGTAAATAATCGATCATCAACGGTAATTCAACCACTATTTGTCTACATGCGCCACACCATGTGGAAGAGAGCATGATTGCATTTCTAATTAGATGGCGCATGGCCAGATTTAACCACCAGGAAGCGTCATATGCGCCTCCTTAATGGCACGGGCGCTACCCATTCTTCACCAGCTTTTCAATTAAAAAATAACAAAAAAATGTGAAAATACTAAAACACCCCCATGGTCCTCTTAATTACACAAAATACCTATGTAAAAATACCAAAATACTTCTAAAGGAAAAGCTTCCTTTTATCTTTTCTGAAGCTAAAAACGTTATTTTACTGTACATGAAATTTGAAAAAACCTAAAATACCCTTATTTAGCAGCCCATCCTTTTCTTTTTTTTTTTTTTTATCTTGGAGGCAAAGAAGTATTTTTACTGTTACGAATATTGTAAAAAGCCAAGAAAGCTGTTGGTCAACAGTTTTAAATTTTGATGAATCTTGAGGTAAAATAGTAGTTTTACTATGTTAAAAAAAATAGTTACAAAATAATTACTTATAAAATAAATTTGATCTTTGATTGAAAATAAAAATTAAAAAGAAAAATCAATTTAATAAAAAAATAAAAATAATCAAAAGAATAAGGATTAAAATTGAAATAAGAAATACAAATAAAATTTTGATGGAAGAGTAAAATTGAAAAAAAAAATCAATTTAACAAAAAAAAATCAAGACAATGAGGACCACATTGAAAAAATAATATGACAAATTGAAATTGAAGTATGAAATCGAAAACCAATAAAACTTCTACAAAAATCCATAAACAAAAGCTAGAAATTAAAAAAATAAAAACTGAAGTTAAAACACATACAACAAAAAAAAACCAAGTGTTGAAAGAGAGAGGAAAAAAAATAACACTATCAATGATAAACCACCATCCATCTTTTATATGCACAACATCAATAGAAAGATAACAAGGTGATGATAAAATATTATGAAATTATAATTTTTGTTATTAGAGGTGCTCATTCAAAGTGAACGAGAGCCCTCATGCATCAATATTTTTCAAATTAAATAATATTTAATTTATATAAAAAGATTAAATTATCCTTGTAAAATTATTAATAACAAAAAAAATAAAATTGATACGAAAAGACTACAGGACCTTCGTATATATATTTTAATTTTATTTTATTTTAAGAGTAAAGTTATTATTTTACTGTACTTTAAAACTTTTTAACATGAAAAGTAATTGAGTTATTTTAGCGGGAAAAAAGATACACATTTGCCCGGGGCCGATCCCTTAAGAACTAATAAATCCTGCGAGGAAACCTTAATATATTTGATTATTTTATGGAGGGCAAAGATACCATTACAGCAAGGATATTTGTCTTCAATGTACAATTAGCTTTTGTTAATGGACCGACTATAGTGGTTTAGTTGGCTTTATTGATGATATAAAAACAATAGGTTAATTGTTAGTTAATAAATATTATATAACAAAAATAATTGGCTTAGAGAAAAAAATGGGAAAAAAAAAAGAATTGAATAAATTAATTAGAAGGGGAGTCATAACCCAGGAGGAGTCTTCAACCATGATGCTTCTATGCACTCGTGTCTTTGATCCCAATCTTTCCTTGTGAAAAGAAAAAATGCTTTGCCTTCATTTTCGATCCTTTAGCCACCTCAAATCTGTCTAAATCAAACCTACGCACCTCCCTGCGCAGGATATGGAGTCGCCTTCTTTTGTATCCAAAGCAAGGACCGCCATCCATTCCGCTGCTGCTAAAGCGGAGCAAGTTTTCACTGACATTAAATCAGACTTTATATCCGATCGAGAAGGGCCAGGTTCCCCGTCTCTTTCTCTCTTCAATCTATATCTACTGCTTTCTTTCCTTTTATTCCCCTCTCCTTTTATTTCTCATGTAGAAAAAGATGCGTGTGTGTATATATATATATTAATTAATTAATTAATCATCGATGGAGTTTTGATTTTTTTGTTGAAATGAACCGGAGAAGACTCAGATAAGATATCGCCAAAGGAATCGATAAAAGAATCGGGAGAAAAGTCGTCTCCGTGCAATGACAGCGAGTCAAAGGTGAACTAATTTTTGTTTTTTTTTTTTTTACGAAATAGGTGTGTTTTGATTCGATTGAGAAATTGAACTTGATTTGGATTTTTTTTTTTTTAGTATTCTTGAAAAAAGAAAAAAGAAAAAATTATTGTGGGCAATGGCATGATGCAGAATAAGAATGAAGGGAAGCAGCAACATATGAGGTGGAGACCTGGAAAAATAGGGACTAAGCTGGATTGGCAAGATAGATTCAAGAATACTATAAGATTAGGAGGGAAAAGAGAACCTGACAAGAACAACAAAGCTGAAAACTCAACCATGGCTCTTCCATTTTACGATGAAAATCTCTACTTGCTCAACATGAAAAACGACGAGGAGGCCAAGGTATCAAACTAACATCTCCCTTGTTTTATATTTGCCGTCTGTATCATCTATTTGCTTGATGTTTGACGTGTCCATCATGTTGTTTGCTTAGAATGTGCTGATGAGTGAATGACTTACGCTTTAGTGTTTTCGAAATGCCTGTTTAGCAGTGTGTTGTTGCCCGTGATCTGAAGAACAAAAATAAAGAAAGGAGCTTTTCCAAATCGATCGATGGAAATGCGATCAGACAGAATTTTGTAGGTTATAATTAGGTTTCTGTAAAGCATAACTGTTACACTGCTATCTATAGATGGAAACGTTCCAACTGAAAGTGAGTCAAATTTCTGAACTAGAAAGATAGCAACTCATACACAAGGTGTTCAACATGAGTTGACATTCTATCAAGGCTTTTATTTGTTGCCGCAGCCAGTTAATACTTAAGCCAAGTGGTAGATTTCTCACCAACTGACTTTTTTTTCTTTTCTTTACCTAAAACGGGTCATGCTGAATAAAGTAAGCTTCTCTGTTTTCTTACAACAGAGTAGTGCATTTGTTCCTACAATATATAAGAGGAGCATGAAGCTAACAGGAAAAGCTTCTGTCTGTTCCGTTATCCAACACCTTTCATTGTTGTTTGTTTTGCTGCATGGCTCACACAAATGTAGAATTTCTTGTTTTTACTTGTTTACTTATTTCCAGGATTAATCTTCTGTAGGGCTCACATGTTTCTTCCATAGTAGAAAGATTAAATGCCACCAACCCAGATACAATTCCTCCAATATCTGCCTTGAAGCAATTGGCTGTAGCTGTGGAGTAAGTTGCTGGATATTTTTTTATTCTTTGACCAAAATATTCCCTTTTCTTTTAGTTCTCAGATCATTTTATTAAACTTGGCAAATCTTGAGGCTGTGTCCTGATGAGATTATTCTGTAATTGAGTGTGATTTTTCTCCATGCACACAGAGTTCCTAATTGTTTTCTGGGAATCTTTTTCAGTTCTGGAAAAAAGTTTAAGTCAATGAAAGACATTTTGGCATCATCTGGAGCTTCCTCGCCAATTATGGAGAGGGCAAGCTTAAGCTTTGCTGCAGTTAAGTCATTAGTGCTTCGAGACAAGGAGGATAAACTAACATCTGAGTTTGGTAATGATGAGAAGCTGGTATCATTGATAAAATCATTGTTTAATGCAGGTAGATTCATGATTAGATGACCTTTAGACTGCTTTTCATACCATTATTCTTTAGTTTTTGATACATTTCATTATTGTTTTACATGTAAAAATTTGTTAGTTTGTTGCATTATCCTGTGATGATCTTTCACTTCCGTTGTAATATTTGCAAGATATTCGCAGAGGGAAACTTTCTCAGCCGGAACATGAGCCTGGTTTTGGAACCACCATTATTGCCCAGAGATATTCATGGTGCTCCACCTGAGGGCTTTCTTACTAAACTATCTGAAGTAATTGGAAGTTTTACAACCCTGCGAAAAATGGCATTGTTCTGGTGCAAAATTGTTACTGAGGTAAGTGGACTGCTAGAAATTCTATCTGGTGATCCAACACATGGGAAAGACTACATAAGCTTTACAAACCTCAAACAATCACTGCTTTATATAATAAACTGTTAAAATCTAGCACCACTACAAGAACAATTTCCATTGGTCTCTTCACTGCAAAGCAATACACGATAACTAGTTTTTCTTTTGGTCCAAACCAGGAAATTGTTCAGATATGATCTTTCACATGCTTTGGAATTTTGAGCATTAGTGTCACTTCACCATTTTCTTTATCTGGCAAAGCATGTTCACCATTTTCAGATAAGAAGACTTTGGTCTGAAGAGCTATATATACCGGGCATCCCTCTAGATGAGATTCCAGATTTAAAATCCTGTCGTTTGTACCAGCAACTTCAGGTTGTGAATTCTTGTGTTTCTAGAAAAAAGTGGCGCATTCTGGCCACTCAATCAATAGAATCAGTAATGAGGCACGCTGGTTCATGTTCTCAAGAATCAGCTGATCTCCAGGGCACAGTCACCTCACACCATATCTTATATGCTAGAATAAGCACTGGAGAACTTGTTCTTCGATTGGGAGCTGATAGACCTGCTGATAATTTAACCATGTTGGAAACCGGAGAACCTGTATACTCACCGATTACCCAGGTTTGGTTGGTTATTCTCAGTAGTTCTTAACTGTGTACTTATAACTTTCTTGTTTAAATCCATTTTCATCCATATATACAGGAAGGACCTTTGCTTACTGAAGATCTTATCCAAGAAACAGAAGAGTTTGTGCTGCGAACTGGAAGGTTAGTGTATTGAGTAATTCCTGTTGTAGAAGTTAGGTGCTAAGCAGAACAGTAAAAACCATCCAAAACAGGTAAGGGTGCTGACCACACTGAGATAAGGAAGGGCAGGTTGTTGTCCTTGGATCCGCAATCAAATAAATTGCCACCATGTCACCCAATACATTCTGTTAGGAACATTAGTCTCCTTGTATGAGCTAGACCAGCTGAACAAAGTATAATAGATCTGCTAGTCAATTATTATAGTTTTTAAGCCATTGTTCTCTTTGATGTTTTTGTTATAGGATTCCTCTATGTGCCTCTTAAACACTGTGTTGGATTTGGGCTTCTTTTGCATTCTCTAAGCATCACGAATGGATATGAAATATTAACCATTTAAATTTATGGTCATGCTTGGTTTATGTAGTATAATGCCTGCAATTGACTACAAGTTAAATAGTTTATACAAATACTTATCTTTATCCAAGTTTGGTTCTGTCAAAAGCACAATATGATGATCTCAGGCCCATGCACGCCTTTAGCTTTCAGCATTTGAAACTTGTGATGTTTAGGAAAGCAATTAAGCTTTGGGATTTCTTTGATGAATTGTGTAATTTCTGATGGTCAGTGTTGGTGCTGGGTGTTCTCAACTCCTCTCTGACATGCAGGCCTTCAAGGTAGATTCTTCAAACAAAGTCTCTATCTTATAGATTGTCTGGAAGTTTATGAAAGTAATTGACATTCTATATGTGCGCTAGGCTGCAAATCCTGGCTGTATCTTAGAAGATTTTGTCAGATGGCACTCTCCCCCTGACTGGACAGAAGGTGAGCCAAGTGATGAGGCTCAAGAGTATGTTGATCAAGTTGATTCATCTTCTACAAGAGGTCAACTAAGCAGTCGAATGCAAAAGGAAGGTTTTCCCTTTACCCTGGTGACCTCAACTACAATATAGAAGTGTTCATTTAGCAAAGCAATAAGCAGATTAATTCTTAAAGATATTACTGCTAGCTATTGCATGTTTCTATGTAAGATGTATTTTACCTGAATTGTGTATTCATCCGGATTTTCTTGTCTATTGAATCACAAATTATTGCTTTCTTTTTTCTCCTAATATCCATGATCAAATCAATTAGTTACTTGACTATGTCATATACTTTACTAAGCAGGTTGAAGTTGAGTGTGCTGCTACTCATTTGAACTTTTATCTGATTTCTCTTGTAATTGAATTTGCAACAATGCTAGGTAACTTGTGGCGTGAACTGTGGGAAACAGCCAAACCTGTACCAGCTGTTAAACAGGCTCCCCTCTTTGATGTGGATTTGGCTGTGTAAGTTCGAATCTTTATATGGATGCTAGTTCTGATTAGTGCTTACACTTGACTTTACAAGGCAGCGTGTTGCTTTAATTCTTCAGGGAGGGTATTCTGAATGACTTAGAAGACATCCCACCTGTTGAGCTTTTTGAACAACTGTTTATTTCTTTGGTGAGATATCTTGAACAGCTCATGTTGCTTATCAATAAGTTATTCCCATCCAGCATTGTTCATTTGCTACACTGCTATATAAAACCCAGGATTTTTATGTCTTTTGATAGCCAGGCCTGTCTGGCCCAAAGACGAAAGATAGCTAGGTCTCTTCAAGCTACATGTTTTTTATAATTAACATTATAAGATTTCACTAGCTTTCCTGTGGTGCTTGGCGTTTGTCTTTCCTGAATTGCCTTTTAATACCATACTATATCATGAGAAATGTTTTTGATCCTGCAATTTGACGTTTGCATATGACAAAGTTTGCACTGTTCTTTGCAACTAAAAAGGAAAAACTAAAACCAGAAGGAAAAAAAATCCAATTCTTCTGCTTTATTGGTACAGTCTGCAACTGCGTTGTTAACTTGTTATTTTACTTGCTAATTCCATGTTGTTAACTTCAAATCGTACCTCTTTTATGGTGTGCTAATAATGTCAGATGTTCTGAAAATTTCAGCTTGGTTTGGGATTTGTAATGGCCGAGGCTAAACTCTCCTGTAACAATGATTTGTTAAAGATATTTATGGAATGCAAAGACTATGTTGTTGTCACTTGTCAAGGAAAGATCTGGAGTGATAAAATGGATGATCTCTGCCAGGTAGGTTATACCAAGACCATATCAGATAATTATAAGCATTTGTAGCATTTATCGATTCCTTCATTTCAAATTGGCATTTATACTGTTACTTGAGTACCTAAATTTGTTGCTTGTACACAAAAATACCCTATGCATAACTATGTAACCCATAGTTTTCCATCTCTCTTTCACTATTCAGAACAGTCTGTTTTTTTAAGTTCGAAACATGTTTTTGTCATGCACTCTTGTAATGAGAAATTATGGCTGGCATTATCATTCAAAAACACCCCCTTATGGAGAGGTTAGACTTTCAACTATAAAGGGTGCATTTTTTGAGTTCTCAGAGCGACCACTTCATGCAAAAATGCTCAAGGGTAGAACTATTTCGAAATTTTCTTGCACTCTAGTCTTCATGTCTTAGTTTTTCTTTTTAAGATTACTTTAATGCGACATTTTTTTGATGTATTAGGTGTACGAAACAGTAGAGACAATGTTATTGAACCCAGAAGAAGTCCTAAAGGCAGCAAGGCAGATGGAAGAAACCAATACTGTGGGTGAACCAAAACGTAGGTTGAAGATGCTTGGCCTGAGCTTTGGAAGCAAGGAAAGAAACTCGAGAAACCCATCAAAAGATGAGAAGAACTCAGAGGAAAATTCATCTCGCCAACCATTCTCTACCTTCTTTGATGGCAAGTCTTCTTTGTTCTTGAAAAAGCCTCCAAGGCCTGAGAGTGTGTCCTTTGGCGACAAAGCTGCATACCAAGATGAAAACGAAAATGATTGGACAATTGTTTAATCAACAGCCTCCTTCCACCGAACCCAGCCCTCTTATTTCTCGTATTGAGCTTTGAAGAAGAAATTGTAAATTATCCCCCCCCCCAAAAAAAAAGAAAAAAAAAAAGAGCGCTCCTGTGATTCCAGAAGAAAGAAGAAATGAAATAGGTTTTTGATCCAAATGGAATTTCAAGTAATTGTCGATGATGTACTTCATTTAATGTTGGTTGAAAACTCTTCCTCTTTATAATGATTGTCTCGTTTCAATGGGCGTTGTTGAATACTGACCCATAATTTACCTCTTTTTTTTCATGTCAAGATGCTAATAATGATACTAGTAGAGTAATAGACAA
>Ga0325400_1008113_pt1 | contig 10070 bp, 9 predicted proteins | sample PopdelMetagenome_2_FD_205662 | JGI IMG/M metagenome (GOLD analysis project Ga0325400, IMG submission 205662) | Populus deltoides microbial communities from Bellville, Georgia, United States - Xylem-PdKOR-R1 | ecosystem: Host-associated > Plants > Phyllosphere > Stem > Wood/Secondary xylem...
CGACCTGTGCGGGCTCCAGCCTGAGCGCCGCGACCGGCAGGGGGGCGAGCGCCGCGGCATCGTCGTGCGAGCGGAGGATCGCCGCGCCGCCTGCGCGCGCCAGCGCGTGCGCCGCACCGGGGGAGGATGCGATCGCCATCCGCGCGGCGATGCCGCGGCGGGCCAGCGCGCGAACGATCCGCCGCGCGCAGGGCCCCTCCCCGCCGTGCAGGTGCGCGACGCCGGTCAGGTCGATCAGCACGCCGGCTGCGCCGTCGATCGCGACGATCGGCGACACGCGGCGCGCGAGCACGGTGGCGAGCGCGGCGAGATCGGCGGCGTCGCCGGCCGGGTCGGCGTCGCGCACGTCGAGCCCGGGCGTCCCCGCGCGCGCCTGGGTCAGCGCCATGCCGGGCACGATGCCGAGCGCGCGGGCGTGGCCGCAGGCGGCGTAGACCTCGACGCGGGGGCCGGTCTTGTGGGTGAGGACGAGAGGATCCTCCCCGCTCGCGGGAAGGGGAACCAGCGCAGCCGGTGGAGGGGACCCTCCACCGGCGACACCGCCCGTGGCGTCCCCCCACCGCTCTGCGAGCGGTCCCCCTCCCCGTCCCGAAGAGGATTTCGCTTCGTCCGGGCGCATCGCCCTGAACGGGTGCGGCGCGGCCTCGCTGCGGCGGCCGAGTTCACGCATCGGCGGGCGCTGGTGCGCGGGCATCGCGTCGATCGCCGACTGCACCTCCGTCCGTGCCCAGCGCGCGCCCGGACGCCAGCCGCCGCCGCGCGGGACAGAGCATTCGTTGGCGCGTTCGGCGGCGACCAGGGGGCCGAGGGAGGTCAGGGCTTGATCGAGGGGCGCTGGATACGGCTCGTCGGCGCCGCCGCGGGCGAAGCCAGTCGCAGGTCGATCGTGCCCCGCACGATCTGAGAGATGCGGGGCATCTCTCGCCTGCAACTCGTCGGACGCGCTGCGCGCACCGGCCGGGCCGGACGCTGCGCCGCGCACCGGTGCGGTCGTGCCCTGTGCCGACGCACCCGCGTCACGCGGCTTTGGCTGCTCGGCCCGCCGCACGCGGTCGATCGACCACTCGGGCAGGTAGAGCGCAGCGACCCGTTTCATCGCAAGCCTCCAATGTCCATTCGCCGGGCGCACCCGATTTCTGCCGCACCAGTTCCACCCGCCAGCGGCCGCGGCCGACACCGGCGACCGGCAGCGGGGCGGACGGCGCGGTCGCCACCCGCCAGCGCGTGACCGCGGCCGACGGCGCGCCGAGCGGATCGGCCTGCGCGCCGGCGTGGCGCTTCATCAGCAGCGCGATCGTGCGCCCGCCCTCCGCCGCCAGTTGCAGCCGGCGGGTGGCGGCGAGGCCGGCGCGCTTCGCCTCGCCGATCACCGCGCCCAGCGAGCGGTGGCGCAGTCCCTCCTCCATGATCGCGAGCAGGTCGGCGTCGTCCTGCGCCTCGGCATAGATCACGCGGGTGTGGCTGAGACCCGCCTGCGACAGGCCGGGGGCGAACAGGTCGCGGCGGCGCACCACCCACAGCACCGGGCCCCACGCGCGCGCGGCGATGCCCGCCATGAACAGGGTCGCGGCGGCGTCGTCGCCCATCCCCGGCGACGCGCCCGCCACCTCGTGCAGCGCGTCGAGCCGCAGGCCGCCGGCCCCCAGTACCGAATCGACCGCCTCCAGCCCGAACGGCAACGCCTCGCGTCGGCGGAAGCTGCCCCCTTCCAGGGTCTGCAATTCCTCGCGCAGGCGGGCTATGACGGCAGGGTTGGACACGCGGGGCACGACTCGCAAACGACAGATGTTCCTATTCTGTTCCGTTTGGCTGCGGAGTCAACCGGAGAGTCTGCGCGGTCGCCGGCGATGGCGTTGGACAGCTGGCGGCGGCCTGTTAAGCCTCCCCCATCCCCATCTCGCACAAGGCCGTCCATGACCCTCCGCTTGACGCTCGCGCTCCTCGCCACGACCTCTCCGGTCATGGCCACCGCCCAGACCCAGACCGCCCCAGCCGCCACGCCGGCCGCCGATCCCGCCATCCTGCTCGCACCCTGGGCCGGCCCGAACGGCGGCGTCCCGCCGTGGGACAAGGTGACCCCGGCGATGTTCCCGCCCGCGTTCGAGGCGGCGATGACCGAGTATCGCGGGCAGATCCACGGCATCCGCGACAACCGCAGCGTGCCGACGTTCGAGACGGTGATCGTGCCGCTCCAGCTCGCGGGCGAGACGATGGGCCGCGTCGGCGCGATGTGGGGCGTCTACACCTCCAACCTCGCGAACAAGCAGGTTCAGGACATCGACCGCGTGCTGAGCCCGAAACTGGCCGCCTTCTACGACGAGATCACGCTCGATCCCCGGCTGTTCGCCAAGATCAAGGCGGTGTACGATGGCCGCAAGGCGGCGAAGCTCGACGCGCAGCAGACCCGCCTGGTCGAGCGGACCTACCAGGGCTACGTCCGCCGCGGTGCACTGCTGTCCGACGCGCAGCGCGCGCAGGTCAGCCAGCTCAACCAGAGCCTAGCCAGCGCCTTCACCGACTTCGGCAGCAAGCTGCTGGCGGACGAGGAGACGTGGATCGTCGTCGACCAAGAGGCGCAGCTCGCCGGCGTGCCCGACAGCGTCAAGGCGGCGATGGCCGCGGCGGCGACCGCGCGGCAGTTGCCGGGCAAGTGGGTGGTGGTGAACACGCGGTCGTCCGCCCAGCCGGTGCTGACCTACGCGACCGACCGGGCGCTGCGCGAGCGGGTGTTCAAGGCGTTCGTGAACCGCGGCGACAACGGCGACGCGAACGACACCAAGGCGACGATCGCCCAGATCCTGAAGCTGCGTCAGGAGCGTGCCAAGCTGCTCGGGTTCAAGAACCACGCCTATTTCCGCATGGACGACACGATGGCCGAGACCCCGGCCAACGCGATGGCCCTCATGATGCGCGTCTGGCCCGCCGCGGTCGCGCGGGTGCGCGAGGAGGTCGCCGACATGCAGAAGGTGGCCGATGCCGAGGGCGGGAAGATCACCATCCAGCCGTGGGATTACCGCTACTACGCCGAGAAGGTGCGCAAGGCGAAGTACGACCTGGATGAGACCGAGATCAAACCGTACCTCGAGCTCGGCAACATCCTGAACGGCGCCTTCTACGCCGCCGGTCGCCTCTACGATCTCGGCTTCAAGGAGAACACAGGGACGCTGCCGGTGTTCGATCCCGATGTCCGCACCTTCGAGGTGACGAACACCAAGACCGGCAAGTTCGTCGGCTACTTCTACTTCGACGCTTATGCCCGGCCCGGCAAGCGATCGGGCGCGTGGGCGACCACCTATCGCAGCCAGCGCAAGCTGGGCGGCGACCAGACGGTGCTCGCGTCGAACAACAACAACTTCGTGAAGGGCGCCCCCGGCACGCGCACGCTGGTCAGCCTGGACGACGCGACCACCGCCTTTCACGAGTTCGGTCACGCGATCCACTCGCTGCTGCAGAACGTGACCTTTCCCGGCCTCGCCGGCACGCCGCGCGACTTCGTGGAGTATCCGAGCCAGGTGAACGAGAACTGGCTGCTGACCCGCGACGTGCTCGACCGCTATGCCAAGAACGCCGCCGGCCAGCCGATGCCGCAGGCGCTGGTCGATAAGATCGAGAAGTCGTCCACCTTCAACCAGGGGTTCGAGACGGTCGAATATCTGTCGAGTGCGCTTCTCGACATGAAGCTGCACAACCGCGAGACGCCCGTCACCGACGTCGCGGCGTTCGAGCGCGATACGCTGGCCGAGCTCGGCATGCCCAAGGAGATGGTAATGCGGCACCGCCTGCCGCAGTTCAATCACCTGTTCTCGTCCGACGCCTACTCGGCCGGCTACTACAGCTATCTGTGGTCTGAAACGATGGACGCCGACACCTGGGCCGCTTTCGAGCAGGCGGGCGTGTGGGACAAGGCGACGGCGGATCGCTTCCGCACCACGCTGCTGTCGACCGGCAACGAGACCGACCGCAAAGCCGCCTACAAGGCGTTTCGCGGGCGCGACCCGGACGTGAACGCGCTGTTCAAGCGCCGGGGCTTCCCGACCCAGTGAAGGCGGCTGCTGCCCTGCTGCTCGCCCTCGGGGTGCCTGCCGCCGCACAGGCGCCGCAGCGCTACACGCCCGTCGAGGTATGGCGAAATGCGGAGGACGCCCGGTTCAAGGAGGACTGGTTCGGCGGGCATCTCGCGTCGATGCAGGCGCCGTACCTAGTCCCTGCGTCTGCGCTCGACGGCTATGCCGAGCGCGTTCGGTTGCTGGTGCTGCCGACCTTTCAAGCGCCCTATGCGGTGATGTTCGATCGCGCGCGCGGGGGGAGGACGACGGTTCGCATCGCGATGACCGACGGGCGCGGCGGGTATGGAACGGGCAAGCTCGTCCGCGACGATCAACGTCCGCTCCCCCGCTCGGACTGGACAGCGATCACCGCGGCGATGCGAGCCGCGCGATTGCCCGAGCGCACAACCGACAACAGCTCCGGAGCGGAGTTCGTCGGCGGAGCGCCACCGCCCAGCGGCCTCGTCTTCTGCACGGACGGCACCCGCCTCGTGTTCGAGACCCGCACTCGCGAGGGCTACCGCATCGTGACGCGACACGAGTGTCGGCTCGATGCGCCGATGCGCGACCTGACGAATACGATGCTGCGGGCAGCGGGGCTGACTACCGACCGCAGCTACATCGTCGGCCCCCGCGGCAGCAAAGGCGCGGCCCCCGCGGCGGTGAAGGGAACGCGCCAACAGCCCTTGTAATTTAATTACAAGGCTCGCAAAGCTTCCCCAGGCGTTCACCGGACGTCGCCCGAGGAGAGCTCATGACCGACGCAACCCGTCGTTCCAACCTGCCACCCCTGTCGCTTCACGTGCCGGAGCCGAAGTTCCGGCCCGGTGACACCGTGGACTTTGCCGAGGTGGTGGTGCCCGCCGTCGATGCCGCGCGGCGACCGGACAGCGCGGCTCGGGCGGACAGCTTTCACGACCTCGCCTTCGGCCTCGTCCGCGTGCTCGACATGGACGGTTCGGCGGGCGGCCAGTGGGACCCGCGCCTCTCCCCCGACCTGAAACGCAAGATGCTGCGCGACATGGCGCTGACCCGCGCCTTCGACGAGCGGATGTTCCGCGCCCAGCGCCAGGGCAAAACCAGCTTCTACATGAAGTCGCTTGGCGAGGAGGCGGTGTCGATCGGCGCCGCCGCCGCGCTCGCGTCCGACGACATGTGCTTTCCGTCGTACCGGCAACAAGGCATCCTGATATCGCGCGGGTGCCCGCTCACCGACATGATGAACCAGATCTACTCGAACCGGGGCGACAAGCTGCAGGGCAAGCAGCTGCCGATCATGTATTCGGAGAAGGGCTACGGCTTCTTCTCAATTTCCGGCAACCTGACGACGCAGTACCCGCAGGCGGTCGGCTGGGCGATGGCGTCGGCCGCGAAGGGCGATACGCGGATCGCGGCGACGTGGTGCGGCGAGGGGTCGACCGCGGAGGGCGACTTCCACTCCGCCTGCACCTTTGCCTCCGTTTACCGGGCGCCGGTGATCTTCAACGTCGTCAACAACCAGTGGGCGATCAGCAGCTTCTCCGGCTTCGCGGGCGCGGAAGCGACGACCTTTGCCGCGCGCGCGGTCGGCTACGGCATCGCCGGGCTGCGCGTCGACGGCAACGACGTGCTGGCGGTCTACGCGGCGATGCAGTGGGCGGCCGAACGCGCGCGGACCAACGCGGGACCGACGCTGATCGAGCATTTCACCTACCGCGCGGAAGGCCACTCGACCTCCGACGACCCCACCCAGTATCGTTCGGCCGGGGAGCCCACCGCCTGGCCGCTCGGCGACCCGATCGTGCGCCTGCGCGACCACCTGATCCTGATCGGCGAGTGGGACGAGGAGCGGCACGCGGCAATGGACCGGGAAGTGTCCGACGCGGTCAGGGCGGCGCAGAAGGAGGCCGAGAAGAACGGCATTCTCGGCCACGGCCTGCACCAGCCGCTCGACACGCTGTTCGACGGCGTGTTCGAGGAGATGCCGTGGCACCTGCGCGAGCAGCAGGCGCAGATGATGGCGGAGGAAGAAGCCTCCGGCCGGCCATGGGCGCGCAAGTGACCCTCACCCGCCGCGACACGCTCGGCGGTCTGGGTGCGTTCGGCGGCGTGAGCGCGCTCGGTTGGGCGATGCCTGCGCTCGGACAGACGGGCACGCCCGCGGGGATCGAGCGCGTTCCCGCGACCACGTCCACGCTCGCGGTATCGTCGTCGCGCTCGACGGCGCTGACGACGTGGACGCCCTACCGCGTGCGCGGCGTCCTGCTGCTGTCGCACGGTCACGGCAGCTGGCCTGACCGCTATGGCCTGATCGCCGATCTGCTCGGCGGCTTCGGCTACGCGGTGATGGCGCCGCTCCACGTCGACTCGGTTCGCCATCCCGACCGCGCGAAGTTCACCATGCAGGCGAGCTTTGGCGAGCGCATCGCCGACATGAGCGCTGCGGTGGCAGAGGCGGCGCGCGTCTTCCCCGACCAGCCGATCGGCATCGTCGGGCACAGTTTCGGCACGCTGACCGCACTATGCCTGGCCGGCGGCCTCCAGCGACTGGGAGCATTCCGCCAGGCCGCAGTGCGCAGCGTGGTCGGCTTCTCGTCGCCCGGCAACATCCCCGGCCTGGTCACTGCGGACGCCTACGCGAGCGTCGATGTGCCGACCATGATCGTCACCGGCACCGCCGACACGATCCCCGGCTTCGTCACCGATCCGGCCGACCATCTGCTCGCGGCCAAGACGGCCAATGGTGCTCCCCGCTACGCCTATGTGGTCGGCAGTGGGGGTCATGAGCTGATTGCCGACTTCCCGGCAATGGGCCGCGTGCAGACCCCGCTCGCGCTGTTCCTGGCCGCTACCGTTCGCGGCGATGCGCCCGCGCGCGAGCGGCTCGCCACCTACCGGGTCGACGCGCCCGACCAATTCCTCGTGGAGGCCCGCTGATGGCGCGGATGAACATGATCCAAGCGATCAACAGCGCGATGGACGTGCTGATGGATCGCGACCCCGACATCGTCGTGATGGGCGAGGACGTCGGTTACTTCGGCGGCGTGTTCCGCGCGACCGCGGGGCTTCAGGCCAAGTACGGCAAGACCCGCGTGTTCGACACGCCGATCACCGAGATCGGCATCATCGGCGTGTCGATTGGCATGGGCGCCTATGGCTTGCGCCCGGTGCCGGAAATCCAGTTCGCCGACTATATCTACCCCGCGCTCGACCAGCTGGTCAGTGAGGCGGCGCGGCTGCGCTACCGCTCGGCAGGCGAGTTCACCGCCCCGATCACTGTTCGCTCGCCCTATGGCGGCGGCATCTTCGGCGGGCAGACCCACTCGCAATCGCCGGAGGGCATCTTCACCCACGTCTCGGGGATCAAGACGGTGATCCCGTCGACGCCCTACGACGCCAAGGGGCTGCTGATCGCCGCGATCGAGGACAACGACCCCGTCCTGTTCCTCGAACCCAAGCGCATCTACAACGGCCCGTTCAACGGCCACTGGGATCGTCCGGCGTCGAACTGGTCGACGCATCCGGCCGGCGAGGTGCCGGAGGATTACTACCGCATCGACCTGGGCAAGGCGAACGTGGTGCGCTCGGGGCAAGATCTGACGATCCTCGCCTACGGCACGATGGTCCACGTCGTGATGGCGAGTGTCCAGGAGGCCGGAGTGAACGCCGAGGTGATCGACCTGCGCACCCTGGTGCCGCTCGACATCGAGACGATCGAGGCGTCGGTGAAGAAAACCGGCCGCTGCATGATCGTCCACGAGGCGACGCGCACCGGCGGCTTCGGCGCGGAGCTGTCGGCGCTGGTGCAGGAGCGCTGCTTCCACCACCTGGAGGCGCCAATCGAGCGCGTCACCGGTTTCGACACGCCGTACCCGCACAGCCTGGAATGGGCGTATTTCCCCGGGCCCGTCCGCATCGGACAGGCTCTTGCCAAGATCATGAAGGACTAAGGCGATGGCCCGCTTCGAATTCCGCCTGCCCGACATCGGCGAGGGCATCGCCGAGGCCGAGATCGTCGCTTGGCGCGTCGCGGTCGGTGACCGGGTCGAGGAGGACCAGGGTCTCGCCGACATGATGACCGACAAGGCGACCGTCGAGATGGAGTCGCCCGTGTCCGGCACCGTGCTGGAACTGGCGGGCGAGGTCGGCGATCAGGTGCCGATCGGGTCGACGCTGGTCGTGATCGAGACCGAGGGTGAGGCAAGCGCCGAACCCGCCACCGCACCGATGCCGGTCAGCGACGACGTCGAAGAGCAGATCGAGGCCGAAAACCCGGGCGTCGAGGAAGTCACCAGTCCTCCCCGGCACGGGGAGGGGGACCAGCCGCAGGCTGGTGGAGGGGCTGCGCCACAGGCGACACCGCTCGCGGATGCCCCCCTGCACCCCTCGCCTGTGACGAGCGGTCCCTCTCCCCGTGTCGGGGAGGATCGTCAGGTCCTCGCCTCTCCCGCGGTTCGCGCCCGCGCCAAGGACCTCGGCATCGACCTTGCGTCGGTCAAGCACGACGGCGCCCACGTCCGCCACGCCGACCTCGACGCCTTCCTCCGTTACTCCGCAGGCCAGGGCTACAACGCCCCACACGCCAGCCGCGCCCGCGAGGACCAGCCGGTCAAGGTCATCGGCATGCGCCGCCGCATCGCCGAGAACATGGCGGCGTCGAAGCGGGCGATCCCGCACTTCACCTATGTCGACGAGATCGACGTGACCGCGCTCGAGGAGATGCGGGCGGACCTGAACGCCAACCGCGGCGACCGGCCGAAGCTGACGATGCTGCCGTTCCTGATCGTCGCGATCTGCCGCACGCTGCCCGACTTTCCGATGCTCAATGCGCGCTACGACGACGAGGCGGGCGTGGTGACGAGGGCGGGCCGCGTGCATCTCGGCATGGCGACGCAGACCGACGCCGGCCTGATGGTGCCGGTGATCCGCGACGCGCAGGACAGGAACGTCTGGCAGCTCGCCGCCGAGATCACGCGGCTGGCCGAAGCCGCACGCACCGGCAAGGCGAAGTCGGAGGAGCTCAGCGGATCGACGCTGACCGTCACCTCGCTCGGGCCACTCGGCGGCATCGTGACGACGCCCGTCATCAACCGGCCCGAGGTCGCGATCATCGGCCCCAACAAGATCGTCGAGCGCCCCGTCTTCCGCGGCGACGAGATTGTCCGCGCCAAGCTGATGAACCTGTCGATCAGCTGCGACCACCGCGTCGTCGACGGCTGGGACGCGGCGAGTTACGTCGCGGCAGTCCGCAAGCTGCTCGAGACGCCCGTCCTGCTGTTCGCGGATTGACGGCGGTGAAGGGGATGTACAGCGGCACGCTTCGCATCGAAGGGCGCTTCCGCGGCATGCTGGACGGCACCGCGATCGTATCGGCGGGCACCACGGCCGAGATCGCCGGAATGGTGAACGGATCGCTGATCGTCGAGGCCGGAGCGGTCGCGCACGTGTCGGGCATGGTCAACGGCGCCATCCGCAATCGTGGCGGCACGGTCACCGTTTCGGGGATGGTCTCGGACTGATCGCGTGGCGCATTTTGTCCTCATCTACGAGCTGGCGGCCGACTATCTCGATCGCCGGCCGCAGTTTCGCGCCGAACACTTCGCCCATGCGCAAGCCTACGTCGCGCGCGGCCATCTGGCGCTCGGTGGCGCGCTGAGCGATTCGGCCGATCGCGCGCTGCTGCTGTTCGTCGGTGAGGATGCCGGCGACGCGGAGGATTTCGCGCGCAGCGACCCTTACGTCATCCACGGGCTGGTCGAACGCTGGTCGGTGCGGCGCTGGTTGACCGTGGTCGGCGAAGGTGCGGCGGAGCGGGTCTGACCGCCGGTCGCCTGCTGTTCGTCCCGACGAACCACCGCCGCCCGGGCGCGAACGTCGATGACGTCACTCGGGAAGGTACGCCCGCCCCGACCTGCATCCGCGCCTGCTTACGCGGCGCCCCCGATTCCCCGTCGCAGCATGTCCGCCACTGCCCGCGCGACATCGTCGACGGCGACGTCGTCGTCCCAGACGCCGTAGCGCAGCCCCAGGAACACGTTCATCCCC
>Ga0325400_1008115_pt1 | contig 10069 bp, 1 predicted proteins | sample PopdelMetagenome_2_FD_205662 | JGI IMG/M metagenome (GOLD analysis project Ga0325400, IMG submission 205662) | Populus deltoides microbial communities from Bellville, Georgia, United States - Xylem-PdKOR-R1 | ecosystem: Host-associated > Plants > Phyllosphere > Stem > Wood/Secondary xylem...
GGTAATAGAAAAATGGAGACATTTTCTTGAACAAGAACAATTCATAATCCAGACTAATCATGGAAGTTTGAAATACCTTTTAGATAATAAAAAATCATACTTTAATTCTAAAGAAAAGGCTAGCTAAGCTACTTGGATTCATATATTTTCTAAAAAGAATTGTTTAAAAAACTTGGAGTTATTTGGATTGATGATTACATCGTATCACCCTCAAACAAATGGATGAAGCAGTGCTTAAAGACCTATCTTAGTTATATGACCATGCATAACCTTAAAAAATGGTATTTGGGGTTGTCCTTAGCACAATTATGGTATAACATTAGTTTCCACTAAGTCAAAGAAATAAGTCCATTTCAAGCTCTCTATGGTTATCTCTATCATCACAGAGAAACGATTAATCAAGAATCAACTTCAGTGGTTGTTCCGAAAGAGTTAATATAAAGATGAGTCAATATAGATTATGTGTTTAAGGCACAACTAGAGATAGTCATGCATATGATGAAATAGTGAGCTAATAAAAGCAAGTTAGAAAGAGAATTTCCATAAGATGATTGGGTTTTTTTTTTTTTATATTATAGCCTTATAAACAGGGGAGCGTGGCTTTAATAAAGAATCTTAAACTTAATCCAAAGTATTATAGACCTTATCAGATTAGTAAGAAAATGAGGGCAATAACTTATCAGATTAGACTATCTAAGGGAAACTTGATACATCTTGTATTTCATGTCTCTCTACTTAAAAAGTAAATGGGGGAGAAGGTTGTAGTGTCCATTAGTTTACTAGTAATTAACGAAGTGGAAGGATGAAAGTTTTTCATGTTGTAGGGTTGGATAGGAAATTGATGAAAAAAGAAATAGGGCAGCAGTAGCTCGTCTGATTCTATATTTAAGTTTATTTCTAGAAGATGTCATATGAGAGGATCTTGAAGAAATCAATGCTAATTTCCTGAGTTCAAAACAGATTCTTAAGGATTCGAGGAAATTTTTAAGGACAAAAATTTATTCAAGGAAATAATATTATTACAACTCGTAAAAAAACTAAAGAAAAAAGCTAAGCTTAATAATGCCACATGAATAATATGTCAGTTGATAATTAGAAATAGTTAGTTACAATGAATAAATGATGAGAAGTTAGTCAGTCAGTCATTGATAGTGTCGATATATCAATGTTGAGATTACGTGAGAATTAAGTAATTATAAAAGAATTCATTTCATTTCTAACTTCTCTTCTTATTCTGTTACTTCTTCATGTCTTCTTATCTTGTGTTCTAAGGCTTGTTAAGGCTAGGCCTTAACACTGATATAATTAAAAAAAATGTGTTAATTTCTCCTAAATATGTAGCAATTCTTTAAAAGAAAGAAAAAAAATCCAGCCTCTTTTAAATTTTTCTTTTCCTTACACCACTTTCTCTCTCCCTCATACTTATCCTACTTAATGATAAACACAAAAATAGAAGACCAAGACTTACTGAAAAAATACATTAATTATCTTTGCCCATAATCATCTATTTCTCAATCTTCACTTTCCATCGAATTTTGCAAAACCAATCACCAACTCTTTCTCTATATCACTAGACCCATCACCTTTTCTATGTTAAAGAAAAGACAGGGTTTTTTTTTTTTGTCTTTAAATACTAATCTCTTTAAGCAAAAAAAGGTGGGGAAGGAGTCAAATTTCTCATAACAAAAAAAAAAAAAGCTTTGAGTAGATGAAGACATAAGTAACACAAAAATAGAATAAGAGGATTTTGTAACTCAGGGTTTCTGTTTTAATTTTTTTATGTATGATTTTTTGTTAATTCTTAATCTGCTGGTTTTTTCTACAACATATTGAGATAATGGATTTATGTAAATATAGCTATTATAGAACCTCAGGTTCTCAAATTCAAAGTTGTGAAATCTACAGGCGTTTATCTCTTCATTAACAAATATCAGTTGAAGAGTGAAGAATTGGGAAAGAGTTTTGGATGGTTGATATATTTTGGTTGTTAATTATTTTTATTATGTTGAGGAAATTGAAAAAAAAATTGTGTCTTTGCAGGGTCTTAATCTTCTTTACTCTCTGCCAATTTTTCTAGGTAAATGACATGTAAATTTTTGTTTTGTTTTTCATTTTGTGTTATGGATTTACGAGGAAGGTTTCCTTCTGGGTAAGGCTTTTGAGTTGTTAATGGTTTGAATCTTGGTTTTGTGTTTCCAAAGGTAACTTAAGCTTTTATTTCACTTGGGTACAATATATTAAGTATGCACTTTATTTAATGTTGTGACTAATGATGGAAAAAACTTGCGGGCTTGGTTTTGTTTGTTCTTAATAGTTTGGTGTGATTGATTGTTCTTTCATTAACAAAATGAATGTATCTAATGAGAATAATATAATGAATTTATTGCTTCTAAACATAAAATGTCATATCTTTTTTCAAGATCTAACATGGATTTTTGTTGTTTGTTCTTAATAGTTTGGTGTGATTGATTGTTCTTTCATTAACAAAATGAATGTATCTAATGAGAATAATGTAATAAATTTATTGCTTCTAAACATAAAATGTCACATCTTTTTTCAAGAACTAACATGGATTTTTGTTGTTTTTTCTTAATAATGTTAGGAAGACTAGAGATGGGTAACAAAAAGATTAGCAGTAGATTAATGGGTAGAACATGAGATCTTTGATTGTGTTGAATCAAGATTTTATTGGAAGACAACAAGTATACCCTTGCATTGTTAATATGAAAGGGTCTCAATATTTTTTTTCTTGTTCTTGATATGAATTTTTAAGTTTTGGTGTTGGCATTCTGTTGATTTGTTTTCTTATTCCTTTTTGAAGAAAATGGTTATTGTTTTGTGCATGGAAGCCATGGGTTTGTGAAGGACATTACAAATTACAAGGTTAAAAACAATAACCCCTACTTCATTTTCTTTATATTTTTTTTTGTCGGTAAGATGATAGGAAATAGAAGAAAATCAAATTTGAATCATAGATCTTAGAAGAGAAAATAACAATCGATATGCAATTATAAAATTCTTATTTTATTTGACAAATGTCGGGTTCCCAAATGTCATACATGCAATGGAAACAATAAAACAAAATTATTCGAGAGTCCTTAAGATCCTGTTAGATAGATTTAGAGTTGTTTAAGAATTTATCACTTGAAGATCTGATCTTCGTTTGCTTTAATTAATTTTTTAAAGGTTAGGTTGTCGCAAACCATAAGTCGTCTAATTATCTGGCCTCCAACAGTAATGTGCACGAACCACCAGTGAAAAATCTCCTGAATCCCTATTTAGGAGAGAGTGATTGCTATGCTTAGAGTGATAGCTCTCTATTTTGTGACTTACATAGTTTTTCTGTCAAACAGACAACCTCTAAAAAATAAAAGGCATAGCTTACTATTTATAGGAAAATCTGAAAAACCTTATAAATTGGTAAAATATCAATTTTCCCCCTGAATAATATCCATAAATTAAGTCAGGATAATTTTAGAAATTAACTAAATCAAGTCCTTAATTTTTCTAGGTCTAGAAATATAATTCATGTATTAATTATATTCTAGTTCTTAATTTCTAAAATACATTTTAATGAAATCATACTTAATTTAATTATTCTAGTTTAATTTTTAACTAATTGTTCTTAATATATATGACCATTAGGTTCCTAATATATTAACCCAAATATAAATTATAAATATAATTAAATAAACTGAACAATTTAATCTATTATTAATTCAACAATTAATTTAATTTATATTTGAAGATTAGGTGCATTATCTAGCAAAGTGTCATGATCTCTCAATTATTAGAAAAGTCATTGGTGGTTTGACTTTACTTTTCATGATCGATTTCTCAATGTAATTACTATCATTTCATCAATAATGTTTCGATTTAATATTAACGCATAAAGTATGTGATACAACCATATTATTCGATAGTTTCACCCACATTTAACAAGTGTTTTGCCTATGTTTTATATATAAAATGTCTTGATATTCTTTGTTTTATGTTATGAAGGCACTTTTGGATAAAAAAATGTAAAAAGAGTAAATTGAAGGTAATTAGCATATTTGACCTTCAGTCAATGTTTTGTGCAAAACATGAGCTCTAGAGGTTGAAATGAAGTGATTTCAATGGCATTAGAAAGCTAACATCCATACCTTTCTGAAAATCTAAGGCAAGAAAAATAGAAAAAGAAAGAGCATAGAAATCGCAGCTTTCAAAATCAAACCTTGCAATCTACTAGTGTTAACCTTCGGTCATTCCGACTTGAATATCTTGAGCTACAGAAGCCCATTTCATGCAAACTTAATTTTTTTTGGATTCCTAAATCAAAGACCTATCAACGTATCAAATCTCAACAAAAAACAATCTCATATAAGGGAGATATGATTTTTCTAAGATGAAAAATGAATTTTGCCAGCAAATAGGTTTTGTGAAGAAATGAGTCGAAATTATGTCCCGAAGCATCCAAACTGACATCCAAGTTTTTATTTCAGCAATTTAGCTCCTCTACGTCAAATCTTGAAGATTTCATGCAAGGTTATTTCTCTTTTTTTAGAAAAATAGTTATTGAAGTACTTAAATGTAAACTGTCTACTCAAGGGAGGATTATTTTGTAAAATAAAAACTAGGGTTTCCTAAGGTATAAAAAGAAAGAGAGAAGGAAAAGAGGAGAAGAGAGGGGGACAGCCAGAAGAGAGGAACACAAACCCTTTCTCCCAGAAACTCGAATTCATGCATTCTTCTTTCTTTTTGGTTAGTTGTTTAATAGACATGTAAATCTGAACTCTTTTTCTTTGTTGCAAGGGCACGAAAACCTTTGGATTTCAAGAAATATGAGATTTATTTTACCTTTTCTTTTCAGTTTATATGATGAATATGTTTGTTCTCTTATGCTTATTTTGCCTATGATTGTTTATTTTAATTGCTAGAGCGGACTCAAAGTTATTATTGTAGACAATCTATTGCTAAGTTTGATATCAAAACCGGAGTTGTGGTATATGAACTTATGAAGCAACTGAGTTTAATAATTGTAGTGAATCTATGTTATTAACCTTAGGGAGAAAATTTGAACAAATCAAACATAAACTACAGACAGTCATGTTGTCAAGATTAATCAATTTATCCAGTTCTTAAGGCTGCCATTCAGTTAAATTACTAATGTAGACACTGTGGTTGTTTGATGGTTAGGATTAGTTATACAGCGGGTCTGTTAACTAATCAACATAAAAAAGATAAACATTCAGAGTATAAATTGACGTTTCGTTTCAGTGATCAGTTTTGATTTCTGTAGGTGGATGTTCACTTGTGACCAAGGTTTGATTTTCTTAATAAATTTCAATTTTATTTGATTTAGCATTGATTGCTTCATTCTGTTTACTTTTTCTTTAGTTTACATAACCTCCAACCCCCCCTAAATTGCATATCATATGGCATAACAATCTGAACTAGACCTTCCTCATAGTAGCGACCCCTTGCTTGCTATATACTATCTTGTGTGTTGTGTTTTAAGTTTGGGTAATTAATTTGTACGACCGCGACATCGCAACAGTATATCTACATAATAGTTATTGATCTTTGAATAAGATTTAAGACCGTTTTCAAATTTCATTCTATATTGGCCAATAATTTCTCAGTCAATACTATTTAAGAACATATAAAATATTTTCTCTAATTCACATAGGGTGATAAACCATCTATTGATCACTCAAGTACCTTTATATAGTTCATGTTATACCCAATGTCTACCCTTTTGTTACATAGATTAAGATAATATATAACAGGATCAAAATATAACATTTTTTTTTATATATGATAACTTAGTGATTTCAAGTCTAAGAATCACTTACATGACCATCGTGTGAGCCTTTCGATAGACATAAGTGATCTTTCCATATAAAATTCTCACGCGAGTCAGTTTAGTGTACATGTCTTATGACAAACATCTATATATTAATTTTAGATATCCTATATACCTTACCTTATAAGAATAACTACTTCATTTTATAAAAAAAAAAAACATAAAATGTATCAATCTCTACAACTCTAATAAGTGTACAGTATTTAAGAGAGCATCGACTATGAACATTTTAGAAACAATGTTTTGATGCAATAAGAATCTCATAATTATAACAACTTTATAATTTTCTTTATAAAGCATTTTTATCCCATAAACTTTATCTTTACTCTAGATTCATTAATCTAATATTATATAAATATTAAAGATAAATTAAGCCTTTATTAATAATAAATATGTATTTACATGGATATAATAATGTCACATGTAACTAACCGATTGACTACATGACATATTAAACTAACAATCTTTCACTTGCACTAAAATTAATCGCTTATGTTTCTAATACCATATTGTTCCATGTAGCATTAATGCTTCTACATGGATAGTGACTTAGTAAGAAGATCTTTTAGATCTTCTTTGGTGGGTAGTCAATCTATCTTTACATCTTTCATTTCATTGATTTATCAAATCAAACGGAATTTCTTAAGGCTATGTTTGTTTCCTGGAATTCACTTTCCGGGAAAACCACTTTCCAAACTTTCTTGTGTTTGTTTGCCATTAGAAAAGTTGGTCAACGGAAAACACTTTCCAGTCAAAGGAAAATTTGGCTTGGTTTCTAGGAAAATTTGGGCGGAAAACACTTTCCGGAAGTTGTGAAAAATTTAGAAATGTCATATTATTTGCTGATTATATCAAATTTGATCCTCAAACTTTTGATTGCTATATATATATATATTTTGTTTTGAATATTTATTTTTCAATTTCATCTCTTAAAATTTAATTTTTATATTAACTTTGGTCCTCATTTTATAATTGTTATTTGCTTTTTCTTTATCATTTTTTTATTGAAATTTTTTATGTATCAAATTTGATCCTCATTCTTTTGATTGTTACTTATTTTTTTTGAAATAATTTATGAAATGTTAATTATTATTATTTTAATTTCTTCATCTTTCATTTTTTTATTTTTTAGATTTGATTTTTATTATTTTGATTATTATTTATTTTATTTGAGATAATTTATAAAATTATATTTTTTTTCAATTTCATTTTCATTCAACTTTTTAATTTGTAAGATTTGTCTTCATTATTTTAATAAACTTGAGAAAAATAAAACATTAATAAGTTATTTTCCAGTTCATTTTCCATGACATAATCAAACACTGGAAAGTGTTTTCCAACTTATTATTCATTACACTACCAAACATCGAAAAATAATTCACTTTTCAGGAATTCATTTTTCCAGAATTCACTTAAAAAAACTACTTTTCAGCAAACAAACGGAGCCTAAGTACTAGTTCAGATCATTGATGAGACTTTGGTTCATTTACATATGTAATGACTCTATTATTATCACAGTACAGGGCAACTAGATCAACAATGTTAGGGACCAATCTAGTTCATTGATGAACTTTTTAATCCAAATAACCTTTTTATTTCCTCAAACATGGTGGTGTACTCTTATTCAGTTGTAGAATCAATTGTGCTTTCTTGTTTGGAACTCTTTCAACTCAGGGCATTACCATTTAGAGTAAAACATATATTGACTGATATTTATTATTTTTCTAACATTTCATTGAAAAAATCTTAATTCAAATTTTGAACTTCTAGTTTATCTTTTTCATTGATGGATTATATAGTCAAGTATAGGATACCATTTCCATCATATCTCTTTCAATCTATGTCTTAGAACATATGTCTTTGAAGGGAGGTATTTCATGCAAAATAGATAAGAAACCAATCTTAAATTCTTCTATGCTAAGCTATTTTAGCATCTACTTTATATGTATGGATTGAGACAATCTATGTAACTTTTTAGATCTATCTTTTTATATCTCTATATCCAATATAAAACTTTACTGATTAAAGTAAAGATATGTCATTTTTTAACAATAATATGTCATCTACATATAATATTAGGAAAACGACATAACTCTCACAAACCTTTTATAACATAAGGTTTATCTATATTTTTTATGAATTCAAATCTATTAATTATACCATCAAAATTGGATATTCCTACTCTTTAAAAATTGTATTATACATTTATACATTGTTTTTCATGTTAGTCTTTCTCTTAAAAAGCCACTTATATCCACGGGGTTTTATCCCTTTAGATGGATTAACCAAGTTCCAAACTTGGTTAGTACATAAAGTTCATAGCTTCAAGTCATTTCTTGGAATAAATATCATATACTTCTTTCAAGTAATTGATAGGCTCATTAATCATGAGCAACATGTCATTCACAACTTCCATGAGAGGTCCTTATCTCATTGTTCCAAACTTTGTGTTTCTTAAGGTTCAGGCTAAACATACAATAATTTAGCCTTAAGAATATATATTTTATCCAGATGCAGTTTTCTAAGAGGTGTAGAGAATCTCATTCCCTTTTAGATAATCCTTAAAATATTTGATCAAATATTAACCATCTCGATCCATCAAAGTTTCTTTATATGTATTCTAATCTGTATTTCAATTTTATTTAAGTTTATATTGAACCTAGGCATTTTAAATGTAGGTATATACAAACCATTCGTATAATTACCAGATTTATAAAAACATCATTCTTATAAATGAATAATATTTGTCCTCGATAATAAATTTAAATTCATTTAATACTAAATAAAATGGAAACAATATCTTAAAATACCAGAATAAAATAACAATTATAAAGTTCTACTATTAGCCCATTATACAAAACAAATTAACTAGTTATTACAGCTAATGTAGCAGCCCTTGCTTCATTACTAAGTCGTTGATCTATTTTGTCTTTTACTAATCTTTTACTTTTCTTTAGTTTCTGCATGCAATTGCAAATATGAAAACCATATTCGGGTTTCCAATACAAAAAACTATAATACAAAGTAGTAAGATAGTTTTCAATTATAGCCAATTAAGCAACAAGGCCTTTTTCCTTCTTAAGAGTCCCTTCAATAGTCTTAAGCATATTAAGCAATTCTGACAATGTAATATCCAACTTGTTCATGTAATAGTTCATAATGAATTGCAAAACGTTTTGGGGTAATGACTGTAAAACCATGTCAACAATTAACTCTTGGTCTATGACAAAACCCAATTAGCCCAATTTCTCATTATAACCAATCATTTTCAAAACATGGGTGTTCACTCAAGAACCCTGATTAGTACTTAAAAGTGCATTTTTATCAAGGTTTTATATCATCATGTTGCACCTGAAGTATCAATAACTCCTTAACTAGAGCATGTTTTATAATAACAGATTTGATAATATAAGATAGCTTTAATTTATGGTAAATGTTCATTTTAAATACAGGCATATCTCACAATTCAAATGATTGATTGATGTGATTAACTATTGAAAGTGAAAGGACAAAGAAATGGCTAAGCTTAGAAAGGAGATGCCGATTCAATTCAAATTGGAACACTGTTAAGTTATTGGGTCATATCTGGAGCTGTAGATCTTGGATTTCAGCTTCATTTATATGAATGGAGAGCTAAGAAATAGGTCTACAATGTTCATGAATAGTGTAAGACCCAAATCTGCCGTTTTCAAATTCAAAGTTTGGCCATAAAAGAGAAGTCAGAATCTGTCCTGTAATCCAGCCCAAACATTGCTTAGAGGTTTGCCCATATCTGGAGTTCTAGAAGGCCAAATGACGTGAAATTTGGTGGGTGGAAGGAAAAGACAATTTCCAACAACTTTCATGAATAAGTTTTCTTAAATTCTGATGGTAACAATGACATTTCATCCAGACAAGAGCTTGAGGTCTATCCACCACGTCCACCAACAGCACTACTCAGTAGTTTAGCCATATCTCGCGTTCTAGTGATCCAAATGCCCTGAAATTTTATGGGTGGAACGATAAGATGATTTCCAACAACTTTTATGAAGAATACTTTGTCAAATTCGGAATGGATCAATGTTATTTCATCTAGCCAAAGTGTTTGAGTGCTACTGTCCACCAAGTCCACTAAATCAATAGTTGGCCACTACATCAATAATCAATTACCAAATGAATAGTTCTGAATTTTAGCCTATAAAAGGAGGCATTTGCCATTCATTTAGCAATCTTGGTTCTAAG
>Ga0325400_1008116_pt1 | contig 10069 bp, 9 predicted proteins | sample PopdelMetagenome_2_FD_205662 | JGI IMG/M metagenome (GOLD analysis project Ga0325400, IMG submission 205662) | Populus deltoides microbial communities from Bellville, Georgia, United States - Xylem-PdKOR-R1 | ecosystem: Host-associated > Plants > Phyllosphere > Stem > Wood/Secondary xylem...
TCCGTCGAGAGGTTCCGATGGGGCGACGCTAGGAGATCACCCTGGCCCCCCGGCATCGGTCGATCGACGTATCCGAGCATCGGAAACCCCGTCGTGTTTCGGGAAGGTTTCGCCCAGCTTGCCGGGGTGTTTCCGTGCCGGGTCTCGCGTCGAGAAATACGTAGACCGACGTATTCAGCGCACCCCCTCACGCTGCATAGCGTCCTTCCCAGTCCATCCACTGACGACGCCGAGGAGCGCACGGTGCAGATCAACGACCCGCACGAGGAAACGTTCCGCCCTCCGGCGACGATCGGCCGTCGCGCCGTCCTGGCCGGGGGTTTCGGCGCGACCGCCCTGACCCTGGCGGCCTGCGGCGGCGGTTCCGAGGGGGCGACCGGCGACGGTGGCGAACAGACCCTGGTCATCGGCATCGAGAGCGAGGCCGACATCCTCGACCCGCAGATCGCCGGTGGGTGGGTCACCTACCGGATCAACAAGCAGATCTTCGAACCCCTGGTCGACGAGGACCTCACCACGCCGTCCGCCGAGGCGCCGGTCCCCGAACTCGTCCCCGGTCTGGCCGAGTCCTGGGAGGTGTCCCCGGACGGGCTGGTGTACACGTTCACGATCCGTTCCGGGGTGACGTTCCACGACGGCAGCACCCTGGACGCCGAGGCGGTCGTCTACAACATCCGCCGGATGTGGGACCAGTCCGCGCCGCAGTACTCGGCCAAGGCCGCCGGGCAGACGGTCTACATCTGGCGCAACGTGGCCGACGTCCAGGCCCCCGACGCGAGCACCGTCGTGGTCACCATGAAACAACCCTTCTCGCCGTTCCTGCGGATGCTGGCCCAGGGCGGCAACGGGTCGTGCTGCATCATGAGCCCGCAGGCGATCGAGGAGTTCGGCGAGGACATCGCCGACCACCCCGTCGGCACCGGACCGTTCGCGTTCTCCGAACGGGTCCGCGGCGAACGGATCGCGCTGGTACGCAACGACGACTACTGGGGCACCGTGGCCGAACTCGACGGCGTGGTGTTCCGGCCCATCCCCGACGCCTCGGCCCGCGTCGCCGCGCTGCGCAGCGGTGACGTCGACATGATCGCCGTCCCGAGCCCCGACAGCGTGCAGGGTCTGGTCGACCAAGGTTTCCAGCTCTCGGAGGGAACCCCGCCGCACGTGTGGTACCTCTCCTTCAACATGCAGGACGAGTTCACCGGGGTGAAGGAGGTCCGACAGGCCATCAACCTGGCCATCGACCGCGAGGGGATGGCCTCGAACCTGCTGGCCGGCACCGTGAACCCCGCCTACGACGTGCAGGCCCCGGCCAACGACGCCTACGTCGAACGCACCGAGGCATACTCCCGGAACGTCTCCCGGGCCAAGGAACTGCTGGCCTCGGTCGGGTTGGCCGACGGCTTCACCACGACCCTGACCACCTCGGTCGACGGCTCGGGTCAGATCGTCCCCGCCCAGATGGCCGAGTTCATCCAGCAGAACCTCGCCGAGGTCGGGATCGACGTCAAGATCCAGACCTCCGAGTGGATCTCCTACCTCGGCACCTGGGCCCAGGGCGCGCAGCCCGGCACCGGGATGATGCAGATGTCCTGGGGCATGACGACGCCCTACTGGTTGTACATCGCCACCTCCAGCACCCTGCAGGCCCCCAACGGGCCGAACGTGGGGTACTACGACAACCCGGCGTTGGACGAGGTGATGGCCCAGGCCATCGCCGCCACCGACGAGGAGACCGCGAACGACCTGTGGCGGCAGGCGAACGAGATCGTCACCGAGGACGCCGCGCTCGCCCCGATCGTCAACGACAAGGCGCCCTACGTGCTCGCCGACTACGTCGAGGGTTTCGTCTCGGCCAGCGAGGAGTGGTACGACCTGCGCGGCGTGAAACTGGCCGCCGAATGAGCGCTCTGACGCGGCTGCGGCCGATCGCGGGACGCCTGGCCTCGACCGTCCTGGTCCTGCTCGGGGTCAGCCTCATCGTCTTCCTGCTGCTGCAACTCGTCCCCGGGGACCCCGCCCGCACCATCCTGGGGGCCGGGGCGACCCAGGAATCGGTCGCCGCCGTCCGGGCCGAACTCGGCCTCGACAAACCCCTGCCCGTGCAGTTCCTGGAGTACCTGCAGGGGTTGGTGACCGGGGACCTCGGGCGCAGCCTGACGGTCAACCAGGACGTCGCGACGATGTTGTTGCCGAGGTTCGAGAACACGCTCATCCTGACCGGCGCCGCCCTGCTGCTCTGCCTGGTGGTCGGGATCCCGCTGGGCATTCTCGCGGCGCGGTTCCAGTACGGACTGTTCGACCGGGTCGCGATGTTCGTCACCCTGGCGGGCGCCAGCGTTCCCGTGTACTGGTTCGGTCTGGTGCTCATCGGGGTGTTCGCACTCAGCCTGGACCTGCTGCCGACGTCGGGGATGTACAACACCCGTAACCCCGGGGGTTTCCCGGACATGCTCGAACACCTGGTGCTGCCCGCCGTCGCGGCCGCTCTGGTGCCGCTGGCCGTCATCGCCCGCATGACCCGCAGCGTGTTCGTCGACGTCCTGCAGCAGGACTACATCCGCACGTTGCGGGCCTCAGGGTTGAGCGAGACGGCGATCCTGTGGCGGCACGGTCTGCGCAACGCGTTGCCGCCCATCGTCAACGTCGTGGGTCTCCAGATCGGGTACCTGCTCGGCGGGGTGATCTTCGTCGAGGTCGTCTTCGGGTGGCCGGGACTGGGACAGCAGCTCTACACCTCGATCACCCAGCGGGACCTGCCCGTCGTGCAGGCCGGGACGCTGTTCGTCGCGCTGGCCTTCGTCCTGGTGAACCTCGTCGCGGACCTCGCGGTCGGGGTGCTGGACCCACGCAGCCGTCGGGGAGGGAAGCGATGAGTTCGACGCAGGCAGCGCAGCGGACGACCTTGAGCAGGGTTCCGCGTCAGCGGGGTTCCCGATCCCCGGGTCGGCCGTCGAGGTTCCGCCTGGGCGTCCGTGCCTTCTGCCGCGACAAGGTGGCGGTCGGGGCGCTGGTGGTGCTCGTGCTGGTGGCCCTGGCCTCCGTGTTCGCGCCGTTGCTGGCTCCGCACAGCCCGACGGCGGGCGATTCGACGATGCGCCTGGAGGGCATCGGGACGCCCGGGCACCCGCTGGGGTTGGACGGACAGGGTCGCGACGTGCTGTCCAGGTTGCTCTACGGAGGCAGGTACTCCCTGCTGGTCGCGGTGGTCCCCGTGCTGGTCGTGTTCCCGATCGCCCTGGCCACCGGGATGGTCGCCGGGTACGCCCGGGGCCGGACCGGCGAGGTCATCATGCGGGTTCTCGACGTGCTGTTCGCCTTCCCGCTGGTGCTGCTCGCGATCGCGCTGGCCGCGGTGCTCGGCGCCGGCCTCGGGAACGTCATGCTGGCCATCGGGATCACCCTCGTGCCGTACATGGCCCGGGTCGCCTACACCACCACGGTGCAGGAGGTCGGCAAGGACTACGTCGAGGCCGCCCGCGCGTCCGGTGCCCCCACCCGCGATGTCCTGCTCCGAGAACTCCTGCCGAACGTGGTCTCCGGGTTGCTGGTCTACGCGACCACGTTGGCCGGGTTGATGATCGTGGTCGCCGCGGGCTTGAGCTTCCTCGGCGTCGGGATCATCCCGCCCACCCCCGACTGGGGGATCATGACGTCCGACGGCGCCTCGGTCCTGCTCGAGGGCAAGTACCACGTCGCGACCATCCCCGGTCTGCTGATCCTCGTCGTGGCGTTGTCGTTCAACCTCATCGGCGACGGGCTGCGCGACGCCCTCGACCCCCGCAAGCAGACGAGCTGAGGAGACCTCATGCAGAACCCGGAGAACTCGGCACCGCTGCTCGAGGTCGAGAACCTCAGCGTCGAGTTCCACACCGACGGCGGCGTGGTGCACGCCGTCTCGGGCGTGGACATCACGTTGGCCCCCGGTGAGGTCCGCGGCCTGGTCGGGGAGTCGGGGTCGGGCAAGAGCGTGACGTCGCTGGCCGTCCTCGGGCTGCTCGGAACCAGACGCGCCCGCATCACCTCGGGCCGCATCCTGTTCCGCGGCACGGACCTACTGCGGATCCCCGAGCGGGAACTGCGGGGGTTGCGGGGCAGCCACATCGGGATGGTCTCGCAGAACGCCCTGTCCGCCCTCGACCCCTCGTTCCCGATCGGCGCCCAGCTCGTGGAGGTGATCCGCCGCCACCAGGGTGTCGACCGGGCGGCCGCCCGGAAACTGGCTCTGGAGTCGTTGGAACTGGTCCGACTGCCCGACGCACCTCGTCGGTTGCGGGCCTACCCGCACGAACTGTCCGGCGGTCAACGCCAGCGCGTCGTCATCGCCCTCGCGCTGGCCTGCCGGCCGGAACTGCTGCTGGCCGACGAACCCACCACGGCCCTGGACGCGACCGTGCAGAAACAGATCCTGGACCTGCTGCTGCGGCTGAACGACGAACTCGGCACGGCCGTCCTGCTCGTCACGCACGACTTCGGGGTGGTCTCCCACGTGTGCGACAGCGTCACCGTCATGCGGCGCGGGAAGGTCCTGGAGCAGGGGGTGGCCAAGGACGTGCTCCGCGACCCGCAGCACCCGTACACCCAGGCCCTGGTGAAAGCCGTGCCGCGACTGCACCTGTCCGAGTCCGAACGCGCCGTCCCGCGGCAGCAGCGGCGGTTGCACGAGTTCTCCGAGGTCATGGCCTCGGTGGGGGAGGCGTCATGACGAGCAGATACGAACAGGTCCTCGTGGTCCGGGACCTGCGGAAGGTCTTCGGAAACCCCACCAGCGGGGTCGTGGCCGTCGACGACGTCTCGTTCGACATCGCCCGTGGGCAGACCTGGGGGCTCATCGGGGAATCGGGGTCGGGCAAGACGACCACGGGCCGGATGATCCTCGGCCTCGAACCCGCCACCGCGGGATCGGTCGACTTCGACGGGAACGAGATCGTGCGGGCCCGACCGAAGACGTTGCAGGCCTTGCGTCGGCGGATGCGGATGGTGTTCCAGGACTCCGGGTCCGCGTTCAACCCCCGCCGCCCGGTCGGCGACCAGATCACCTACGGGCTGCAGCGCTACGGCATCGCCTCCGGCGCCGAGGCCCGGGCGCGGACGGTGGCCCTGGTCGAACGGGTGGGCCTGGAGGCCGCCCACCTGGACCGGTACGTCCACGAGTTCTCCGGGGGCCAGCGTCAGCGGTTGGGGATCGCTCGGGCCCTGATCACCGACCCCGACTTCGTCGTGCTCGACGAACCGACCGCCGCGCTCGACGTGTCGGTCCAGGCGCAGGTCCTGAACCTGCTCAAGGACCTGCAGGCCGAACGCGGGCTCACGTTGCTGCTGGTCACCCACCACCTGGCCCTCGTGGAGCACATGTGCGACCACGCGGGGGTCTTGGAGCACGGCCGGCTGGTCGAGAGCGGCCCCGTGGACCGGTTGCTGACCGATCCGCGCACCGAGACCACCCGCGCCCTGCTCGACGCCGTCCTCGAACCCACCGCCTGAAGACCTGGTCCGCAAGAATCACAAGAGAAGGAGAACACCGTGACCACTCCCGTCCCCGGACCCCTCACCCCGCCCGACGCGGCCCGCATCTCCGAACTGTCCGACCACTACGGTTTCGCCCTGAACCCCTCGGAGGTGGCCGAGTTCCAGAGTGCCGTGACCGCGTCGCTGGCCTCGAGCGAGGTCGTCGAGCGGCTCCACCGAGAATCCCTGCCGGCGGTCCCGGAACGGGCCTGGCAGAGGCCGACCGACAACCCGCTGGGCGCGTGGGCCGTCACGGCGACCATCGAGGGGTCCGGCCGGGGGCCGCTGGTCGGCCGCACCGTCGTCGTGAAGGACAACGTCGCCGTCGCCGGGGTGCCGATGGTCAACGGTTCCTCGGTCCTGGAGGGTTTCGTCCCCGGCCGGGACGCCACCGTCGTGACCCGCCTCCTGGACGCCGGCGCCACCGTGGTCGGCAAGTCGACCTGCGAGAACCTGTGCTTCTCCGGGGCCAGCTTCACCTCCTGGCCCCAGCCGGTCGGGAACCCGTGGGACCCGACCCGCAACGCAGGTGGTTCCTCCAGCGGGAGCGCGGCGCTGGTCGCCACCGGTGAGGTGGACCTCGCCGTCGGCGGTGACCAGGGCGGTTCGGTGCGCATGCCCGCCGCGTTCTCGGGCACGGTCGGGCACAAACCCACCCACGGCCTCGTCCCGTACACCGGCGCGTTCCCCATCGAGTCGACCATCGACCACCTCGGCCCGATGACCATGACCGTCGCCGACGCCGCGCTGATGCTCGGGGTGATGGCCGGCCCGGACGGGTACGACGCCCGGCAGCCGGGGACCATCGAACCCGTCGACTACCTCGCGGCCCTGGCCGACGGCGCCGAAGGGCTGCGCATCGGGGTCGTCTCCGAGGGTTTCGGGCTCCCGGTCTCCGAGGACGGGGTCGACGACACCGTGCGCGCGGCGGTGGAGACCCTGCGCGGAGCGGGGCTCAGTGCCGAGGAGGTCTCGATCCCGTGGCACCACGACGCCTTCCACGTCTGGAACGTCGTCGGCACCGAGGGCGCCGCGTACCAGATGCTCGACGGCAACGGCTTCGGGATGGGGTCCTGGGGTCGCTACGACCCCGAACTCGTCGAGTTCTACGCCCGCGGCCGGGTCCAGCGCGGCGCCGAACTGTCCCGGACCGTGAAACTCGTCGGGCTCTCCGGTCGGCACACCTTCCTGTCCGGCGGCGGCCGTTACTACGGGATGGCCCGGAACCTGGCCTACACCGCCCGCGCCGCGTACGACGAGGCCCTGGCCCGGTACGACGTCCTGGTCATGCCGACCGTGCCGTACGTCGCGAAACCCCTGCCGGCGCCGGACTGTTCGCTGGAGGAGTACCTGCACGTCGGGATGTCGATGATCGTGAACACCGCGCCGTTCGACGTCACCGGCCACCCGGCCTGCACCGTACCCGCCGGTCTCTCGCAGGGACTGCCCGTGGGGATGATGATCGTCGGCAAGCGTTACGACGACGCCACCGTCCTGCGGGTCGCGCACGCGTACGAGCAGGCCGTCGGTGGTTTCCCGAAGGCCGCGCTGGGCTCGATCCCGGCGGTCGCGGGCCTGTGAGCACCCTGACGGCGGTCCTGGGGCACGAGAGCGAGTTCCGCGAGGAACTGCACGCCCTGGCCCACGCCGACGCCGTCGACGAGCTCGACGTGGCCGAGGAGGACCTGCCCCGACGCCGGCTGCGGCTCACCTCGCGTCGGGGGACGGAGTACGCGGTGTCGTTGCCGCGCGGGGCCGCACTCGTCGACGGCGCGGTCCTGCGGTTGGACGCCGGCGGCGCCGTGGTGGTGCGGGCCCGGTCGGCGCTGCGGCTGCGGCTGCGGCCCGCCGACCCTGGGGCCGCGCTGCGGATCGGATTCCTCGCCGGACACCTGCACTGGGTGGTCGACCTGGCCGACGATCCACAGGGGGGCGACCTGCACGTCGTCCTCCAGTCGCCGGTCGAGGAATACCTGGCCCGACTGCCCGAACTGCTGACCGCCGGTCGGGTGGAATGGACCACGGTCGCCTCCTGAGGGTCCTGGCGCTGGGGGACTCCGGGTTCCCCAGCGGCGGGCTGGCCTTCTCCCAGGGGCTCGAGGCCGCCGTCCACGCGGGGTTCGTGACCGACGAGTCCTCGCTCGCCGGGTTCGTGGAAGCGCTCGTCACGGGCCGCTGGGCGACCGCGGACCGGGTGTTCCTGGCCCGGGCCGCCGATCCCGCGAAGGTGTCGGTCGTGGACCACGACGTCGAGACCCACTCGAGCGTCGCGGAACTGCGTCGGGCCTCGCGGCGGGCCGGACGCGCGGCGTTGGGCACCCACGTCCGGCTCGGGCTCCCGGCGGCGGTGGAGTTCGCCGCAGCCGTGGACACCGACCGCACCCCCGGACACCTGGTGACCGTTCAGGCCGTGTGCCTGCGGGCCGCGGGCCTGGACCCCTCGGAGGTGGAACTCGTCAGCGTCTGGAACCTCGTGAGCCAGCTGGCCGCGGCCGGGCTCCGGCTGGGGGTCTGCGGACACCTCGGGGCCCAGCGGGTCATCACGGTCGGCACCACGGCGGCCGCTCGGGTCCTGGCCGGCCCCGTCCCCACCGAACCCCGCACCTCGACGCCCCTGTTCGACGTCCTCGCCGCCCGCCCCGTCGGAGACGGACGCCTCTTCGCCGGTTGACACCCCGGCTGGAACCCTGGATGGAGCTCGTGAACCTCACCCCGACCGAGACCGAACGCCTGACCCTGTTCACCGCGGCCGAGTTCGCCCGGCGGAACCTGCGCGAGGGGGTTCCGTTGTCCCACCCCGAGGTCGTCGCCTACCTCAGCGACGAGGTCATGCAGGCCGCCCGGCGCGGCGAGGACTACGTCGCCATCCGGGACCGGGCCGGCCGGATGCTGCGCGCGGACCAGGTCGAACCCGGGGTCGCGCAGATGGTCGACGTCATCATGATCGACGCCCCCTTCGCGGAGGGGACGAAACTCATGGCGATCTTCGATCCCGTCCCCGCCGTCGAGGGTTCGTTCACTCCGGGGGAGGTCCTCGTCGCGGACGGACCCGTCGAACGGTTCCCCGGCGCACCGCGGGTGCGGGTGGCCGTGACGAACACGGGGGACCGGGACGTGCAGGTCCGTAGCCTCACCCACTTCTTCGAGGTCAACCCGGCGCTGGACTTCGACCGGAGCGCGGCCTGGGGGCGGCGGCTGGACGTCCCCGCCGGTTCCGGGGTGCGGTTCGAACCCGGGGTCGTCGTGGAGGTGGATCTCGTGGAGTTCACCGGGGACCGCGTCGTCCACGGTTTCGCAGGTCTGGTGAACGGGCCGCTCGATGCACCAGGGGCGTACGACGAGGCCGTCCGCCGCGGCCGGGCCCAGGGGTTTTCGCTGTGAGCGGGCAGACGCGTGCCGCGCGGGTTCCCGTCCACGGCCCGACCACGGGCGATCTCGTCCGCCTGGGCGACACGGACCTCTTCGTCGAGATCGAGGACGACCTCACCCGGCCCGGCTGGGAACTGCTGGCCGGGGCGGGCAAGACCGTCCGCGACGGCGAGGGGTACCGGCCGACCTCCACCTGGCGCGAGAAGGCCCTGGACCACGTCATCACCAGCGTCACGATCGTCGACGCCGTCGCGGGCATCGTGGTGGCCGACGTCGGGATCCGCGACGGTCGGATCGTCGGGATCGGCAAGGCGGGGAACCCGGATCTGATGCCCGACGTCCACCCCGATCTCGTCGTGGGCCACCTCACCACCCCGATCCCCGGCCACGGGATGATCCTGACGGCCGGGGGGATCGAGACCCACGCCCACCTCATCTCCCCGCAGCAGGCCGAGCACGCGTTGTCGACGGGGACGACGACCCTCATCGGCGGTTCGCCCGGACCGTCGTTCGAGGTCGGGTCGGGTAGTCGCCACAACCTGGGACGGTTCCTGCAGGGCGCGGACGACCTGCCGGTGAACATCGTCGCGTTCGGCCGGGGGAGTTCGTTCGCCCCGGCGGTCACCGAATCGGTGCGCGGTGGGGCGGGCGCGGTGAAGATCCACGAGGACTTCGGCGCGAGCCCCGCCGTCATCGATGCCACCCTCGAGGCGGCCGACGCCGCCGACTTCGCCGTCCACCTGCACACCGACTCGATCAACGAGTTCGGGTTCGCCGAACGGACGCTGGCCACGATCGGCGACCGGACGATCCACATGTACCACGTCGAGGGGGCGGGTGGCGGTCACGCTCCCGACGTGATCCGGTGCGTCGCACTGCCGAACGTCATCCCCGCCTCGACGAACCCGACGAACCCGTTCACCCCCGCCGCACTGGAGGAGGGGATCCCGATGACGATGGTCGCGCACCTGATGGACCCGTCCTCGCCCGTCGACGTGGCCTTCGCCGAGGCCCGGATCCGTCCCGGCACGATGATCGCCGAGGACTTCCTGCACGATTCCGGGGCGATCTCGATCTTCGGCAGCGACACCCAGGGAATGGGGCGGGTCGGGGACAACATCGCCAACTGCTGGCAGCTCGCGCACGTCATGAAGGAACGCGTGGGGCGATTGTCGGAGGAATCGACCCGCCGGGC
>Ga0325400_1008119_pt1 | contig 10066 bp, 5 predicted proteins | sample PopdelMetagenome_2_FD_205662 | JGI IMG/M metagenome (GOLD analysis project Ga0325400, IMG submission 205662) | Populus deltoides microbial communities from Bellville, Georgia, United States - Xylem-PdKOR-R1 | ecosystem: Host-associated > Plants > Phyllosphere > Stem > Wood/Secondary xylem...
TTACAAAGTGTTTGTATTATAAATGATACTGTAGACTAGTGTTATAAGGATAGTATCTTTGCTGTTTTTTAATTAAAATTTACTGTCAGGAGTGTTGTTTTATCTGTTTTAGGTGGCAAAAATTGTTCGGTCTAATTTGATAATTAAATTTAATATTATTATATTTAGCTTGAAAACTAGATCTAAATTGCCTTGATATGGGGTATGGCTCAAAGTTATTGGGTCTGATTTTCAGTAAAATTTATTATTATATTAATTTTGTTTTGTATTTTTTTTTCCTACCTCTTTTATATTATAAATATCTAATGGTTACAACTTAAGCAAAATAAAATTTCCCTTACTTCACCATCTAACTTTTCTTTGATATATATATATATATATATAAAAGTTAATTCCTTAAGAATTCATTTAATTCCTTAAAAAAGTTAATTTATAAAAGAGATTTTTAATTTAAGTTATGCTATGTACTTAATAATAATTTTAAATGAAATAATTTTACTAACAATACAGCACAGCAATTTATTTCCAAACAGTTTAATCATTAATGTGTTTAATCTCACAAGACAATAAACAGAATAGAATAGGGGCCAAGCATACTTTTAGTTTAGAAAAAAATGATAAATTATGTTCCATAACACATGATGATCCCATTTTGATTATTTTGGCAATTAGCTAATGAATTTCCAAAAAACATTTTTCTCAAAACACACAGAATTCTCATTTGTAATGAGAGGAATAGGCTCACTCGTATGGTCAAAATCCAAAAAATGGCAAAAAAACAAAAAAAAAAAATCAACTCCAAAATGCATAAATGGAAATCAAATCATGTAGATATATACTACATTATTGTTATTGTTAATCTAAATATTTTTAGTAAATGATTTGATAATAGTTTCCTTTTTATTTTTCTTTTTAATTTAATTATTCTCAACATTCGATAATAAAAATTCTGCTCATAATCTCTCTTAAGAATGTCAAAAACATTAGCCACTCATATTGATATATAGTATTAGTAATTTTGTAAAAAAATATATTTGTAGATAGACTTCACTCTAGAAACTTTAGCCACTATGACTTCAAAAGGTCAAGATACTAAGGTGAAACTCACAAAGCAAGTAAAGGACGGATACCCACCACGATAGCATATAAATGAAAATGGATAGCATCATCAAAGATAGATAAATATAACGTTCACACACCATTTACTATTATTTTTCAGATTGTAAGTCTTACATCTGTTTTTTAAAAAAAAAAATTATTTTTTTTATATTTGTTTGTTATTAAAAAAATTGATAAATAAAAAATACTTTTTAGTTAAAGAAAAATCTAGCTTGATTTTTATAAAAATATTTTCCTTTTATTTTGAAAGGAAAATGTTTTCTCAAAATTGTGAAAACTTCAAAATATCTTATTATTTATTGATTATATCATATTTTGTCTTGAATCTTCTGATTGCTATAAATATTGTTTTGATTTTTTTTTAATTTTATCCTTTAGAATCTTATTTTTAAATTAACTTCTTAAATTTGAGTTTCTTTTTATTGTTATATGTTTTTCTCTTATTCTTTACTTACTTGAATTTTTTTTATTTATCATATTTGGTCTCATTCTTTTGATTGCTATTTATTTTATTTGAAATAATTTATGAAATTAATTTTTTTTTATTTCATCATCTTTCAACTTTTTTATCTGTCAAATTTGCTTTGTATTATTTTGATTACTATTTATTTTATTTTGTAACTCATTTTCCATGACACAGTCTATGAAACCTCAAAAATTTATAATTTAGACATGCAAATGACTCGGTGGAAACTCTGTAAAACCCCAACACAAAACTTCACCATGATAAATTGAATAATGAAAAATAAAATAGAAATGGTGGTAAATTGTAAACCCCCGATTAAATTTTATGATGTTAATAAAATTATTGATAATTCAAAACTGAAAATGGGATGGGCTAGTTAAAATAAAATAAAATGGAATAGTATTGAATTATTTGAAAAGAAATTTTAGATAGAAAGATTTTTTGCATGGTATTTTAAAGGCGGACCGAGAAAAGACATTTAGTTGAACAAAAAGATACCCAAACTTGATATAAGGGTGTCTTAGTAAATATAGATAAATTTGCTATATAAATAGCAAAATTATGCACAAAATAAGGAGGATGGCCGAATGAAAGGAAAAAAAATAAGAGAGAGAAGGTTTAGTGTTCATGCATACATAGTTTCAAAAATAATTAAATGGAAGATCTAGGTGGAATGATGCATCTAAGAACTCATATGTAGACTCTAACCAAAGAAATCTAAGTGAGTATAAGTGATTTTGATGGTGTAAACCTAAGAAGAGGACCAACCAAGTTGGTGAACTAAGGCAGAATTTGTATTGATGTTAATGTCTGGACTGACTTCCAATGAATGATTGATGAACTTAAATGAAATGTGGAATGAGATGAAGAAATGCAGAAATTATGATCTTGTTGAACTCTTAAGGACATACTTGAACTAAAATAGAATACATGATGGTGTTATTATCTTGATTCTTGCATGTATGATAAAAGAACTTATGTTAGAAAGGGTTATGTACAAAATTGTGTTGTCATTGGGACCTTAGACCCTGCTGAAACCAAAATTGGAACTATGTTGGTGTTAATGCCATAAATTTTTGCTTGTGTTTGATGAAATTGTATAATAATATGTTAATATGATGTTATGTGCAGAGTTATGTTGTCTGCACTGAATTAGTTCGTAGTCAAATTGTGTGGTCTGTAGTGAATTAGTTTCGCTGTCGATTTGTGTTCTCTGCAGCAAAAGAATTTTCGCTGCCAAATTGTGTTGCCTACATCGAATTAGTTTTGCTGCCGAGGGTGTTTTCTGCAGCGAAGGAATTTTCGTTGTCGAATTGTGTTGTTTGCACCGAATTAGTTTTGATGTCAATTTGTGTTATCTGCAGCAAATGAATTTTTGCTGCCAAATTGTGTTGCCTATAACGAATTAGTTTTGCTGTTGAGAGTGATGTCTGCAACGAATTAGTTTCGATGCTGATTTGTGTTATTTGCAGCAAAGGAATTTCCGCTGCCGAATTGTGTTGCCTACATCAAATTAGTTTTGATGCCAAGGTTATTATCTGCAACGAGTTAGTTTCGCAGTCGATTTGGAGTGTTTGCAGCGAATTAGTTTCCCTACCGATTTGTGTTGCCTGCAGCGAACCAGTTTCACTGTCAAATTATGTTGTATGCAACGAATTAAGTGTCATGTAGCGAATTAGTTTCACTGTCAATTTGTGTTATCTGCAGCGAAGAAATTTTCGCTGCCGAATTGTGTTTTCTGCAGCGAATTAGGTTTCGCTGCCGAAATGGTGTTGCCTGCAGCGAATCAGTTTTCGTTGCCAAATCGTGTTGTCTATAGCCAATTAGTGTTCGCTGCCAAAATCATGTTGTCTGCAGCGAATCAGCATTCGCTGTCGAAATTGAGGTGTTTGCAGCGAATTAGCGTTCGCTGCCAAAAGTGTGTGTTCTGTAGCGAATCTGTAATTCGCTGCTGAAATTGAGTTGTCTGCAACGAATTAACATTCATTGCCAAAATTGAGTTGTCTGCGGCAAATTAGCATTCGTTGTTGAAAGTGTGTTCTACAACGAATCTGTGATTCGCTGCAGAAATTGAGTTGTCAGCAGTGAATTAACATTCGCTGCCAAAAGTGTATTGGTTGCAGCGAATTAGCATTCATTTCTGAAAGTGTGTTGGCTACAGTGAATCAGCTTTCACTGTCGAAGTTGTGTTGTCTGCAGCGAATCAGCGTTCGCTACTGAAAGTCTATTGTCTATAGTGAATTTGTGATTACCGAATTCTAGTTGTCTGCAATGAATTAGCATTCGCTGTCGAAGTTGAGTTGTTCTGCAGCGAATCGCCGTTCGCTACCGAAAGTATATTGACTGCATCAAAATTATGATTCACTGCTGAAATTGAGTTGCCTGCAGCGAATTAGCATTCACTACTGAAAATGTGTTGGCTGCAGCGAAGTAGCATTCACTTCCGAAATTGAAGTGCTTGCAGCGAAACAATTTTTGTTACCGAATTGTGCGGCGTGCAGTGAATCAGTTTCGCTGCTGAATTATGCGGCCAGCAGCGAACCAGTTTTCACTGCCGATTTTCTACAATAGACTCCCTGGTCAGAAATGACTTAAATGCTTGCAACAATTTCATTGTATGATAGTGTAAAATGTGGAACACTTGAATGTGAACATATGAATTCTTGAAATAAGTATGGTGATGAATGTGATTTAAGGATGCAAATATACTGATTTGTGACATTGATGCCTTAGGTGGTGCGGCCAGGATCAAACCATCGTTAGGACAAGGACAAACCATATGTGTAACAGGTAGGTGGTTCTGACCTTTTTCTCGTATGATGTTTATGTTTTGAAATGATTTACTTATGATGATGTATTATTAAATTCTTGTTGAATGATGAAACGATGATGAAGAGTTTGATTGAATTCTAGATGATTGTCGAAATGACTATGAAATGTCAATCGAATTCTTGATGAATGTTGAAACAATGATAAAAATGTTAATGTTCTAAAATGACTTGTTTGAGGTGGATATATTATCGTGTTGCGATGAATATTTAACCGACTATGAGATGTTGATTGGACTATTATGAATTTGGGCTGCTGACGAATGGCTGTATGAGTATTACGAAGGACCTACTGTTGTATTTTATTGAGTGTAAAGGTGAAAAATAGTTGTATGAGTATTATGAAGAATTTACGGTTGTATTTTATGGAATGTAATTGTAACGAATGGTTGTCTGAGTATTACGAGGGCTCTAATATTGTATTTTATTGAATATAATTGTGATGAATTTTTGTATGAGTATTATGAGGGCTCTACTATTGTATGAGTATTATGATGGATCTATTGTTGTATTGTATTGAACATTAACCATCATGAATGGTTGGATGAAAAATATGAAAGGTCTATTGTTGTGTTATATTGAATGTTAAACTGTTATGGAATATTTGTTGGTGTATTACAAAGAACATAATATCTTGTTATAGTGATTACATAAACAGCCTCTGGAATGTTTGATGGGTTAATGATTAGCTTCGGCTAATGGCATCCTAAGTGGATGACCAGGACTGAGAGATGATTAGTTTCAGCTAATGACATCCTAAATGAATGACCGAGACTGAATTGATAAATGATTAGCTTCAGCTAATGGCATTCTAAGTGGATAACCGGGATGGATAAATTATTAGCTTCGGCTAATGGCATCCTAAGTTGATGATCGGGATGGATAAATGATTAGCTTTGACTAATGACATCCTAAGTGGATGACTGAGATTGATAAATTATTAGTTTTGGTTAATGGAATCCTAAGTGGATGACCTTGATGAACAAATTATTAGCTTTGACTAATGACATCCTAAGAAGACTGCTGAATTTGGGAGTTATGAGTTAGTTTCAAGAGTTGATACATTCATGGGTACTATGTTCTGTATATACCAAGTATATGAAAGAACTACGATTGTTATATTTTAAATAGCGAATACGTTAGTTCGGTTAACGGTATTCAAGCTGGATGACTGGGTCTGAGTATTGTATTTAGCCTCGGTAATTAACAAATTATTAAGGGTGGTATTTACATAAGTAAAAAGAAATGAAAGAATTATGCTCTTTTGATCCATGAGTGAAATGTAACGTTAATATTGCTTTATTATGTTTTTTTTTAATTTGCCTATAATGCTTGAAATTACCTTGTGTTGTAACATATTATACCAACATGGTGCGTAAGGAAATCTATTTTATGGCTCACTCATTTGAAAAGAATTATATGTTCGCATGTTATGGGTAATATGAATTCTGTATGAACAGACATGTAAATCACTGAATTAGTCATCTGACCCCTTTTGTAAAGACTTGTAATGACAAAATGAAATGGAACACAGATGTGGATGTGCGATCATGTAGATATGATGTGTATGAATATACATATGTGGTATTCTTCTTATGAGGATGTCATGTTGTGAAATTACATGAGGTCAGGATAACGTAAGTACTAGTTGTGTAACTTGCTGTTCGGTACTCTCCTATAAACTCGTGATGATAACGAGATGTGAATTTATGAGTATGTCAATATAATATATTGTAAACCTATTAGTATGAAAATAAAATATTATGGGCATGTGTATTGAGAATGTGTTTTATGGGAATGTTGATCTATGTTATCCTATGTGGATTGTGCCTTGTTAATGAATGAAATGCAATTATAAATTTGCAGAATGATATGGTGAAAAACATCCAGAACCGGACAAAAAAAAATTTACATCGATTTTGACTCTGAAAAAGTCGGGTCATTATAAGATTTGAAAGACTTTCCTTGTTATTTTCTTTCCTTTCTCCTACAGGATTTCCTTACTTTAAAGAAAGGTTGTAGAAGACTTTTAAAAGAGAATGTTTTGAAAGCGTTAATTCGACCAAACAAAGGAAGAAGATTAAGCATTCAAGGTAGCATGTTCCGAGCATGGAAAGAGGTCTAAAAAGGACGGCAAGCACACATTATTCCTACACAAGTCAGACCCAATTACATAAGGAAATTAATAAGCTAGGGATGGTTTTGGGGCTGATTGTTTCCTTGTATTATTTTGAATATTTTACTTAGTTTTTATGTTGTTTCAAGTGTTATTTGAACCATAATATTTTAGTTTAGGTTTTTAAGTTCAGTTGGGTTTATTTTGGCTCAAATTAAGTGTTTTAGGCATTAGACTTTTGTTAGCTGAAAGCCCAATGGTTTGCAGTCCAATATGGTTTTATTATGGTTAATTATCTTAGGACTATATAATGTTTTTCTTGTTGTGAATTTTAGAAGCCTTCATATTAATAATATTATTATATTCTGTTGAAAGCAAACATGTTCTTTGTTGTGACAAAGAAGAAAACTTGACTTATCAATGTATAACTGACATTATAGTGTCAATTCACAAATTTCAATACCTCTGATTATTAGTTACAGGTTAACTTTAGGTCAAGGTTCTTAAACTTAATTTTTTATTTTTTTTATAAAACATCATTTTTATTGGGGATTGCTTGACCATTTGAGCAAGAGATTTGCATCAATTGTTTTCTTACTTCATTAATTCAAACTCTCTTAATTTTTAAACTATTTTGCTTATATTTTTTTTATGATCATTCATCTTTTAATTTTTTTTTTTATAAATTTCATAATATTTTGAAAACATTATTATAATTTGTGTGTAGTTTTTTTCCTTGTATATTTTATATTAATGAATTCTATTTTAATGGTGCTCTTATAAAAACAAAAATCATTTGTTATTAGTAATAAAAATTAATCTCTAATATAAAATAAATGAAAGCCTGTAAAATAAAATAGACAGCTGATGTATAATATTTATGTTTGCATCTATCTTTTGCTTTTACTAAAAAGATTAACTTTCTATTTTATTATTTAATTAGAGTTAACACTTCTTTTTGGATTTATCATTTCATTCTTTTTTTAATTTATTTTATTAAGTATAAATAACATTGTTTTATTTTTCAATTAAAAAAATTCATGATACACGAAAACATATCAATACCATATATAATTTTGTCTTTTTTGTTAAAAATTAACTTGAAACTTTACCTACAACACAAATGGTATAACACTATGGACAAAAAAGAATAAATTTTAGAACTTCATTTTTTTTATTCTAGTAGTTTTTTTATGATTATATAGGAAACTAATGTGTATAAGTGAAAAAGAAACAACATAAATATTCAATAAGAACAAAATACATATATTTTATTATTGCTATTATTGTCAATTTTTATATTATCTAAATAACCCAGCTTTTCATAACAAATAAGGGAAATGAAGTTTTGACTAATGAAATACATTTGTTTCTCATTTAATTTAAGTTATTTTATTTTTGAAGGATATTTATTTTTAATTTTATAAGTTTTTATTAATAATAAAATCATTGATCCGTCAAAGTAAAAAACATTAATAACAAAAAGGAATTTTGATAAGAGAAATCTATTTTTCTTCAAAACTTAGACTATTGAAGGTTTTTTATGAATATTTATGATGGATCATAAATATTCAACAAAATTATTAAAATTATTTAAAATAAAAATTTTTATTTTTACAGAATTAAATAAAAATAAGTTAAAAAAATCGTCCTACAGCACATGGACATAAGCTAATTTCAAAATTTATAATAATGTGCGGAAGGTTAATTCCACAGGAATGGGCAAGCTTTGAACTGTACACGAGTTGAGAACATGCTATAAGACCCACAGGCGGCGCGTCCCCTCTCTCTTTCTCGTGATGGTGATCACGTGGGAGGTTCATCGCCCGTCTAAAAGGAAAAAGCGATGCAAAAAATCTGCTCCATAGAGGCATGTGCTCACCCTACGTAAGTGATTTGTCGTTTATGGATTATTTTGAAATTGCAGCAGGCAAGGCAAAGTGATTACATGATGATGTGCCATTCTCACGGGTTTTGCTGGCATGGATGAGTATGGTTGAACTGTTGAAACGTGGTTCCACATTTAAGGGGACAAGTCTCTTAATCCACCGTGGCAGCAAAGATTCTGGGAGTTTTTTTCTTCTGTTATTTTTTTTAAAATATTCCTTTTAGATATGCACTCAATTTCATGAGCAACCATTTCAATTTTTTTTTTTTGAGCACATTGATGTCATTGATGGTAAAGGATCACAGGGTGGCTAGTAGATATCACATGCTAATATACTACAGCTAAAGATTCGAGATGTCCTTTCCCAGGTATTGTTGTGATTGTCTTCGGCTTGCATATAATGTACTTCGGCCTTCAGGTTGGGTTAATCGCCTCCTCAACTCCTATACCAACATAATTCTTATTTATGATATTCTGCTGCCCCTTTAAAGTGGAGTTTTTTTTTTCACATTAGCACAATTGGTTAATTTGTTTTTCAAATTGGGAAAATAATTTCTGCTCTAGCGTAAAAACAGTGGTTATGTATGTAGTCCTTGCACAACTTATAAGTTATGCATTTACTGGTTGTACATATGCTACATAACTATCATAACCTCTCTCTCTCATGCATTATTAGGGTCAAGTCACTTTACTATCTGCTTCAACAACAATCAAAATCACCCTACTATCTGCTTCAACAGTCAATAATGGGGAGGAAAGAAATGGGTCTGTATGTGTTGATTTCTAGCTTCGAATTATAGCTATTATGGGACCGGTTCGAATGGGTTTGATAGGTCCCAATCAAAACTGTTAAAATATTTATCAAGATATATGCTCTCTTAGGGTGAGAACAAACCACAGATTTTGGATAAATAATTTTTTCCTTTTTAATTCTGAACCACTCTTTAAATAAGTCGTAGCTTAACAAACTACCTAAAAGCAAGGAAACTAACAAGAAACAAATAACAACAGAAGCAAACTACGCTAGAATCTAACATAACAACTTATTAGAAATAATCAGAAAATCTCCTAAAGACTTAGTTTCTTATAGTCCACATCTCCCATAGGTTGATTCGTGCTCTATCACTAGTCACTCTTCGCCACAATACTTGGGATTCTTCCTGCCATGTCTGGTGGACCTTCGTAGTGGTCTATCAATTCTTTCCCCATCAAGCGGATTCTTGTCCTCAAGGTCCACAGTGGGAAACTGTTGTTGCAGCATCTGAGCATTTTCCCAGGTGGCCTTTTCCGTAGGTAAGCAACGCCATTGGACCAGATGCTCCATAATAAACCTTTTGCCCTGTTTGAACCAACGTGTATCAAGGATTCTTATTGGCTCAAGCAACACAGCTCTGTCATCTGCTACTGGTGGTAATTCTAGACTCACCTCCTTGTTATCCCCAACATATTTTTTAAGAAGCGACACATGAAACACCGGATGTATGCACGCAACCTAAGGCAACTCCAGCTTGTATGTGACTTAGCCAATTCGTTGTAGAATCGGATACGACCCAAAGAATCGACTTGCTAACTTATGATAAGCATGTTTAAAGATGGTATACTGCCGATACAGTTGTAATTTCAAGAACACCATGTCACCTACCTGAAAT
>Ga0325400_1008121_pt1 | contig 10066 bp, 7 predicted proteins | sample PopdelMetagenome_2_FD_205662 | JGI IMG/M metagenome (GOLD analysis project Ga0325400, IMG submission 205662) | Populus deltoides microbial communities from Bellville, Georgia, United States - Xylem-PdKOR-R1 | ecosystem: Host-associated > Plants > Phyllosphere > Stem > Wood/Secondary xylem...
GGGAGTTCTTCGACCTCGAGGACTGCCTGCTCGACCCGCGACCCGCCCACGGGGTGACGGTCATCGTCCCCGGCCAGAGTCCTCGTTCACTGGCCTCGGCCGGGCGGCAGGCCGACGTGAACTTCATCCTCGGTGACCTGCCCACTCTCGCGAAGGCCCGGCAGGGTCTCGTCGAGGCCGCGAAGCCCCTGGGTCGGGAGGTGGAGAGTTGCGCGTTGTTCGGGGTCATCACCGCCCCCACCGACGACGAGGCCGTCGCGACCGCACGGGCCTACATGGAACAGGCCGACCTCGAAACCCTCATCGGGCTGCAGGCCGCCGCGGGCACCGACTCAACCGGTACCGCCGCGAACGGCAACCTCAAGAACCAGGCGCTGGGGATCCCCGAGATCGAGTTCGCCCACCCCGAGCAGGCGACCGTCGTCATCGGCCCCGGCCTGTACCAGCCGAACCTCGTGGGGTCCTACGACCGGATCGCGGCCACGCTCGACGCCCTCGAGAGAGAGTGCGACGTCACCAGTTGCGTCCTGTCCGTCCCGGACTACACCACCGACGTGGAACTCGTGGGCGCGGAGATCCTGCCCCGGATGCGGACGTTCACCAAGGCCCTCGTGTGACGCGGCACCCACGATCGGTCGGCGGCTCGGCGGGCTCACGGGACACCGTGGCCCGCCGGATCCACGACCTGCTGCGCACCGACCTGCGCGACGGCGTCGACCACGACCGCCCGTACGTCGAGCACGAGATGGTCGCCGAACTCCACGCCAGCCGTGAGGCCGTCCGACAGGCGCTGCGGCAGTTGGCCGCACAAGGGCTGGTCACGCGCAGACCCGGTCGGGGGACGGTGGCCAGCGGGAACATCCACTCGCTGCCGATCGACGACGTCGCGGGCGAGAACCTCGACATCCTGGTGAGCAAGGTCGACGACCGCACCGTGCGCGCCAGTCCCGAGGTGGCCGAGACGTTGGGGACGAACTCACCCGTCGTCGGTCTTGTCCAGCACGTGTTCAGCGTGCTCGGCGAGGTCATCGGGACCCGCTGGGCCTACTACCACCCGCACATCCACCAGCCGGAGCTCACCGACGCCCGCTGCCCCGATCTCGAGAGCGCGTTCCGGGCGGTGTTCTCCCGGGAACTCGCCAGCGTCCGGGCCTACGTCGAGGCCGAGGCCGCCGACGCCCGCATGGCCCGGTGGCTGGGGATCACGCAAGGGGATCCCGTCGTCACCCGCGAGGAACTCCTCGTGGACGTCGACGGGACCCCCCAGGAATGGGCCTTCGCGACCTACCGCGCCGACCACATCGCCTTCCGTTCCCGAACTCAGACGCCCCAGAGTTCCTCGAACTTCGTCTCGAAACCCTCGTAGTTCGGGGAGATCGCCGCGTCGGTGCCGTCCCCGACGTTGTCGGCGTCGATCAACCGGCTCGGGATGACCAGACCCGAGGGCTCCAGACCCGTCGCGCCGCGGATGAGGTTGTCCACGGTGGCCCAACCGATCCACTGCTCCGGCGGCATCGCCAGCGAGAGCACCTGACCGCGACCGTTCATGACCGACTCGATCGAGGCGTCGACGCCGTCACGACCCATGATCTTCGTGTCCGGGAAACTCGTCTCGACCATCGACTGGATGAACGGCACCCCCGAGTCCCAGGCCAGGTACAGGTAGTTCGTGTCCGGCTCGCGCTGCAGCGCCGTCTGCACCTTCTGCGGGGTGTCGGTCGCGAGGTTCGCGAGGTCGACGTCCACGTCGGTGAACGTGCAGTCGTCGGGGCAGAACTCCTCCAGCGCGCTCTTCGCGCCGTCGGCCTGCCGTTCCCACACGGCGACGGTCGGCGAGGAGACCATGACCATGTTCACGTCGCAGCCCGAGTTCACCAGCGACCACTTCGCGATGCTCGCGCCGTCGGCGGTGAAGTCGGACGTGATGTTCGAGAACAGCCCGTCCGCGACCGGCTGAGACGCGTCCCCGTCGAAGGTGGCCAGGACCGGGCTCCCCAGCTCGTTGGCCAGGTCCAGGTTCGGGCCGACCGTCGTGACGTCGATGCCGGAGATGGCGATGGCCGCCGCACCCGAGGCGATCGCCTGGGCGAACCCCTCGTTGATGCGGTTGGTGGTGCCCTGACCGTCCCACAGCACGGGGGTCATCCCGGCCGCCTCGGCCCCGGCGGTGAAGCCCTCGGCCACGGCCCCGTTGAACTGGTTCATCGTCAACGCGATGAACCACACCGACTGTCCGGCCAGCGATGCCGCGGGGGCCGGGTCGGCCGGCAGCGCCAGTTCCGAAGGGGCGCGGGCCGTCTCGACGTCGGCCGCGACGGCCTCGGTGCAGCTGTTCGAGGCCGCGGTCTCGGTCGACTCCGACGCCCCCGTCGCCGAACTGCAGCTCGACAGGGCCAGCGCCGCGGCGCCGACCAGGGCGAGGGACCAGGGAACACGTTTCACGAGCAACTCCCTTGAATCGAACGGATCAGAACGCGAGGAGGTTCTCGCGGAAGGTGGGGTGGTCGTAGCCGTCGCGGATCAGCCCGCGCTTGCGCAGGGCCGGGCACAGCCCGTCGGCGATCTCGGAGATGGAACGGCGGGTCATCTGCGGGTAGAGCAGGAAACCGTCGCCGCCGACCTCGTCCATCATCTCGCCCATCTTGGCCGCCACGGTGTCGGGGGAACCGACGAGGCCGAGGTCGGTGATCTGCCGGACGGTCGCCGCGACCTCGCGCAGGGTCTTGTCCTCGTTGCCGGTGACGTACTGCCGCATGGAACTGCGCTCACCGTTGCCGATGATGTCGGGCATCGTCGCGTCGAGGTCGAAGGTGTCGAAGTCGACCTTGCCTCCGGAGATGTAGGACAGGTCCCACAGCACCCGACGGATGGACTCCTCGCTCCAGGCCGCCTCGACCCGGGCCGTCTCCCGCTCCTGGGCGTGCTGGTCGGTCTCCCCCAGCATCGGCGTCACGAGGAACATGACCTTGACGGCGTCGGGTTCCCGGCCGTGCTTCACGCAGCGGGCCCGCATGTCCTCCCGGAACGCCTTCATCTGCTCGACGGTGCGCCCCATCGCGAGCATCGTGTCGGCGTGCCGGGCGGCGAGTTCGCGGCCCTGCTCCGAGTTCCCGGCCTGGGCCACGACGGGACGGCGCTGCGGGCCGGGCATCGTGTTCAACGGACCGCGGACCTTGAAGTACTTGCCGACGAAGTCGATCGGGTTGACCTTGGTGTGGTCGACGTACATCGGGATCGACGGGTCGTTCACGACCGCGTCCGGGTCCCACGACTCCCACAGCGCGCTGACGGCGTCGAGCCACTCCTCGGCCATGACGTAGCGCTCGTCGTGCGGGACGTGCTCGTCGTACCCGAAGTTCTGGGCGACGCGGTCGGTGACGCTGGTGACGACGTTGATGCCGGCCCGGCCCTTGGTGAGGTGGTCGATCGTCGTGGCCAGGCGCGCGGCGAGGAACGGCGGGTACTGCAGCGTCGAGATCGTTGCGATGACGCCGATGTGCTGCGAGCGCTGGGTCATCAACGGAACCAGCGGGAACGGGTCGTTCTTCGGCGCCATCAGCCCGTAGCGCAGGGTGTGGTCGGCGTTGCCGCCGAACGTGTCCTCCACCATCGACGTGTCCTCGATGAACACGTAGTCGAAGCCCCCGCGTTCCAGCGAGGTCGTCAGATCGGTGTAGAGCTCCGGGGACGTCCAGTCGTCCCCGTTGCGGCCCGCGAACGTGTCGCGCCACGGCTGGATTCCGTAACCGTTCCCGAGGAACCATCCGAGGTGGAACATGCTGAGCGCCTTCCGTCGAACCGATGCGGGATCGGACCGAAGTCAAGGGCAGCTGTGTTTCACCGAACGGCACGTTCGGGAACGGTTGCGTTGCGCAGGCCGAAACCTCGCTGGTCATGCCTCTGACCTGCGCGAACGTCCGACTGCGGATCCGTAACGCGGGTCAGCCCGTGAACGTGTCCGGGTGCGGACCCGTGCGCAGACCCCGGTCCAAGCCCCGCAGGGCCACCGCGTGCACCGGGTCGAGACGCACCTCGTCGAGCCGCAGGTTCTCCACGATCCGGGCCGGGTTCCCCGACCGGGGCAGAACTCCGACGCCCTCGTCGAGAAGCCAACGCAGCACGACCTGCGCGGGTGAGGCCCCGACCTCGGCTGCGGTCCTGCCCACCTCGGGGTCCGACAACAACGCGCCGGCCCCCAACGGCGACCAGGCCTGGGCGAAGATCCCTCTGTGCTGCAGGTCGTCCCGCAGTTCCCGCTGTTGCAGGAAGGGGTGGATCTCGATCTGGTTCACGCTCGGGACGGTGTCGGTCTCGGCGGCCAGCCGATCGAGGTGCTCGGGGTGGAAGTTCGAGACCCCGATCGATCTGACCCGTCCCGAGTTCCGCAGTTCGACGAGCGTGCGCCAGGTCTCGACGTACAGGTCGACCCCCGGCATCGGCCAGTGCACGAGGTAGAGGTCCAGGACGTCGAACCCGAGGGCGTCCATCGTCGCGTCGAACGCGCGCAGGGTCGCGTCCCGGCCGTGGTGCGGGTTCCACAGCTTCGAGGTCACGAACACGTTGTCCCGACCGAAATCCCGGACGGCATCGCCCACCCCGCGTTCGTTGCCGTAGGCCGCAGCGGTGTCCACGAGGCGGTACCCCGCGGACAGGGCGTCGAGCACCCGCGTTGTGGTGACGGTCTCGGGCAGGATCTGCCAGACGCCGTACCCGATCATCGGCAGCTCGACGCCGTCGTTGAGCGTGGTGGTGAGGTCGTTCACGGGCACGGGGGCACTCCTGTCGGGAGAGGGGTCGACGGTGCGGGAGTCGCGCAACACGCCCGACACATTCCCGAGCACTGCCGGAAACAACGCGCGGGCAGCGTATCCCCCGTCCACCCCAGAGTTCGGAGGAAGGCCTCGATGTCCACCACCACGCAGCAGACCGCGGGGTCGACCGGCGGTCTTCCCGACCCCGGCGCCGGAAAGAGTCCCGCCGTCTCGCGCAACGGCCGCGGTTTCGCCCAGCGCTACGCCCTGCTCGGCATCGGCGTCGTGCTCCTGCTGATCTGCCTCGCCGCGATCCCCGAGTTCCGGTCCATGCGGTTGATCACCACGATGATCAACGGGCAGTCGATCATCCTGCTGCTGGCGCTGGTCGCCACCATCGTTCTGCGCACCGGGGACTTCGACCTCTCGATCTCGCAGACCATGGTGGGGTCGGCGGCCGTCGTCGCGGTCCTGTCCAGCCACGGCGTCTCGCCCGCCCTGGCCATCGCGCTCGCGCTGCTCCTGGGCCTGGCCGTGGGGGCGCTCAATGCCCTGCTGGTCGTCGTGATCGGCGTCGACTCGTTCGTCACGACCCTCGGCTCGTTCACCGCGATGGCGGGTTTCTGCTACCTGGTCACGGGGTCCCGGATCGTCGCCGGTGTTCCGGACTTCTTCGTGAACTTCTCCCGCTCGACCGTCGCCGGCATCCCGACGGTCACGATCTACGCGTGGGTCCTGGTGCTGGTGCTGTGGTTCGTCTACCAGCGCACACCGCTGGGCCGCTACACCCTCTTCATCGGCGGTAACCGCAACGCTGCGCGCCTCGCCGGCCTGCGGGTGAGCGCCATCCGGTTCGGCGCGTACCTGGTCTCCGGCGTACTGGCCGCGTTCGTCGGGGTCGTCTTCGCCGGGTACTTCGGCGCGGTCGACCCTTCGGTCGGTGGGCAGTACATGCTGCAACCGTTCGCCGCGGTCTACCTCGGTGCCACCGCGCTGGCCGTGGGCCGGTTCAACGCCGTCGGGACGCTCGTCGCGCTGTACCTGCTGACCATCGGCATCACCGGCCTGCAGCTGCTCGGGGCGCAGACCTGGGTCACCAACATCTTCTACGGCCTGGCCCTGATGATCGCCGTCACCGCCGCGAAGCTGGCCGGCCGCAAGACGCGGGCGGGTCTGACGTGAGCGGCTCGAACGGCGTGGCCCTCGAGGTCCGCGGCATGACCAAGGCCTACGGCGGCGCCAAGGCCATCGACGACCTCGACCTGCACGTCAAGGCCGGCGAGGTGCACGCCCTGCTGGGCCAGAACGGTTGCGGAAAGTCGACTCTCGTCAAGGCCCTCACCGGGGTCCACTCCCCCGACTCGGGCTCCGCGACGGTGTTCGGCAAGGAACTCACCTACCCCGTCACCGCCCCGCACACGCACGGAATCGCCGTCATCCACCAGGACATCGGCGTCGTCGACCAGATGACCGTGCTGGAGAACCTCGGCGTCAACGCCGGGTACGGCACGAAACTGTTCGGGAACGTCAACACCCGCCGGGAGAAGAAGGTCTACGCCGAGCTCATGGAGCGGCTCGGCATCGTGCTGCCGTTCGACACGATGGTCTCCGACCTCGCCCCTGCCGAACGTTCCCTGCTGGCCGTGGTTCGCGCCATGCGTCTGCTGGAAGCACACAACGGTTCCGGCAGCGGCGAAGGCCAGCTGTTCATCCTCGACGAGCCGACGGCCGCGTTGTCCGGGGGCGAGGCCGAGCGGCTGCTCGCGCTGATGCGTCGGATGGCCGACCTCGGCGCCGGGGTCGTGTTCATCTCGCACCGCCTCGCCGAGGTGATGGCGGTGTGCGACAGCATGACCGTGATGCGCGCGGGCAAGGCGGTCGCCTCCGCGCCGATCGCCGAGACCTCCCGCGAGGACATCGTCGCCGCCATGCTGGGCCGCCGGATGGAGGACTTCTTCCCGGACCCGCCGGCCGAGCCGTCCAAGAGCGGGGTGGCCTCGGCCAGGGCCCGGCTCGTCGTCGACGGAATCACCGGGGACGTCGTCAAGGACCTCACGTTCACGGTGCACGCCGGCGAGATCATCGGCGTGACGGGCCTGGCCGGCATGGGCCAGGAGGAACTCCCGGGCCTCATCGCCGGCGTCAGCACCCCGCTCAAGGGGTACGCCAGCATCGACGGCAAGCGCCTGCAGGCGCGGTCCCCCCGTGAGGCCATCGACGCCGGCCTCGCGCTCGTACCGGGCAACCGACTGCGGGACGGGTGCTGGATCGCCGGTTCGGCCGCCGAGAACCTGACCCTTCCCGTCGTCCCGCAGTTCGCGAAACCGTGGGGCATCGACTCCGGCGCCGAGTTCACCCACGCGCAGACCAAGATGGCCGAGGTCGGCACCTACCCGAACGACCCGGCGCTGCCGATGGCGGCGTTCTCGGGCGGGAACCAGCAGAAGGTCGTCTTCGCCAAGTGGTTGCAGACGAACCCGGGTGTGCTGCTGCTCGACGAACCCACCCAGGGTGTCGACCCCGGCGCCGCGCACGACCTGCTGGAGGACGTCATGGAGACGCTCGACGGCGGCTCGGCCGTCGTCGTGTTCTCCGGGGACCACGAGCAGCTCGCCGCGATCTGCCACCGCGTCCTGGTGCTGCACCACGGGCGGCTGGTCGCCGAGATCACCCGTGCCTCAGGTGATCTGACCGAGGCGACGTTGCTGCACGCGTGCGAGACACCCGCCGCCGCGTAAAGCAGTTTGACCCCGATCCGGGCCGTTCCCGCAGTTCAGCGGGGGCGGCCCGGTCCCGTTCTGTCGCGAAACACGCGCGACACACGAACGACGTCGGGACGAAACCCGCGGGCGGTCTGCTGTCACTCGTCCAGCCCGGCTCCTCCGCACGACCCAGGAGTTCTCATGTCCCGCCCCTCCCGCCTCACGGCGCTGCTCGCCCTCACGGCGGCCCCTCTGATCGCGCTCAGCGCCTGCGCCTCCGCGACCGGAGCCTCGAGCTCCGAGGAGACCTCCGCCGCCCCCGTCACGGGCGCCGCCGCCGAGTGCGCCGACCAGGCCAAAACCGACGTCGACGCCCAGCGCGAACCGATCGACCTCGTCGTGCCGACCGAGTCGATCGACGTGAGTTCCCTGCAGGGCAGGAGCCTGTGGTTCATCACCGTGACGATGAACCAGTTCTCCACCGACATGGCCGCGGGGGTCCAGGAGGCCGCTGACGCTGCCGGGGTGGAGACGGTCCTGTACGACGGCCAGGGGTCGGCCAACCGTTTCACCGAGGGCATGAACCAGGCCATCGCGCAGGACGCCGGCGGGATCATCCTGGTCGGGATCGAGCCGTCGCTGATCTCCGCGGAGCTCGCCGCGGCGGAGGCGGCCGGGATCCCCGTGCTGAACACGCTGAACTCCAACCCTGACGACGCCGTGCCGGACGGCATGTTCGCGAACTTCACCTCCGACTTCACCTCCGACGGCCGCACGGCCGCGGAGTGGGCGCTGAACGACTCGGGCTGCGACCTGAACATGGTCATCGTCAAGGCCTCGACCGTACCGGTCTGGAACTACCTCGCCGAGGGCGCCGAGGAGGCCGTGGACGAACTCTGCCCCGACACCTGCACGACCACCACGCTGGACCTCGACGCCGCGAACATCGCCACCGACCTGTCCAGCAAGCTGCAGACCGCGCTGCAGAGGGACCCCGACGTCAACTACGTGTTCGTTGTCTGGGACTCCGGCGTCCCCTACGCCCAGCCGGTCGTCGCCTCCTCGGGCACGAACGCGAAGATCCTGGCCCGCGACGGCATCTCGGCCAGCCTGGAGATGGTCGCCGGTGGAACCCAGGACCTCACCGTCGCCACCCCGCCGCCCGGCTGGATCGGGTGGGCCGCCACCGACGACGTGTTCCGCGCGATGCTGGGCGCCGAGCCGAGCGGTCTGGTCGTCCCGACCCGGCTGATCGACGCCGACAACGTCGGCGACGGTTCGGACGCCGATGTCTCACCGAACTACGCCGACTACCAGTCCGCCTTCTCCAAGCTGTGGGGTGCCGCATGAGTTCTGCCGACCCGTTCCGCCTCGGCTGGTTCGGCAACATCGCCAGCCCCGAGTGGAAGAACGCCTACCCCGGCAACGACGCGCGGCAGTGGACCGACGGCCGGTTCTACGTCGACATGATCCGGAACATGGAACGCGCCGGGTTCGACTTCATGATGCTCGAGGACTCCCTCATGGTCCCCGACATCTACGCGGGCACCGCCGAGCTCGAACTCAAGCACGCCCGGTACGCCCCGAAGTTGGACCCGGTGCCGATCGTGTCGATGTTGGCCTACGCGACCGAGCACATCGGGATCGTGGCCACCGCCTCGACGACCTTCTACCACCCGTACCAGCTGGCCCGGCAGTTCTCGACGCTGGACCACGTGACCCGCGGCCGCGTCGGGTGGAACGTCGTGACGTCGTCCGAGGACCGGGCCGCGCAGAACTACGGCCTCGACGTGCTGCCCGAGCACGACCTGCGGTACGAGATGGCCGAGGAGTTCATGGAGGTGACGGACGCCCTGTGGAACTCGTGGGACGCCGACGCCATCCTGGCCGACCGCGAGACCGGCTACTACGCCGACTTCCGCAAGGTGCACACGGTCGACCACGTCGGCAAGCACTACCGTTCCCGGGGACCGCTCAACACGCCGCGCAGCCCGCAGGGCAAACCCGTCATCTGCCAGGCCGGCGGATCGGCCCGTGGTCGTGACTTCGCGGCCAAGAACGCGGACATGCTGCTGAACATCCCCAACGGGATCGACGGCATGAAGAACTACCGCGACGACATCCGTCGTCGGGCCGCCGGCTTCGGCCGCAACCCGGACGAGGTCAAGACGTTCTTCGTCGTCTACCCGATGATCGCGCGGACCGACGAGGAGGCGCAGGAGAAGAACCGGCAGTGGTACGCCCGGGAGCAGCACAACCTCGAGGTCCAGATGGCGCACTTCGCGGCGACCATGGAGATCGACTTCTCCCAGTTCGACCTCGACGCGCCCATCCCCGACGACGTGTCCACCAACGGTCACCAGTCGCAGCTGGAGAACTGGCGCAACGCCCTCGGCGGCAAGACCATCCGCGAGGGCATGTCGAACATGCGCGTCCAGTCGATCGAGCTCGTCGGCTCCCCCGACACCGTCGCGGCCACGATGGACGAGGCGATGCAGGAGGTCGGCGGTGACGGGTTCCTGATCTACGGTCAGCCGATCAGCCGCGAGTACGTGGCCGAGATGACCGACGGTCTGTGCCCTGCCCTGCAGCGCCGCGGTCTGCTGCGGACCG
>Ga0325400_1008123_pt1 | contig 10064 bp, 10 predicted proteins | sample PopdelMetagenome_2_FD_205662 | JGI IMG/M metagenome (GOLD analysis project Ga0325400, IMG submission 205662) | Populus deltoides microbial communities from Bellville, Georgia, United States - Xylem-PdKOR-R1 | ecosystem: Host-associated > Plants > Phyllosphere > Stem > Wood/Secondary xylem...
ATGGCCCCAAACTCAATGCATAACATTGATGATCAATTAACCCAAATGTGGCTCCTGCTCGTATTTTGCTTCTACAGTTTCTGTCAAATGCTGAGATCTTCACCAACTCTTGGAGCTGCTGCTATCGGGTTGAACTACTGATGAGGATCCTCGAGAGTATATTCGTGGCTTCAAGAATGATTAAAGGGATGTTGTCATGACTGGATAAGTGCTAGTTACCATAGTATGCCCAAACACTATTTTCTCTCTTTCTTCTTTCATCTTTGTTTCTCTCTTTCTTTTCTTTTCTTCTCTCCTTTTCTTTCTTTCTCTCTATTTTTTTTATTCCTCTCTTTTTTCTCTCTCTTGCCTTTTCTTCTCTCGATCGATTATTTCAACCCTTCTACCTTTAGTTCTCCCTGGTAAGGGTTTTGGGGGGCTTTTTATAGGCAAAAATGGGAATCTTGGGGTTCTTGATCTTGCAAGGTCAAGACCCTTGATCCTGGAAAAGCTATCGCCATCGTTGGTTGAGGTTCACGCTCGTCCTTGCATGAGTTGCAGGATGGAAATTAAGGTACTCACCTGTTTTTGCACTTTGAAGGTTTTGGCATGGTTAGGGTAGAGGTTTTTAGCGTGAATTTGCAGCGATTTAAGGACTAAAAAGGTGCAGGTTTTGGCTCTAGATTGCAAGTCGCGTGTCAACGGTGAGGATGTGCGTGTTCTTTATCTTCTATAAGCAAGAGACCAACGAGAATGAAGGCTTAAAACTGGCCCCCCGCCTACTTTTTCTTGTTGTATAGTTTCGGGAAAGAAAAAGACATTGTAACTGTGTTCAAAAGTCATCGTTTCTATTTAAAGTGGACGGCGTTCTTTAGGTACTAGCCACATTAGTGCTTGGGGTTCGGAGCAAGTCAAAGCCGTTTTAGATAGTCTATTTTAATTAGACCTGGAACCTTGGTGCGTTTTGATTCCAGTCTCTTATATATGAAAATTTCCAATTCAACCCAAAATTGGTATGTTATTTTCTAAAAGTTTTCAATCTCACTCCTTATTTATCCCTTACTTGGTCCTTATATTTCAACGTGCCTTATGCTATAGTTCTTGGATCTCTAATTTATACAATTTTAACCAATTGGAGTCTAAGTCTTTCATTTCTTTTTAATTACATCCCCAATTGAAACAAATAGCGCTCTTCTAATTCCAACACCTTTCAATTTTAGTCCTTCGAATTTTAATTCTTTTATTTATGGTGCAATTGACTCTAATTTGTTTATTTTCAATTAAACCCCTAATTGAATTGAAAAGACCTTCAAACATTTTCACTTATTTTATTTTGATCTCTGGCCTTTTAATTTAAATAAATTTAGTCAATTTCAACCTTTTTCCTTCATTTTTCTTTACAATTAAACACCTAATTGTCCCTAAAAATTATCCCTAACCTAATTGTATCTATTTTGACCCATTTTTTTCTTTTAAAAATCTGTCTTTGCTAACAGTATCCTAAATCATATTATTTTTCTTTTTTTTTTGTGATTTTTTATTTGATTATCATTCCTTAAAAACTTTTCAAAATTTTTATAAAGTTTTTATGGAAATTAATTATTTTATTTGTAATGGGGATAAAAATTAAGTTATGACATTCTTTATTATCAATCAAATAAGTATTCATGACCAAGGATTTGATATGGATTCATCCAAAATGTGAATTCAATCCAATATAGGATCCATGGGTACATATGAAATGTATGGAATCAATTGTTTTTAATGAATACACCTCTCTAATATTTCATTGAATAAAAATGATGATATTGTTCTTCCATTTGTCAAAACTTTTGATTTTTTAAAAGTATCATGATCATCCAAAAAGAAAAGATATGCTTTTTTTTTTCTTTTTGATTATAAATGACCTACTTCACTCAGCTTAAAGATCAATTAGAAAGATTTTTGCTGATATAATAAGAACTATATATTTAATGTCAAAATCTAAGACAAAAGCTAGGAATCCACTTATATAATGAAGTTTACGTAATTGTTGCCTCTCTATGATAAAATGTATCGCTACTCACTATCCCCATGGTGTATGAGACAAATATATGTATTTTGATTAGAATTGTTTTATTCTATCAAAAAATAATTTTATGTTTATGCTGTACTTGAGATAATTTTCTTTGTGAACAAAATTATACATATAAATAGACAAAAAAAAAAAGTCTATAAGATCTAGAAGAATAGAAAAGGAGATTATGATAATAAGGAATTGTAAAAAAAGAAATATGTTTTAGATCTTTCTGCTCAAATTTGTTTTGCTCATTTCTATCTCATTTTTATAAATACTCTTTTTATATTATCTTTAATTTTTTTTTAATTTAGTTCCAATCTTAGAATTCATAATTTAAATTTAATCATAAAGAAATAACTGAATGTGTGTAATTCAATAGTAAGACTTTTATCCATTCCTATAATGAATAGTAACAAACACTAGGATAAGTTAAGCTTAAAATGATTTTTATAGCTTAAGAAATTCAAGTGGGTATTACAAGATACTTTTGATAAAAAAAACTGCTTTATATAAGAATTGAAAATGCTAAATTTTCAATTGCATTCATAAAAATCAGAACGTGTTCGATGCCAAAATAAACATAACTATGAGAACTTAAATTGCATAAAAAGGAATTATGTGATCTCTATTACTTGGGTACACACAAAATGTTAAATAATTAAGACATCATTTTAATTATTTAGTCAATTGAATCCAATATTTTTCACTATGAAAGGTTCAAACTCAAAATCTACCTAAACCAATGTAGATACTTTTCATTGTCACTCATTCTCTTTCTTGTATTTGCTTTGTAGTTTATTTTGATAAAATAATTTTTATTTATTTGAAGGATTGTTAGGTTAAATGAGAAATTGTGTTTGTTTAAAAGTTTGTTTTAAAGTAGAGTTGTATTATTTTGAAACAGAAAGTTATGTCTATTAAAATAAAAACAATTTATTTTTAAATAAAAAATATTAGATTAACTTTCAGAATTGTCTATATAGATGGACAATTCCAAAATGTTTTCAATTTTAGTAGAACTCTTTGCTATTAAAACATACTCTCTTTTAATTTTGTGTTTGTTAAAGTTTTTTCTATTTTTTCTTAAAGTATCTTTTACAAATTTAATTAATTATTTATTCTAGTTTGTGCTATTGAGAATAAGGGATGAGTAGACCTAGACAAGCACTAAAGAGCATGCAATTTATTGTTTTAAAATCAGAAGATTAATCCTTATCTCAACCCAAATTTATAAATAGATTTTCTTTTATGTATTTATATATCTTTATATATTTATATAGAAACCAGATCAAGACGGCAAGAGGAACAGCAACAATTAAGTAAATGTGTTGACATTCATTCTTTCTACATTGCATCCTCTTATTTTATCACTTATTTTATCACTATGGTCTTTGGTTTTTATCAAATTACACGAATCAAAATGCAATGCTCGGAACAGCCTTGAGACACATGATCCATACTATTATATATCACAACTATAGACATCTCAATCACACGGACAACCTTAACATTTTCCTCCTTATAATAAGGAAGATAATATATATATTTGCAAGCTTTCACCATGATCTAGTTCCATGGTCAAAATTTGTGCACATCAAGACTTCAAGAAATATATTCTTTTGAATTATGTGTGCGAAATAATGAATATTCATTAATTCAATTCAAAATCAAAACATCACTAAACGAAGACAAGGAATTCAATAGAATTGTTGTTCAGTGGACTTTCGATTTCCCACGCAATTAAATAATTTATTATTTTATACTAGTAGTTTGATAATGCTTTTTTAAAATATTTTTATTTAATTATATGATAACAAAAATTATCGCATCACAAAATCAAGCACAACCCCAATATTGAGATATTTTTTGAGACAATTACAACTCTATAGAAAGAAATCGAAACAAATTATAAAGTTCAATTCCCAAACAACTCAATTTAACCCACCAAACCTGCAATCCAGGTCATAGACTCCTAAACCACATCCGAGTCATGGACTCCAATAGGTTTAATAACTTAGATTTTTTAAAATTTTATTTATTATTTAATTAAACAACCATACAAATAGACACTCATAATATTGAGCACCAACAAAATGATAGGATGTTTATCTCAAACTATGATAATCCTACAAAAAAAATCAAACAAATCTTCAAGACCAGACTTTTTTTTATTAGTAATTTAGTTTTTATTGTCGCTTTTTTTTTTTCAATTCTATCATTTAATATTAAATTTATCATTTAGTATTGAGTTTATTATGATTTTATTTTCATTTTTTTATCATTTAATAAAATAAAAAAATATCAACTCAACACAATGAAGTCTATAACCAGTGTTGCAGGTTGACTAGGTGAACCTAATTTATTTTTTTTCGTTTGAGTTTTTCTTTGGACTTACCTAGTCAACAAGATCGTGTTGGGCAACTACCATAAGATTTAATTTAAAATTTGAATTATTGTATTGAGTTTAATGACAATGTTGAAAAGTTTTTTATGGTCTGGATATTATTTGTTTTTCCATTCCAAGATTTTTTTATCCAAGCCACAACAATAGTGAAAAAAATAAACTAGTATTACAAAAAAAAATAATTAAAAATGATGAGAAAAACATTATGGCCCGGACACAAAATAATTTGGATGCCAACAATGTATTTTTTTCCCCTAGGATTGTTTATGCTTTGGTCCTTTAATTTTTTTTCTTGTTAATTATTTGCTTCTTCGATATTGCTTTGATTTGCAATTGATCTTGGTGGTTTATTTTTCATGCCTGTGTATAGAGATCATAAGATGTCGAGAAAATGTTTGTCGGTTGGTTAATTATTGGTTTTGCAAAATAAAATTTAATTTATATGATTTAGAATAATTAGAGAATTGAAAACTGAATTTAAAGGTTAAATAAATATTCAACCCCTTTTTTTGCCAAATTCAAAGATTGATTTACACGGTCAAGGGGGAAGTTTTGTCTCTCTCTCTCTCTCTTTTTTCCAGTTTGATCTCTTTGAATTAGCATTATTTGGGATTTGACTTTGTATTTTATTTTGGTTACCTTGATACATGGATCTTGCAATATCAACGAAAATCTCCCGTGCTGATTTTGTAAAATAAAACAAAATTTGACTCATTTAAAACAATTAGGTGTTGAAGGATCAAGATTTAAACATTTAAGTATGGGGACTATGGTAAATGAGCTGGGAAAAAAAGTTTTCATGTGCAACAAACAAGTCAGCATGTGGGAAGCGTTTATGTTATTTAAACGTTGTATGTAGCGAATTTTTGGCAACACAAAGATGGCTTCCACAACGATATTTGATTGATATTTATTTTTTTAATCTTTTTTATTGATTTTTAAAATTTTTTCATTTAGCATGTGGTTTCATTTAATTTTTATATCAAATTTGATCATCGTTCTTTTCATTACTATTATTTATTTATTATCTTTTCAATTTCATTCCTCAATATTTTATTTTATTTTAAATTTGGTCCTCATTATTTTGATTGTTACTTATTTTTCTTTTAATCTTTATTTATTGATTTTTTTCAATTTCATCCCTCGGTATTTAATTGATTGTGGATTTTGCTTTGTGATTTTCGTTTTGCCTTCTATGAGGTATCTCATGATCTAGTTCATGAATTTTGAAAATTAACTTGAATTGACCTTGGTCATTTTGTTTATCATTTTTAAAATTGTTTTTTTTCCTCAATTTCATTTTTTAACATAGGGTTAGTTGGAGATTGGGGTTCATGATTGTTTTTCACTTTTTTTTCTAAAGGGTTTTTGCAATATCATGTCCCAGGTCACAGGCTAAGTGAGTTAAGTCAGGATTTTGTTTCATTGCTTTTTTATATTGGATTTTATTTTAAGTGTCACCCACCAACATTAGGTTGTATGATATTTAAGTTTCACTGTTTTATTTAATTTTTTTTACGAGGTTATCCCAATCTCACGACTATGTAATGTATTTGGCAAGCTAACTCGGGTGGACTCGAATTATTTTTTTTTTCAATTTTATCTTTAGACATCTGATTTCTTAGAAATGAAACTTCATAGTTTTTTTATTTTGCTTTTTGTGGAGTTATTACATTCTCATTTGTTTTTTCTTTGTTATCAAATATTTGGAGAATATATTTTCATAATATTAGCAATTGTTTTTTTTTTAAATTGATCATTGCATTTTTTTTAAAATTTATTTATTTCATTGCTAATTTTTTGAAAGCATATTATTAAATTAACTGTAATTATTAAATCAAATTGAATTAATGATCTAAATTTTAAATTTTCTTGTTTTTTTAAATACACAAGAGGTGCTTCCAAATTTTATTTTTTTTATGTTGAGAAAAACTTAATCTAGCGATAGCACAATAATATAGTACGATTGAAAAACCAGAATTCGTGCAATCACACAAAAGAAAGTTACTCCAGTACTCCTCACACATAGTGCAGAATAGGAACCCTGTTATATATATATATATATAATCCACGGATTCAACAATAAAGACATGGCGCTCATTAAATGTATGTTTTGACTTGAATAGGCTAATATATATATATATATATATATATATATATATAAAAAATAAGTCTTATTTGTTTGATAGACTCAAACTAGAAGACTTGATGACCCAATCTACCCAATCTACCCTTGGCACTGGCCTCCCCAAGTCTCATTTTATATATATATATATATATATATATATATATATATAAGTATTATATATATATATATATATATATAATACTTATATATATATATATATATATAATACTATTTATGTGATGTCATATATTACTTAAAATTTGAGTCTATGAAAATAAACCTAAAGCTGTGATTGTAGGATGAAGTCCCTCATTTTACAAGTCGTGGACGGCAACTCAGGAACAAATGCGAAGACTATTTCTACCTTCTAAGATCTAGGTGGGTCCAGTTTACCTGGTAGAGTCAATATTGAGACTTGACCTTAGCCCCCCATGACTTTATTAAATATCGTTCGTTCACGTCCAAAATTAACTTCAAACTGCTGTGATCATAATTTCCTCTGTATTGCAAAAGCAGAGAGTAAAAGGGGCTGTAGATAATGGTAGAGAAGACCATCAGCATGAACAACTGCCAAGGTCATATTAGCAGTACTAATTATAAAGATGATGGCGTTGAAGAAGCTCAACTTCCAGGGTTTCGATTTCACCCAACAGATGAAGAGCTTGTTGGGTTCTATCTTCGTCGAAAGGTGGACAAGAAGCCTCTCAATATCGAGCTCATCAAACAAGTTGATATCTACAAATATGATCCATGGGATCTGCCAAGTATGTTGTCTTGTTCCAGCTTCTTAATGATATTTCACAAAACATATCTCTTTTTTATTAAAAAAATAAAAGAAATTAGGGTTTGAGAAAATAAACTAATAAGGACTTGATGCATGGATTAATTAATATGATATATATTTTAAGTGATCATTTCATAATTATTTCTTAAGAATTTATAGTTTCATGAAGCTGCCTAGCAAGCTAATATACTTTTCTCAATCTAGCTAGGCTGCTTTCGAACTTGATTAGTTTCCTGGATGGCTGTGCTACTGGAACAGTTTGTTTAACTCGATTTTCTAGCTATAATTAATCAATCCATTTTAATTCGTTTTCAAGTTCAACAAGTTCAAATTATGGTTATACATGTCATAAATATATCTTGATCCGAAAAGACATGCAGAATCAGTTGGGGTTTTCTAGCTTATCAATGGCAGAATACAGCACTTATAAAAATTAAAAAAAAAAGCTCACTTGAAAAAAAAAAAAAAACGAAAGAACAAAACAAAAACGGTGAAACACACCTCTTTACGCATTCCCTTAGCTTGTAGAAGAAAAAACTAAGAGACGATAATTTCAGTTCTTCTTCCTCAAGAAAAAAATCGCTGGCAAAACGATGTTGTATAAACCACTTGTTATTGCATGCCATCTTCTCATTCATTTTGCTGCAAATGTTTCTCTCATTTCATTGGTATACATTCATGTAGAGCCAAGCAGTGTGGGAGATAATGAAGGATACTTCTTTTGCAAAAGAGGAAGAAAGTATAGGAATAGCATCAGACCTAATAGGGTGACAGGGTCTGGATTTTGGAAAGCAACTGGCATTGACAAGCCGGTATATTCACTAGGAGGAGAAGGCCGTGACTGCATTGGACTCAAGAAAACACTTGTTTACTATCGCGGAAGTGCAGGAAAAGGCACCAAAACCGATTGGATGATGCACGAATTTCGCCTTCCCGCCAGTGATAACAACACCAGCTCCACTGCCATTGCCAAAGCTGAAATATCTCCCCAAGAAGCTGTAAGAACATAAACTAACAACCATAAGTTATACATGCTAGAGTGTTTAAGTCTTTTTATTAAATTCTCTTGCTAATTCGTGTTCTTCGCTAAATCAGTAATTATTATTGATATTAATTATTTTATCAATGTATCATCCCTTACAGGACATTAGGGGGGAAAAACTCTTAGTATATCTAGTATTATTGTGAATGATTAACATATTTTGTGTTAGATTGGGATATTCCTATGTTCCTTTCTATTATACATGTTCTATTAGATTACGTAAATTTAAACTACTAAATTCAAATTAATTAATAAATATGATTAAGTGTATGAAAGAAATAACAAATTAACTATTTATTATTTGTTATCTCTTAGCTAATCTCGGTCATTAGATTCAAACACTGCTGGATTTTCTTTTCCGTTGACCGATCGAATTGAGTTCAATCATCCCACCCTGGCACTGCACATAGTATTATTATTGCATGCCTCCTGCAATAATGTTTTTCTGTCAGGAAAGAATACTCTTTTTGCAGTACCGAGCATGTGTCTAGTTATATAGTTTGTTCATCTTGTGGTCACATGCATGATGAATGGATTAAATCGCCTCACGCTTTAATTTCAAACGACGGTCCCTATATATCATTTTTATCATGGGATAATAGAGTTCATGGTAATTGGGTTCTGATTCTGTTTTTGCTTTCGCAATTATTTTGTTGATTGTTGACAGGAAGTATGGACACTCTGTAGGATTTTCAAAAGAAATGTGTCATACAGAAAATACACACCGGATTGGAGGCAATTATCAACAAAATGTCAACAACCACCAATTGACACGAGCTCCAAGATATGCAGTCCAGCCGAGTCTAATTACAAACAAGAAAGCTACGTCAGTTTTGGCGCTCCACTCATTCACCATTACGATAATAAGCCTCCTGGTAGTCACGCCATCGAAAGGAAACCACTGCATTTGGATCAGTTGAGCCACATAGCTCAGCCACCATCTATGGCTTCATCCTCAAACATGTCCAGCCCGTATATCCATGAGATGTTTACACATGGGGACTGGGATGAGCTTAGATCAGTTGTGGAGTGTGCTTTTGATCCTTTTCTTATGTGAATATTCGTGTAGTTATAATAATGATAGGTATAGGGACTAAAGCCTAATTAACAAGCTAGTTAATTGGTTTTGTAATATATATACATGGCACTCAAAGACATTAATATTATGTTTACCATGAACTTAACTTTTTTTTTTTATGAAAGGTTTTGCTTTTCTGTTTCTTTCCTGGATGTTGTTTGGAAATTTAGTTGGTTGAGATTCTTGCGATTGGTTTTTTTTTTTTTTTGAATTTTCATATATGATTTATTGATGAGATCAACTCTCCCTTCATTACACTAGCTAGTTGGAAGATCCATTATTACACCTTAAATTACAATAAGATTTCATATCCCTGCACTAACTACATGGTTGGTTCTTTTAAGAAGAATTGTCCCACACCTTAAAACCTTTTTCTATAAAATTTAAGTACATTTTGATATTCAAGTTTGAATATTATAGTATCTGAAGACATACTTACAGTGTGTTTGGCAGTGTGATTGCAGTTGCTTTTCAAATAGCTTTTCGTGCCAAAATACATGCTAATGATGTTTTTTTATTTTTTAAAAATCATTTTTGACATCAGCACATCAAAATGATTTGAAAACACTAAAAACATATTAATTTGAAGT
>Ga0325400_1008127_pt1 | contig 10062 bp, 6 predicted proteins | sample PopdelMetagenome_2_FD_205662 | JGI IMG/M metagenome (GOLD analysis project Ga0325400, IMG submission 205662) | Populus deltoides microbial communities from Bellville, Georgia, United States - Xylem-PdKOR-R1 | ecosystem: Host-associated > Plants > Phyllosphere > Stem > Wood/Secondary xylem...
CTGCCGATCGAGCGCGGGGAAGACCTTCTCCGCCACCAGCGCGCGCGCCCGCGCGGCGCGCTCGGCCGGCAGACCCGCCGCGGCGAGCTTGGCGGCGAAGGCGACCACCGCGACGGTCTGCTCGGGCGCCTGGTCGCGGAAGGCGGCGAGCTGCCTGAGCGTCGTGTCGAGGATATAGTCGGGCGCGAACACGCCCCGCGCGGCGTCGGCGCGCTGACGCGCGGTGTCGTCCTCGATCGCGCCGGCGAGCGCCTCGACTCGCGCGAGATAGGCATCGGCCTCGGCGGCGTCGCGGACGCGGTGCTGCGACTCCAGGAAGTCCGGCACGTCGCGATAGGCGCCGGTCAGCTGGCTCAGAATATAGGGCGCGAACCGGCCCATCGTCGCACCGTAGCGGAAGCGCTCGCTGCCGCCGATGGCGCGGCTGAGCTGATAGGTGACGACGTCGAGGTCGAGTTGCGCCGCGGGCGACAGCGCGGCGCGATCGAAGCGCCGGAGTTCGGCGAGTTCCTGCCGCGCGCGGGCGAGCGCGCGCGCCTGGCCCGCGGTCGAGCCGTCGTCGAGCCGGCGTTTGAGCTCCGCGCGCGCGCCGCTGTCGAGCCCGAGCCGGGTCGCCTGCTCGGGACTCTCGTCGAGCCGCGCGTAGAAGAAGCGGTCGAGCGTCGCGCGCAGCCCGGCATCGCCGCCAGCCCGAGTCGCGGCCATCGCCGGCAACGCCGCGACGGCCGCAGCGGCGGTTGCACCGCCGAGCACATCTCGCCTGTTCATCAATAGCTTCTCCCTATGCCCCGCGTGTGTGCCGGGGCAGGACGGGGTAAGCAAGCGATCGACGCCGCTCATCATTGAGTAAGCCTTGCCGTATAATACGCTCGTCCCCGGAGGAGCTGTGCTGCCGACCTCGATCTCGACCCGTGTGATTGCCGCGTTCGGAACCGTCGTGGCGGTGGTGCTGCTGCTGCTCGCCGCCGGCTGGATGGTCGCGGGTGACGTGCGTCACGCCAATCAGGCGGTGCGGCGGCTGAGCGAGCGCCTCCGCGTCGAGGACGCGCAGGACCGCGCGCAGCAGCAGCTGCGGCTCGCGATCGGCGAGGTGACTCGTGCCGCCGAGCAGCCGCGCCCGATCACCCCGGCGCAATGGCTGCGCGTGCAGCAGGCGCTCGCCGGCTTCCGTGCGAGCTACAGGACGCCGGCCGAAGCGTCGTCCGCGCGCGACGCGGCGGCGAGCGACTTCGCGCGGCTCGCGGGCGAGCTGATCGCCGACGCGCGCGCCGAGCCGCTGCGGATCGCCCGCGACATGCCGCAGTTCCTCGCCGCGCTGCGCGTGCTGGAGCGCGAGCGCGCCGAGGCGCGGCGTCGGCTCGTCGATCGCATCGACGCCGCGGTCGCGCGCAGCTCGCGCGAGCTCTATGTCAGCATCTCGCGCATCGTCTTCGGCGTGCTCGGCGTGCTGCTGCTGCTGCTCGCCTCCTTCCTGTGGCTGCGACGCCAGGTGCTGCGCCCGATCGTCGCGATCGCCGACCAGCTGCGCCAGTTCGGGACGGTGGACGGCGAGGTGCGGGTCGAGGGGCGCGACCGTGCCGACGAGATCGGCGACCTCGCGCGTGGGCTGGGCGAGTATCGCGACGCGGTGGAGCAGCGCCGCCGTGCCGAGAAGCGGATCGAGTTCCTCGCGCACCACGACCTGCTGACCGCCTTGCCCAACCGGCTGCTGTTCGAGGAGCGGCTGGCGCAGGACCTCGCGCGCGCGACGCGTACCGGTCAGCGGGTCGCGGTGTTCGCGATCGATCTCGACGACTTCAAGTCGGTGAACGACCGGTTCGGCCACGCGGGCGGCGATCGCGCGCTCAACCGGGCCGCGCAGCTGCTGACCGGCTGCGTGCGTGCCGACGACATGGTGGCGCGCCTCGGCGGCGACGAGTTCGCGATCATCCAGGTCGCGCCCGATCAGCCGCGCGCGGCCGAAGCGCTGCTGATGCGGATCTTCCGTGCGTGTGACGTCACGGCGGGGGACGAGGTGCCCGTGCAGATGAGCGTCGGGGTCGCGCTCTCGGGCGCGGAGCAGGCGCGCGAGGAGCTGTACAATCTCGCCGACATGGCAATGTACCGCGCCAAGTCGGAGGGCCGCCACACCGCGCGCTTCTTCGACGAGGCGCTCAAGGAGGAGACGCGGCTGCGCTGGCGGCTGTCGCGCGACCTCGAGGGTGCGGTGGAGCGCGGCGAGATGTCGCTTGTGTACCAGCCGATGGCGGACGCGCGGACGCTGCGGGTGATCGGCTACGAGGCCTTGCTGCGCTGGCGCCATCCCGAGCTGGGCAATATCCGCCCTGACCAGTTCATCCCGCTCGCCGAATCGAGTGGGCGGATCGACTCGCTTGGCCTCTGGGTCGCGGACCAGGCGATGGCGGCGGCGCGCGGCTGGCCCGACCACGCGATCGTCGCGCTCAACCTGTCGCCGGTGCAGTTCCGCCAGGCCGATCTCGCCGCCGACCTGCTCGCGCTCGCGGAACGCCACGGGCTCGCGCCCGAGCGGCTCGAGTTCGAGGTCACCGAGAGCGCGACGCTGCTCGGTCACCGCCGTGACGACGTGCTCGGCGCCCTGCGCGCGCTGCAGGACCGCGGCGCGCGCATCGTCATGGACGATTTCGGGACCGGCTATTCCTCGCTCGGCAACCTGCGCGACTTCCGCTTCGACAAGCTCAAGGTCGACCGCAGCTTCGTCTCGGCGATGCTCGACCATGCGCCATCGGCCTCGATCGTGCGCAGCATCGCCGCTCTGGGCGAGAGCCTCGGCGTCCCCGTGGCGGCCGAGGGGGTAGAGACCGAGGAGCAGCTCGCGCTGCTGCGACGCTGGGGCTTCCCGCAGGTCCAGGGCTATCTGCTCGGCCGCCCCGAACGGCTCGAAACGGTCTTGCGCTCGGCCGCATATGCGGGGATGATCGGCTAGCCTCGACACCCGCACCGCGGGGCCCCGTCGGGGCGCGTGGGCACCGTCTTGACACTTCCCTCGCAACCGTGTTGGTAGCGCTATCAAGGATAGCCGGTGAGTGGGGGAGAGGTGATGGCGCTCGAACAGGACGCGACGGCGTCGGGTCTGCCGCACGACTGGAAGGAAGGCCGCTTCGTCGGCCGCGCGGCGGCCGCCGAGGGTCCGATCCCGCTGCTCGTCGTGCATGGCGAGGCGTTCGACATGTCCGCGGTCGCGCCCACGGTGGCGATGCTGGTCGAGGCGGGTGACCTGTCCGCCGCGGGCGGTCGCTCGCTCGGGGCGCTCGACGCCGCCGGGCTCACGCTGCTCAGCCCGGTCGATCTCCAGTGCGTCAAGGCGTGCGGAGTCACCTTCGCGGTGTCGGCGATCGAGCGAGTCATCGAGGAGCGCGCGCGCGGCGACTGGTCCGCCGCGGCCGAGATCCGCGGGCGGCTGGAGTCGCGCGTCGGCGGCTCGATCCGCTCGGTCGTGCCGGGCACCCCGGAGGCGGCGGCGCTCAAGGCGGCGCTGATCGAGGACGGGCTGTGGTCGCAATATCTCGAGGTCGCGATCGGGCCCGATGCCGAGGTCTTCACCAAGGCGCCGGTGCTCGCCACGGTCGGCCCCGACGCCGAGATCGGCATCCGCTCCGACTCGAGCTGGAACAACCCCGAGCCCGAGGTCGCGCTGCTGGTTAACAGCCGCGGCACTGCGATCGGCGCGACGCTCGGCAACGACGTCAACCTGCGCGACTTCGAGGGCCGCTCGGCGCTGCTGCTCGGCAAGGCCAAGGACAATAACGCCTCCTGCTCGCTCGGGCCGCTGGTGCGGCTGTTCGACGACAGCTTCACGATCGACGACGTGCGCGGCGCCGAGGTGCGGCTGCGGATCGAGGGCGAGGACGGCTATGTGCTCGACGGCAAGAGCAACATGGCCGAGATCAGCCGCGACCCGCTCGACCTGGTGCGCCAGACGCTCTCCGAGCATCAATATCCCGACGGATTCGTGCTGTTTCTCGGCACGTTGTTCGCGCCGGTGCAGGACCGCGACGAGCCCGGCCGCGGCTTCACCCACAAGGTCGGCGACCGCGTGACGATCGAGAGCGAGCGGCTCGGCCGACTGACCAACCGCGTGGTGACCTCGAGGGACGCCGAGCCATGGGAGCTCGGCATCGGCGGGCTGATCCGCAACCTCGCCGCGCGTGGGCTGCTGGGGCAGGCGGCGTGAGCGAGCGCGCGGTCTATCCGTCGCTGCGCGGCAAGAAGATATTGGTGACCGGCGGCGCCACGGGCATCGGCGCCGGGCTGGTCGAGGCGTTCGCGCGCCAGGGTGCCAAGGTGGCGTTCGTCGACGTCAACGCCGCCACGGGGGAGGCGCTCGCCGCCAAGCTGGAGGGAGCGCCGCTGTTCCGCGGCTGCGACCTCACCGACGTCGCCGCTTTGCCCGCGATGGTGGACGAGATCGCGGTCGCGCTGGGCGGCCTCGACGTGCTGATCAACAACGCCGCCAATGACGACCGCCACACCATCGCCGAGGTGACCCCGGCCTATTGGGACGAGCGCATGGCGGTGAACCTGCGCCACCTCTTCTTCGTCGCCCAGGCGGCGGTGCCGCACATGAAGCGCGCGGGCGGGGGCGCGATCGTCAACTTCGGCTCGATCAGCTGGCATCTCGGCCTGCCCGATCTGGTGCTCTACCAGACCGCCAAGGCCGCGATCGAGGGGATGACCCGCAGCATGGCGCGCGACCTCGGCCGTGACAACATCCGCGTCACCACGATCGTGCCCGGCAACGTCCAGACGCCGCGCCAGGAGCAATGGTACACGCCCGAGGGCGAGGCCGAGATCGTCGCGGCGCAGTGCCTCGACGGGCGGATCCAGCCCGCCGACGTCGCCGCGTTGGCGCTGTTCCTCGCCTCGGACGACGCGCGGATGTGCACCGGGCATGACTATTTCGTCGATGCGGGCTGGCGCTGAGATGGTGCCGCGGTCGGTCCTGCGGGTCGGCGCGACGCTGGGCGAGGGGCCGGTGTGGGCGCGCGACGCCTTGTGGTTCGTCGACATCAAGCAGCACCAGGTCCACCGCTTCGATCCCGCCACCGGCGCGCACGAGCGCTGGACCGCGCCCGACCAGGTCGGCTGGGTGCTGCCGAGCGCGCACGGCGACCTGATCGCGGGCGTGAAGACGGGGCTGCACCGCTTCGATCCCGCCACCGGCACCTTCACGCCGCTGCACGCGCCCGAGCCGCACCTTCCCGGCAACCGGCTCAACGATGCCGCGATCGATGCGCGCGGGCGGCTGTGGTTCGGATCGATGGACGACGATGAGGTCGCCGCGACGGGTCGGCTCTACCGCCACGCCGGCGAGGACTGCGCCGACAGCGGGCTAGCGCCCGTGGTGATCACCAACGGGCCCGCGATCAGCGCCGACGCGACGGCGCTGTATCACACCGACACGCTGGGGAAGACGATCTGGCGCGTGCCGCTCCGCGACGATGGTACGTCGGGCACGCCCGAGCGCCATGTCACGATCGAGGAGGGTGCCGGCTATCCCGACGGGTCGACGCTCGACGCCGAGGACTGCCTGTGGGTCGGGCTGTTCGCCGGCTGGGGCGTGCGCCGCTACGATCCGGCCGGCAAGCTGATGACGACGGTACGCTTCCCCTGCGCCAACGTGACCAAGATCGCGTTCGGCGGCGAGGGGCTGCGCACCGCTTACGCCACGACGGCGCGCAAGGGGCTCGACGCGGCGGCGCTCGCCGACCAGCCGCTCGCGGGCGACCTGTTCGCGTTCGAGCCCGGGGTCGCCGGCGTCACGACCGTCGAGGCGACACTATAATCTAAAAGACACGAGTGGGAGCGGGTGAGGATGGCAACGGCTTTCAGTGAGGGCGACGCAGGTCGCGTCAACATGGGCTTCATCGCCGCCATCGTCGCGGTGGCGACGATCGGCGGCTTCATGTTCGGCTATGACTCGGGCGTGATCAACGGCACGCAGAAGGGGCTGGAGGCCGCCTTCGACCTCGGCAAGCTGGGGATCGGCGTCAACGTCGGCGCGATCCTGATCGGCTCGTCGATCGGCGCGTTCAGCGCGGGCCGTCTGGCTGACCGGATCGGGCGGCGCAGCGTCATGATGCTGTCGGCGGCGCTGTTCCTGTTCAGCGCGCTGCTGGCGGGCGCGGCCTCGACCTCGGCGATCTTCATCTTCGCGCGTATCATCGGCGGCCTGGGCGTCGGCGCGGCGAGCGTGATCTCGCCGGTCTATATCTCCGAGGTGACCCCCGCCGCGGTGCGCGGCCGGCTGTCGAGCGTGCAGCAGGTGATGATCATCACCGGCCTGACCGGCGCGTTCGTCGCGAACTTCGCGCTGGCCCGCTACGCCGGCGGCTCGACCGCCGACTTCTGGCTGGGCTTCTCGGCGTGGCGCTGGATGTTCTGGCTGCAGGCGATCCCCGCCTTGGTCTACCTGCTCGCGCTGCTGATCATCCCGGAGAGCCCGCGCTATCTCGTCGCCAAGGGGCAGGACGATCGCGCGCACGCGGTGCTCACCCGCCTGTTCGGCCGCGCCGAGGCCGACCGGAAGGTCGGCGAGATCCGTGCCAGCCTCGCCGGCGACCATCACCGCCCCAAGCTGTCCGACCTGATCGATCGCGGCTCGGGCAAGATCCGCCCGATCGTCTGGGCGGGTATCGGCCTGGCGGTGTTCCAGCAGCTCGTCGGCATCAACGTCGTCTTCTATTACGGCGCGACCTTGTGGGAGGCGGTCGGCTTCTCCGAGGATTACGCGCTGCAGACCAACATCCTGTCGGGCGTGCTGTCGATCGGCGCGTGCCTGTTCACCATCTTCACCGTCGACAAGATCGGGCGCAAGCCGCTGCTGCTGGTCGGCTCGGCCGGGATGGCGGTGACGCTGGCGGTGGTCGCCTGGGCCTTCTCCACCGCGGTGACGGACGCCGCCGGCGCGGTGAGCCTGCCCGGCAACAATGGCGTGATCGCGCTGGTAGCGGCCAACCTCTACGTGATCTTCTTCAACGCCAGCTGGGGCCCGGTGATGTGGGTGATGCTGGGCGAGATGTTCCCCAACCAGATCCGCGGCTCGGGCCTGGCGGTCTCGGGGTTCGCGCAGTGGATCGCCAACGCCGCGATCTCGGTGAGCTTCCCGGCGCTGGCGGTCTCGCCCGGTCTGGCGGTGACCTATACCGGCTACGCCATCTTCGCGGCGATCTCGTTCTTCTTCGTGCGCGCGATGGTGCACGAGACGCGCGGGCGCGAGCTGGAGGACATGGTGGGGTGAGACACGCGGCCCCGCCCGTTCGCGGGCGGGGCCGGGGGCGAAGTGAGAGCGGCCGGTCGTCTTCAGGGCGGCCGGCTGTTGTTTTATGCCGGCACCGCTTTGGTAGTCGCGCGCTCCCGTTCTCCGTTCGCGCTGAGGAGAGGCTGAGCTTGTCGAAGCCTCGTCTCGAAGCGCTTTCGCGGACGTGCCGCGCAGTTCTTCGAGAGGGCTCTCCGACGAGCTCAGTGCCTCCTCAGCACGAACGGTGTCGCGCGATAGAGGCGCTAAGGGCGTGCGTTGAGCTAAACCGCCCCCGCCTGCACGCGCCGCGGCGCCGCGTTGGGCCGGCGCCGGGGAGCGGCGTCCGACTGGCGACGGACCAGCTGATAGTCCGCCAGCAGGTGCGGGTGGTCGAGCCCGGCGTCGCTGGTCTTGCGCGCGCGGATCTCGCGCGCGAGCAGGTCCACCGCGATCCGCGCCATGGCGCTCACCGGCTGGCGGATCGTCGTCAGCTCGGGCCAGATCGTCGTCGCCAGCGCCGAGTCATCGAAGCCCACGACGGTGAGATCCCCGGGCACGTCGAGCCCGCGGCGGTGCGCGATCGCGACCGTCGCCGCCGCCATGTCGTCGTTGGCCGCGAACACCGCGCTCGGCGCCTCGGCGAGCTCGAGCAGCTGCTCGGCGGCGTCGAGCCCGGAGCGGTAGGTGAACCAGCCCTCAGCGACGAGTTCCTCGTCCGCCGCGAGCGCCATGTCGGCGAGCGCGTCGCGGTAGCCGGCGAGCCGCTCGGCGCTCGCGGTCTGGTTGGCCGCGCCGGTAATGAAGCCGATGCGCCGGTGGCCGAGCGTGCCGAGGTGACGCGTCATCTCATAGGCCGCCTTGCGATCGTCGATGCTCACCGACAGCGCCCAGTCGGGCGCGCGTCCGGTCGAGACCGCCACCACCGGCACGTCGCGCGCGCGCAGCGCCTCCAGCGCGGTGGCGGAGTCACCCAGCGGGGGCGGCAGCAGCACGCCGTCGACGCGCCCGCGCAGCAGGTGCTCGATCGCCGCGAGCTCGGTGCCCTCCTCGCATTTCTCGATCACGATCGTGCAATTCTGACGGCTGCCCTGGTCGAGGCATCCGACGAGGAACTCGCTGAAATAGAACAGGCTGGTGTTGGTGTGGAGCACGCCGAGGCGGAATTCCTCGCCGCCCGCCAGCGTCCGCGCCGCGGCGGACGGCGCATAATGGAGCGTCGCGATCGCCTCCTGCACGCGGCGGCGCGTCTCGGCGCGCACGTTGCTCTCGGCGTTGATGACCCGGCTCACGGTCATCGGCGAGACGCCCGCGTGACGCGCGACGTCGCTGATCGTGGGGGCGTTGCGCTGACGTCGCGAGCCGCGGCCTTCCTTCATGAAAATCCTTTCGCGATCGACGTTACGGCGGCGAACGCGATGGCCGCAAGGGGCGTCAATTCGGGTGACCCGGGGCGTAGGGGAATCGCTGCGCCTTGTACCAGGCGAGGTCGTGCTCGGGCGGCGCAGCGCCGGCGGGCAGCGCGCGGCCGTTGACCGAGATCCAATAGGCCAGGCTCGCGTCGCGCCACCAGCGCGCCTCCCGCTCCTGCACCGCGAGGTAGGTCGCGGTCTTATGCCAGCGCTCGGCGTCGATCAGTGGTCGCAGCTTCTCCCAGGTGGCGCGCATCGTGCCGACGGTGGCGACGCCGTGATCGTAATGCGCGACGAGCTCCTCCCACAGCGTCTTGCCCGAGGCCATACGCCGGTCCCATCCGACATGGTGGAACCACAGCAGCTCGCGTTCCGGCGTGGTGGCGGGATCGGCGAGCCGCTTCGCCACCGCGGGGGCATATTGCGCCACCGCGTCGCTGCCCGAGCGCGTGCGGTCGAAGCCGATCCCCTGCTTGTCGGCGCGATGATAATAGACCGGGTTCCACTCGGGGCGCTTGAGGTCGCTGACCCAGGGGCCGGGGCCGTAATGGTGCCCCGTCGCCATAACGTGCGCGAGCCCGAGCGCGCCGGTATAGTCGACCACCGCCTCGCGCGACCCCATCATCATGCCGACGACGGGCTCGACCACGCGCGGATCGGTCCCGAACGTCTGCCGCGCCCACTCGCGCGCGAGTTCGGCGGCGTCGAGCGTCGGGTCCCAGGCGAGCCGGCCGAAGGCGTACCAGTTGGCCTGGTTGAAGGTCGAGCCCGACCAGTCGCGGTCGCGCCCGATGTTGGCAACGCCGGCCATGCCGCTCAGCGCGTGATGCTCGGCCGCGCCGTCGACCACGTCGGCGACGGTCTCGCTGCCGCGTCCGGTACGCGCGTCCAGCGTCTCGGTGAAGAGCGGGCCGAGATAGGCGAGGTGGGTGGCGAAGCCGAGGTATTCCTTGGTGATCTGGAACTCGATCAGCAGCGGCGTCCGCGGCATCGCGCCGAACAGGGGGTGGAAGGGCTCGCGCGGCTGGAAGTCGATCGCGCCGTTCTTCACCTGCACCAGCACGTTGTCGGCGAACTTGCCGTCGAGCGGCTTGAACTCGCTGTAGGCCTGTTTGGCGCGGTCCTCGGGATCGGTGTCGGCGTAGACGAAGGCGCGCCACATCACGATGCCGCCGTGCGGGCGCACCGCCGCGGCGAGCATGTTGGCGCCGTCGGCGTGGCTCGCACCATAGTCGCGCGGGCCGGGCTGGCCCTCGCTGTTGGCCTTGACGAGGAAGCCGCCGAAATCGGGGATGGCGCGATAGATCTCGTCCGCCTTGGCCTTCCACCACGCGGCCACGGCGGGATCGCGCGGGTCGGCGGTCTTCAGCCCGCCGAGCTCGATCGGCGCGGAGA
>Ga0325400_1008133_pt1 | contig 10058 bp, 4 predicted proteins | sample PopdelMetagenome_2_FD_205662 | JGI IMG/M metagenome (GOLD analysis project Ga0325400, IMG submission 205662) | Populus deltoides microbial communities from Bellville, Georgia, United States - Xylem-PdKOR-R1 | ecosystem: Host-associated > Plants > Phyllosphere > Stem > Wood/Secondary xylem...
TAGATCGCTGTGATCACGAAGGGCGGTGATGGGTCAGTGCTATCGTGCGCTTCCTGCCGAGGTGGAGGGCGGTGGTGAGAGTGGATCGGGACTTGATTATGACGAATTAATGCAAGTAATGATTGTTGTCTTCTTTGTTTAATTTTAATGACAGGAGAAGGGTTGGTTTTATTAGGTAGCTTGCAAATGAGCTTTGTGTTTGCTGACTCTGGGCTAACGTGCGCCCTTGTGGTTAGGTTATCGGCCGAAAGAGGATGCCTGTTGATGCGGTATAAAAATCATGTGTGATTAGCGCGTGATGTTGCTGTTTAAATATCCCTGTCGTGCGTGAAAGAATTTTTTGCTTGTGCCCTTTCTTGCGCATGGAAAAATTGGTGTGAATTAAGGGTGGGTTATGGAATTGTCTCCAAGACTATTATTTGCTAATAAAAAAGTATATAGGTTTTGTTTTAAATTATAATAAAAAGTTAATACTATTCTTTTAAAACCTGAACCGGTCTAAAAAGTTAATATTGACTAGGAAATTTACTATTTTAGTTTGAAAAGTAGAACAGACTTGGCTTATCCAATGACTTTATCGACCCGAGCCTTATCTGGTCAAGAGTTTACTATCAGCTTGTTAATTTTAAAAAAATAAAATTCAAAACAAGATTAATTTAATTTTTTTAAAAAAATAAATGAAATAATAGATAATAATGTTTGGGGGGAGCTTGGCACCCCAAGCTTGTCGGATGTCCCTATGCCTATGCATGATAAAACTACTAGTGATTTAGACCTGTATATTTTTTACTTTGAAACATCAACCCTTGTTCGTTAACTCCGACAGCATTAAAAGAAGTTTATGTTTTATTGACTTACTTGGAATATTCATTAACTCCAATAACTTTGGATTTGAGATTAAATTTATTTTTTATTAAAAAAATTAAAAATTATTTTAAATATATTAACATCAAAAATATTATTTTAATATATTTTTAACAAAAAAAAAATACTTTAAAAAATAATCAATTCTCTTTTTTCAAATGCTCTCTTGTCATGAAAAGTAGGCAGGTGCGCTATAGGTGGTCCAAGTTCATGATGATGCATAAAAATTCCTAACGCCGTGGGCCATCATCAACTGTTTGCCACAATTTACCATATTTATAGTATATATATGAATTTTGTCTTTGGAGTTTTTTAAAATTCTAGTTCTAGTCCTTAAATTTTTTAATTTTTCATAAAAGTCATGCATTTAGTTCCTAAAAATATAAAATATTTGCTCTCCAGCCTTATAGTTTTTATGACGACACTCTCAATTATAATTTTATAATTCTACCCCTGACGGCAATGATTATAGCACAAATAATAAGGCTGTGACATGATCATGATGACTAAAATAATTAGACAGTAATGTAAGTGAATAATTGTTCATAGAATATTTAATGATACTGTACGAGGTGAGTATATTTTATAGTACAAATTCAATTATTAATTAAATACTTTACATTAATTCACTTTACTATAATAAATATTCACAGGAAATTAAAAAAACAACACATATTTTTATATAATTGAGTTCTGGTTCCTGGCGTATTGAGTATCCCAGTTTGCGTGTGAGGTAAGCAACGCCTCTTGCCGCAATTGGGTTGAGTTTTGCTAGGTGCTAATTTGAGTGGATAATTGAGCCATGCCCATGCAAGGAGCACGACCGCTCAGCTACATATTACCACTTCTGGACGATAACTCCTTTGTTTCCACTTTCCACAGCTGCGTGGCCCTGAATATTAATTAATTAATAAAAAAGTTTGAAGAATGAAAGTCATGATGTTTTCCAGGCCAAGAACATTGCTGTTCTGTCACTTATTTTATTCTCCTTCATTGCGTTTCCCACTCCTCGTATTGGTAAACACGACATGAAGGACCATCAAATGCAAGTTGAAGAAAGTCGAGATTGAAAAAAAAATATATTATGATGAGATAGCTTTTATATATTTTTTTTTATTATTGGGTTATTTTTACATCATTTTTTAATGATAAAACCAGTTCTGTTAGGGATTTGTGACTATCTCTTTTAATAAATATATTTTTTGGGATCTAAATTGTATTTTTATCTTTATAATTATATAATAGTATCTTGATCGTTAGACCAATATTTTTTTTTATAAGATAGTTTTCATATAGGTTAAATTGAGGTGGAGATTATGAAAAAACAGAGGCTAAATTGAGGTGGAGAATGATGAAGAATAATGGTAGAGACAATTTGTTTTAGTGCTTGTATTGTTATGTGATTTATAGTGTTTTTATAAAAATATTTTTTAATCAAAAATATATTACAATAACTTATTTAGATTTTTTTATTAATGATATTAACACATTAAAATCAACAAAAAAAAACACTTGAAAGGCATTAAATTAATGATTTTTTAGATAAAAAATATTTTAAAAAATAAACTCAACCGCATTATTAAATAAAGATTTAGTTTGATGGAAACTCTGGAATGATCAGGTGAATAAAAGAGGGAATACGAGCCTGAAATGAAACGGGTGTAGGCATCAAGAGATAGTAGTAGAGGTGAAAAAAATTGAACGAAGAGAGTTTTTGATAGATGTTGTAAATCTATTACCCCAAGGCTCGTGGTGTCTGCCAACTTGCATTGAGAGAGTGACAAACGTATCAATTCTTTCCTTTGCCACCTCCAGTTTCAAAGTCTAGTTAAGGGACAAGTGTTTGAAATCAAGGATTATTAGCGAGTATGGATGATAAAGTCTTAGGTATTTTCACTTCACAAGGATGATTTAAGTAGCATATGCATATAAATTTAATGCATGTATGACTTGTCCTCGTAGGAGATTAGATTTGGTTGACTTAGCTGTTTAAGATAAATCTAGTTGTTAAAATTTGTTTGTTTTTGTGTTTTAGAAGTATTTTTAAAAAATATATATTTTTTACTTTTTTGTTTATTTTAAATTAATATTTTTAATTTTTTCATATCATTTTAATTGTTGATGTTAAAAATAATCTTTAAAAAATCAAAAATATTATTTCGATCAATTTCCTAATAAAAAATACTTTGAAAAACAATCGTTATCACACTTTCAAACACTCTCTTATCATCCACCTATAGTAAAATCAGGCTGGATTGATTTTTTTAATATAATAAAAAATTATTGTTTATAAAAAATTATTTGATATCATTGCTAAAATTAGATTGACATGATAATTTTAAAATTTAGATTGTTAATCTTAAAATCTCTCGATTCAAGTTTTTATTTTATCTGAATTTAAAATTAAATCATATAGAGAATATTTAACATGATCTAGTCAGTTTAAGTGATCTAAAAATAACTTGAATAACTAATAAAAAAATAATACAATAACATAATTGAAGAAAAAAAAATATAGGTGGAAAGAAAAAAGGGGTGAAACGAAGGGGATGAAAAAAAAAAAGTACACGGGAAAAAAGAAGAAGTGGAGGCACCTCCTTCAAAAGACACCAATAAGTTACTGTAGAATAACTGAAAGTCATTACAATGTATTGGGAGGAATTATTGCAAGATCAGAGGGGTGGCTGTGGAAAAACCCCCCTTGTCAAATTCCATGTAGAGTTCCTTCCACCATACAATCGCCACCGTGGATAGCAGTAAAGTTTTCCTATTGACTAATTCAATATAATGGAGCTGGAAAAATCTTCAATAATATATCGTCATCCAAAGAAAAAAAAAATCTTATTTGTTGGAGAACACTTTAATATCTATCTCGGTAAAACAAAAATCTGTAGTTTAGTTTTTTTTTTTCAATTTCTTTTCAATAGCCTTGCTATAATTTAAAAATTGAAACAATAGCATCCGTAGACGATGACAGTTGAATCATTAAATTTAAATAGAATAATATATTAAATTAAAATCCAATAACATTCGTCTACTGTGGCGTAGTAGTTATAACTTTTTTTTATTGACGTCCAGGTCAGCCTGTGTCTATTTATATGTACCTTAACTAATTTTATAGGTCTTGAAATTAATAACTATATAAACTTTCAGTGATCATCATACTAATAATTATAGAGATCGAACATAAAACTACAGCTTGATTCCAAACTCTATTATAGTCATAATTGTTAGGTTCTGATGTGGTTTGATTTAGCTAAGGGTGTGAGTTATTGGATTATTTTGTTAATTTATGAATTATTTAGACTTATTATTTAAAAAACTTTATGGTTTAATTTATTGCTCCCCTCGGGTTTAAAATTAAATCATATATAATTTATTATAATGTAATTTAGTTGATTTAAAGATAATTAAAACAATTAATGTTAAAAATGAAAATGAAAAAAAAGAAAAAGGAGAAGGACATAAAAAGAAGGGGGGGGGGATTTCTAATAATCTCAGTATTTCTAATATTAGTATGAAAGATTAATAATATGCGAAGGATCACGTGGCAAATCGATTGAAAGACAATGCCCAGGTGCAAAGCCTATAGTTCTGTAACCTTGTTGATAGCCTTGTCCTTGCGTGCTAAATGTCTGGTACTGTGGAATAAAGTCTTTTTTAAAAATATATATATTAAAAATATTTTTTTTATATTATCATATTAAAAATATAAAAGATATTAATTTAATATATGTTTTTTAAGTTAAACACAATTCCAAATATAAATTGTACCCAAACCACGCAACCAAATGTCAAACTCTTCAGAAGACCCCGTCATCCGAGGGCGGTTTTTTTAAATAAAAAATATATTAAAATAAAAAATTATTATTTTAATATATTTTTAAATAAAAAATATATTAAAATATAATTGTAATTAATATAATGGAAATTTTTATTTAAAAAAACAAATAAAACAGTATTATTTTGGAAGGATAAAAAGTAACGACTCGTTGACAACCAAGATCATTTTCCGAGAGGATCCCGAACCAAATTTCACGCGTATATCACATCTTTCTAACAAAAACATGTCTCTTGCGAGCCGTGCACTCTTTCTCCACGGTCCACCGCGTCTCAAATCCTTAAATATAGCAAGCAACAAGAGCAATGTAGTTTGCAGAATTGGTAAAATCTCAAATATAGTTATAAATTCAACTTAATGACAAACAAGTTATTTTTTCGTTTCCTTACATCAATTATATGGCAACACCATACTGCTTCCACCCTCACCCTCTCACCAATTGGATGGGCTATGATCATGTCTTCAAACTATAATTTTGAAACCTAACTTGACAGATCGATCTAAAACTCGATTGACCTGAGATTAGAACCAGATCAGGTTAAAAAAAATAGAGAAAGTTACAACCTGAGATGATCCAACCGGTTGATCTGGCTAAAAATCAGGTTGTAATCTGTTGATTTTATTTTTGTTTTTTTACCAAAATAATATCATTTTGATTTATAAAATAAATAAAATTGACCCGATCAAAACTTAATAACAAAAAAAAACCTACAATTCAGGTCTTGAACTGAATCAATCACCAAACTAGTTTCAAAACGCTGCTTCAAGCACCTCTAAACAAGTGAAAAATTCCGTGCACATATCGAATATCATGCGCCCTTGCTTGTACACATTTTTCCTTGGGCACAACTTAGTACACATTTTTCCTGGGCACAACTTAACATCAAATTTATTAAATTCATTGGAGTTTACAATTAAAATCATGGAATGAGATTGATAATTGAAGTAGTTTTTAGATTTTAAAACCCATAGAAACTTGGATGGTAAGCTGAAATTGTTAATCAAGGTAAATTAAAACTATATTGTTCCTATATTTAAAAATTTAAAAATTTTTAATTTTTTTTAATTCAAGTTAGATCTTGAATGTATTGCTAGTATTTGATTGGATAAATTCTTATTTAATTTCTTTTTAAGTTTATCGAGGAGGCTAGATCAGTTTTAATATAATCATTTTTTACAATTTACCCGCCCCAACCAATTATAAATTGACACCACACAAAACAAGGGTATATCAGTAATATCAAAGTACCTGATTGAAAACGTGGCAAATCATTAATGTGACATCTGGCAGTTTCAGATAAAAGAGATAGCGGAATATCCAGGGTACGCCGTCTACCCTTCCATATCTCTGAGCATTATTTGAAAGTTGCAAACAGAAAGGAAGAAAGAGAAAGTAAAGAAATTATCAGTGTGGAGACAACTTACAGAATCTTATGATTACGTTTACTTTTGTTTCTCTTAGATTGGATCTTTGCTGTCTTTAATTCTCTGTTTCCTAAAAGCTAATTAGCAGGGCACAGTAATCATCAAAGTCCATTGATAAAGAGCTGGAAAGCTGTTTCTGGAGGGGGGAGGAAGAAAATGTGGGGATTTGGAGGTAAGTGTTATTGGGGGAGAAGGGAAATGAATAGAGAAGGGATAGTGGTGGTTTTCCCTTGGATGTCTAGTCAAGAAAGACATGTGAAAACTTATGTTGACCTTTATGGGTCTCTTGGTTGGAATTCCCTTGTTTGTCACTCCCAGTTCTTCAATATGTAAGTTTGTTTTTTTCCCCTTTGAATCGGTTGTTTTTGGTCTTGGTTAATGAATTGGTTTCTGGGCTTGATTGGATTTGACTGGGTTTTCAAGATTTCGGTGTTTTGGGTTTTGTTGCTGGATATGCTGAAACAAGGGTTTGGGTTGAATTTTTTTCTTGATTGGTGCTCGTGTGTTTTTGGATGATGCTTAATTGTAGTTTTTGATGAATTTTGCTACGTTGTATGTTGAAGTATCAGGTTAAAAATGGAAAACAGCTTAGCTAGATAGGTGGAGTTGGAGATGAAGTGAGTCAAGTTTTTTGTCATTCTTTATGGGTCATAACATCTCTGATAACGGATGATAGCTTTATCTAAAAGTATTAGATGGGATCTGGTTGTTGAAACAGGTGCAGATTGAAAAGCAACCTAAGCCTGTTTGATTTGTATACTAGGAATGGATAGATTCTTTCTCAAGGGATTCGAATTCACTGTGCATTTAACATGAATAGATGATAGGAATGATTTAGAAGTGCAGGCCTAGGTGACTAGGCTAGATTTTCAGTTTTTTCCTGAAACAGTTTCCATATCTTGTGCTGATTACTTCACGGGTTATCTACACTTACTGTAAATGGGAATTATGTGCATTTCTCGCATTTACTTGCAAGTTTCATGACTGTGACATAGGTGATTGTGTTTTATCAGTGGTTTGATTTCTGCATGTTACTCCTGCACAGGTTCTTTCCGGAGAAGGCTGAAACTTTAGCATTTGACATGCTCAACGTACTTCTTGAGGTCAGTGTAATTCTACTTAAAATCTTTCTCTGATGCATTTGTTTAATATACCTGTTAGATTTTATATGGCTATGATCTGGTGCTACTTCACCTGCCTCACAGAATTTTGAATGAGATCTTGTGTTGCCTTTAGACTACACATATCCTTTTGCTTGCCAAAGCATTTGATCATGAATTGAAATATGGCACTCTCCCTGAGGACTAAACCACAACTTTTGTACTACTCTAGCTCAAAGTCTTTTTGTCTTGTAATTTGCTAGCTTCATTTTTTTATATGTAGGAGCTAAAGATAAGGCCATGCCCTATAGTCCTTGCATCCTTTTCTGGTGGTCCCAAAGCTTGCATGTACAAGGTTCTCCAGGTAAACTACCTCATATGCCTTTGGGTAACTGTCAATGATGGATAATCTCGCCTCTGTTTGAGTAAGAAGCAACCCAGGCAGTTTGTGTGGATGAGTGAATTCGTTTTGTTTTTCCATTGCAGATCATTGAGGGAAAGTGTGAAGTACAACTGAATCCGGTATGCCATTTTTCTGCACGAATTTGATGTCCTCTTTGTATATGTGGTCAAAGCTACATGTTTCACTAATTATTTATGCAAATCACGCTCATTTCTATTTCCGTCTTGTTTTTTTTCTTTTTTTCCTTTTCTCCATCAATAGGATGACCATCAGCTGGTCAGAGATTGTATCTCAGGCCATATCTATGATTCTAGTCCAGTGGATTTTACGAGTGATCTGGGGAGACGATTTGTTGTTCACCCATCTGTTCTCAAAATGTCTCATCCACCAAGAATGCTGTCTTGGATGACAAATGGAATTAGTAGCAGTCTTGATGCTCTCTTCCTCAACAGATTTGAATCACAGCGTGCTGAGTATTGGCAGACTCTCTACTCCTCTGTTGTAAGTACATAATAGCATGTTTCTATAAATATGCTGCGCTGCTGCTGTTTTCTCTCTATTTAAATTGAGCATCATTTTATTGCAGAGCATGGGGGGTCCATATCTAATTTTGTGCTCAGAGAAGGACGATCTTGCTCCTTATCAAGTCATTTGCAATTTCGCTCAAAGACTAAAAGAACTTGGTGGTGATGTAAAGCTTCTGAAAATGAATGACTCTCCGCATGTAGGTCTGTTTCTAACTACGATTATTATGTTCAACCAGGACCATATTACATGCCATGTTACTGCTGAAACTATTATGGCGGGTTTCTCTGAATAGCACTCACCTATTAAAACCAAAGGGGGTTGTGTCATTTGTTTTCTCTTGTTTTAGGCACCTAAGCATTAGGATGCATAATTTGGTCTCAAGCATTTGTAACCTGGGAGGAGGAATTATTTAGTATACTGGGATTTGTACTCCTCTCTCACATAAAGGTTGGATCCATGAATAATTGTCATGGTGGGTCCTGTGTATATGTGGGTGGAGGGAGTCGCCGTAGCTTGATGCTCTGGGTTATGCCACTTGTATCTTTTTCACTTGTGGTAAAAGTTTTGAAAATCCCTTCGATTCCCATTAAAGTCAATGTTGTGATGGACAGGCTCCTTTGTCTAATTTTATATGCTACACAATCAACATAAAATTAATGTATATTCTGTTATTGGAGCAAGTGCTGTCTTTTTACAGAATTGCATAATTTAGTTAATTGAATGTGGCTACCAAGTAAAGGTTTACTATGTTAAAACTTGACGTGTTAGTTTGATTGCCAATCTTTATTTACCATCTTGATACTTGACGTTTGAAATTTTGATCACCAGCCTTTTAAGAGTTCTTAGATTGCCGCTTTGCTTCTCATCTCCTTTGCACTAGCATATTCCAATTCTCTCCATGTGAATTACTGTAGGTCATTATCGATCTTATCCTGTTGACTACAACGCTGCTGTGACTGAGCTCCTTGGTAAGGCAGCTGCAATTTATTCCCAAAGAATTCAACGACTCGAAGGAGAAAGGATGGGCTTCGAGGGGACACATGATGAGATATCTGAGCCAATCAGTGACCTGAGGAAAGCTGCTGCCAATCCACACCATAGTTTTCGGGGAGTTAGTATTGCACCAAGTGATCATTTCTTTATGCCAAGCTCAGTAGAGTATTATGAGGGTAGAGATGTTGGGTCCTTTCAAGATGAGCACAAGGAGAATTTGGTTCATTTGCGAACCCCTCCAACTATCAATCCGGATGGAGTTCTTGGTCAAATCCTTTTCGACGTCTGCATTCCCAAGAATGTTGAAGGTTGGGATTTAAGGCCATCAGCTTCCTTGGGCAGACACCCATTTAATCCCACCCGAAGGCATGCTCCATTTAATCCAATGAAATGCATACGCCGTTCAAGACTGTAACAGCTCTCCAATGAAATGCATACGCAGTTCATGACCGTAACAGTTCTCACTGACAACCTAGAGGCGAGATTGCTTGTGTGAATGTGCAAGATTCAAATTAGGTGTTAAGCCTTGGCTTTGAGGTTTCCAAAGAGGCAATGCTTTCTTCATCCTAAAAGAATAAACTTGGGAGCCAGGGGGTTTGAGCTTTGAGGTGTATTATCTGTAAACCTCCTTGTCTCCTGACGAATTGTACAGTAATTTTATTTGCAACACTTACTTTGGATTCTCCTGTGGAAACAAGTAGATTTTGTGAAATGTAAATCCACTAATTCCCGAAGCTAACATTCCTAGTATCTTTCTGTGGTGGAGTACCCCCCATGCAAACTACCGAAAAAGAATATTATAATAATAATAATAAGGTGAGTTGCTACTCTGGTTAAACAGCTTAGGGCAATAACATACTGAGTAATGAGTGCCTTCTGATGAACTAGGGTTTGCTGCCTTAAG
>Ga0325400_1008134_pt1 | contig 10058 bp, 3 predicted proteins | sample PopdelMetagenome_2_FD_205662 | JGI IMG/M metagenome (GOLD analysis project Ga0325400, IMG submission 205662) | Populus deltoides microbial communities from Bellville, Georgia, United States - Xylem-PdKOR-R1 | ecosystem: Host-associated > Plants > Phyllosphere > Stem > Wood/Secondary xylem...
TAAAATTTGTGTTGAATTTGAAAAACACATTTAAAAGTTATTCATAATTTTCTTACAAGTCTTCCATTGTTTTTCAAATAAATAAAAGACAAACAATCTAATTAGTTTTCTATTATATATATATATAAACACTTTTTAACAATATTTATTTTTATTTTTATTATAAATCTAACATGACTATTTTTTCTGAGTTAACAATATAAAAAATGAAATAAAATTAATATTTTATAATTAAATTATCATGAATACAAATTAAATATTAAGATGATTATTATAAATATGGTTTTGATTTTTTTTTAATGAAAAATAGTTATAATATTAATATGTTTTTTATTTTTTTTTGAAAAATTCATGAACATGTTTTTAATTCTATATTAGAAATAAAAACTAGAAAAAAAAAAGAAAATTGAAAAAAGTAAAAGAAAAATAGTTTTCTATTTCTGAATAACCTCATGATTTCCCTTTGTTGTTTGAACATCGTTCACTTTTTTCTATTCTTTTGTTTTATTTTGGTCCATATAATTGGTCACCTTATCTGTTTTGGACGTGTGCTCTTTCTTTCATATTTCTATCCACTTTAGATCCCTATTCTGACTATTCTTTTTTAATTTTGACTAAATTATCCTAAATTAACTTCAAATTAATAATAATAATAAAATAGAATCATTAAAATATGTTGGTAAATCTTCACAAAAACAAATGCCAAAAAAAGTTTTTTTTTCCAGGAAAAAAACAATGCTTGAAACTAAATATAAAGTATGAACACTTTTTACAACCATGTAATCTTCTTGCAAGTAAATGAAAAGCTTTGTCTTGTACAATAATTACTACATATTTTTTTTCCTCATCATTATTTCATTGGATAATCCCATATCTTCATTTTCTCTACTCAATAATCTCATTGGCTTGTCGAAAGAGGTATATATATGGGTTTAATGGGTGACTCTATCTCGAATAAATGACATCTATATTCCATTATTGATCATGCTACGCCTGCCTCTAAAAGTCTTGACAATTCTCAACACTGTGTCTTTTTATTAGCCATAGCATGAAACTCCTTTTTACCACTTAGAAAGTCCGAAGTGGTTGGATAGGCTTGATCAATGCAGGTTTTATTTGACGAGCTCTTAGAAAAAGATGATAGATATCATTGTAGGAGTGAGGTAACTAAGGTAAAGATCCTCGTTTCTTTTAGAGTACTTTAGTCTCCAACATATTAAGGATTAGTGTTGATATTGTTGTATCTTCCATTACTTTCTTCAAAATCTATTATCCCCAACCTCACAGTTTAAGGCTCGATGATTGTATTTCTTAATAGAACCTTGAATTCCATATGGTACTCTTATTATATACTTGGATCATACTAGTTAGGGTATAGTAGGTGTATAGGATTCGCTGAAGTAGGTGCAATTAGTTAAGCGAGCAAGAGGCATTGGTATACTACACTATATGGAAGAGGGATTCCAATCCTTGAGGATGACTTATGTGGAGAGAGGGGTGCCATTTTTATTATTACTTATAGGGCTTTATAGCCACATCCTTGATCAACCTCATACCTATACCATATTCTATCTTTTTAGCCATACTGACGAGTTCTTTGAAAGAAAATGAGAGATGGTCCAATAGACACTCATATTACGGGGATCTAAAAGTGTTGATGAATATGTAAATAAGCTCCTTCTCATTTAATGGCGGGTGTACTTGAGCAATTATTTCCCGCCATCCCTTACCAATACTAGTTGAAAACTCACTACTCCCTTTCCTCATGCCTTGAAGGTCTAAGTTTTTAGGGTAGACATTATTGGAGGATGCTAGAACCGCAACAAGAAGATTATGGAGTTGTCCTATGTGTTTATTGTAGGATATGAAACGGGCACTTCAATAATAAGTTGTGTAGAAGAGTTGACCCTTTTATATGTCCTTTCAATATCCAACTGTTTTGTTTAGAGTGCCTACCAAGTAAACTAACTAATCGAGCTACTTCTCCTTTGAGGGATTTAATCTCCTTGATTTGACTTTGTTATGATAGAGTTCTTTCCTTGTTTTCCATAATTCTATGAACCTTTAGCAATTCGATCATCAGTGGACTCAATTTGCTTAATTCGACTGGCAATTCCTATGATTATTTGATCACCATTTTGGTTTTTGGCTAACAATATGCTCAAGACCAACTATTTCAACTAGCATTGATCACAATATGAGTCTATTTAGAATTTCATCCAATGGGATGCTTCGTACTAACTTTTACTTTCTTAAATTAGTAATGAGTTTATTAGGTACTTTTACTAACATAATGGGTTAATGCCTCATTAATCATCTTAGAAAGTGTAAGTAATTTGCAAAATTCAAACCGATTATGTATGAAATCCTTATTTAGTATTTTGATTGAGGTGGTCTTAACGACCATGATACTAACTCTTGATAAGATCACAAAATGTTGTTATGATCAGTACTTTGTTTATAAAATAAAAAGAAAAAGTATGCCTCTGTCCTACAAGATAACCTAGTGGTAGCTAGGTTGTCGGATTTAACTAAAGTTGAAGATAAAGTTTAACGTCTAGTCCTAATTTATCCTCCACTATACAGTCCCCATTGCTAGTTTGAATTCTAACTATAATAGATGGTTTCTGAGCCTTGCTTCCCATATTTGGAAGGCCGCTAGCTTTCCTTTCATGGATCTATTATGTAAGCAAGTGTCGACAGGAGTAGAAATGGCCACTCCATATACTCTAAGATCGAAATCCCAAAGCGTTAAGGCCCTCGCCAATCTAATCTTAGGTTATAGTTTGAAATGGTGTGCGTAACTCATAGAGTGTAGTGTTGTGTGTGAATAGGAGTCACATTGGGCATACAATTATCGATACATAAATATAAAATTCACAAATGCAACGAAACAAGCTAGTGTAACCCATAAGTCTCTAGAAGAGTTGCCATTATGTTATATGGATTGTCACACCCGACATCGTGACGACTTTTAATACTTTTAGGAAAAAAAAAACAGATATTTGACATCTTGTTTTTTATGAGAAAAAGATCTGGTTTAAGGAGTTGCTACCTAATATTATAGTCACTAGGAATCCTAACTAGTCAACAAAAATTTTATGGTATGAAACTGATTACGCAAAAGGAAAAATATTATCACCTTTTAAGCGTCCTATTTGAGGTAGACTCATTGCAAGTCTTGTTTTAAATTGCTAAGGATTTGTTGTATTATGCTTTTGATGGTTTATTTATAATATTCTTAACTCTGGCGCTAATAAATATTTAATTACAAATACTTCTAACTCTAGTATTGATAAATATTACGTGAAAAAAATATATGATATTCCTAACTTTGACATAAGTGAATATTATAGTTGATATTTTTGACTCAGGCATCAATAAATATCAGAGTTGATATTTCTGACTCTGCAGTCGCCACCTAGTATTATTAAGGAGTCGCCATATAGTATTATGGTCACTAGGAACCCTAACTGGTCAACAAAGTTTCTATGGTATAAGACTGATTACGTAAAAAAAAGGTACTATCACCTTTTAAGCGTCCTACCTAAGGTAAGCTTATTGCTAGTTTTGTTTTAAATTGCTAATGATTTTTTGTATTACGCTTTTGATAGTCTGTCTATAATATTCCTAACTCTGGCATCAATAAATATTCAACTACAAATACTTCTAACTCTGGTATTGATAAATATTACATGAAAAAAATATATGATATTCCTAACTTTGACATAAGTGAATATTGGAGTTGATATTTATGACTTTGACGTCAGTGAATACTAGGATTGATATTCGTCGTGAATCCATTTACCTCAAACACTTTTGGATTGAGTTTTTAAAATGATTATCATAACCTCAATTTTTGAATTTTAAAAAATAAAAAAAATGAATGAACAAAAAATAATTTGAGAATTGGGTCAAGATAACCAAATTAAAAATTTGAGGACTAATAAAGATGAAATTATAAATTTGGAAGTCAATTTAGCTAAAAATTAGAAGAATTGATAAATTTAGGGACTTAATTAAACTTTGATTTAATTAATTAATACAATTAAGGGTTTAATTGAAGAAATATCAAAGTTCATGGTCAGTTTGGGTCAAAATTGAAAGAAATTAAATTCTAGGGACCAAAGTGAATAGGCGCTGATATTTCAGGGGGGAGATTGAAAAATAACAGTCCTAGCCTAAAACAATGTCGTTCCAAACATTGTGTATTCTCCACTTCCTCTAGAAGCAAGGGAAATCCAGTCGACCAGCCACAGAAATGGCTTTGGACAGACTCTAATTCCCCACCAAATTCACACTAAACCATATCCATTACAATGCCCAAGACTTCCATCACCGATCTGGGTAGTTGGTTTTGTTTTATGAAGATGATGAGGGATATGGTGCAGGTTCAACTATTATGCCTGGGGTTGCTGGAACAATATCAAAAGATGGCATGCCTTGTATGGTGTTGGGTAAGTCTGGTGGAAAGGCCGGGGAAGAGAAAATAAAGGTGTGTCTTTTAGCAACCACGAGGAAAAAAATGTGTATGACTAGATTATAAAGATGGGGGATGGAGGCATAGTTGGTGCAATGAGGGCTAGATTTTTTTTTTTATGTATTGTACTCCTTTAGTATTTCTTATAATGACTCTTTCCTTTTTTGTATGCACTGGGATCTGTATTTATAATATAGGAGTCCCATAGCATATGAGAAACAAAGTTTCAAATAAACTCATTTTTTTTAAAATTTAAATTTGACTAAAATTAAAAATCAGATTTGAAAATGGATAACTATTATTATCTTGATGATGCTTTTAAAGTGAAGATAGAGAGAATGGTAAAAACACATTATAATCCATAGTTTTCCCACAAGTTGATAAATCACACCTTTAACCAAAATTAATACCTGATATTTTAATTTCAAATTTTAATCCTCTTAAAATTAAATTAAAAGCAAATGGATCACAATTGAGTTATAAGATGGATGATGACATTTAGGTGATAACAAAAAACACTTCTAATAAAAGAGTGGCCATATAATTTTTCTTGAATGTGATAATTAAGAAAAACTTAACACTCATTCTAAAAGTTTCTAGCCAGGGAGTTGTTTTCATAACTAAGAGCACTATCACCTTAATATATCATCGTAATGGTATTACTACTCAATTCTAACTTAAAGGGATTTCTTATGCAAGTTAAATTATATGTCCACATCTCAAGCCTAGTTTATGAGTTGATTATTGAGCTTTTTCTAATCAATCATAGCTAAGGTGATTTGAAGAGTGAAACATGGTCTAATCTCTCACTTAAATTGATACTGGCCACTGGAGTCCATTTAAGATGGAAAATGTTTAGGACTGGACCTTGTTTACTAGTTAGAAAACCTAATCCAAATTAAATAAAAATAAAATAAAATAAAATACAAATAAATAAATTTAGACCTTGGACCCAAATCCACATGTCAAATTATAAAAACAAAAACAAAGTACATATCTAATTTTGAAAGATCCAAAATATTAATGACTAGGTTTTTATTCTTATATCAACCTTCCACGTAACATAAGCAATCTTCATCCAAATCCTAAACGAGTCTAAATAATCTAACATGATCTTTGGAGTTCTTGAAAAAATTATCATTTCCATTGCATGTAAAACTTTTAAGAAACCCAACATTCCTAGTTTGCCCGAATAGCTTCCAAAGGTTTCTTTTTGTTTATCTCCTACATACTAACTTGATCTTTATTAATTTTTATACGTGGAAATTTTCTTGTGTGAATGTGTATGGATATGTTTAAACTTATTCGTGGACATGCTTGAATTTACTTGTTGATGTGTTGATTTAAAGTACATATGTTAATTTATGTGTGGATGTGAGTTTCAAACATTTTCAATGATTTTTTTTTTAAAACATAAGGTAGGGATATTTTAATAAAAAATAAACTCAATGGTAGTACAATCTTTAAAACAAATTTGTCATTCAGATGTTGATATTTTGTTAATATATAATAATAATAATAATAATAATAATAATAATGCTTGTGTTACAATAAATATATTCTATTTTTCTAATATAAAATATCATATTTATTTATTTATATGAATTTGTGAGTTAAGGGCGTATTTTTATCAATAATACCCTCTTAACTCATTTTTTCCACATAAAGTAAACCACAATCCTACCTATGGAGTTACTTTAAAGGTGACTACATCTTTTTTTCTTCTAAAAAACTAATTATATATTTATACGTATTTTATGTAAATTTTATTTTGATCTTTTGTTTGTAAATATATTCTTATGAGAATGATAGTTTTGTATAATTTGAGGCTTATGTACTTATTAATTCTTCAATATTGCATCATTATGAGTTGATTTCGGCAGGGTCAATGTGACACCACCGAGGCCCATTAAGTGTGAGTGGATGTTTTCATGCCTATTTTGGATATAATTAAGGAAAACGAGTTTGAAACCAAGTTCCCATTAACCATCCTTTCGGTTCCGATACCTAAAAATGAGGATTGTGCTTTATTGCTAGACATATATTCCCAATCATTGTCTTAGGTTTTAGTAATCTTTTATCATAAAGATACATATATACCAATTTAGAAAAACTTTAGTAATGACACAATATGTACCTTTATCATCAAGGATAAACAACAATGCAACTTAGGTAGAATGTATATGGTAGTAGTCATCTTTCCTATTATACAACCATCCTCTTACCTAACACTCTGAAGACTAGTTACGGTTCCTAGTTACCATCATTTCACTAAGATGTCATATGTGATAGAATGTCGACTCCATTAGGGGACCTTGTTTTAGAGCTAAGCTTTTTTTGCTTGATTTTTATGATAACATGTATTATATGCTTTGATGTGTTCTTTAAAGGACTTTACCCTGCCATTTTTTTTTAATAAACTGACCACTATGTGTTGTTTTTATTTTATTTTATTTTATATGTTTATTTTATGTACCTTATTTCATGTATTTCTCCATTATGTCTAGATTGGATATGGATCCATTCCATTGCACACACTATATAACCCTTATTCTGCACACATATTGCTTTAAGTTATCATAAAGAATTAATGGTGTCTTGATATGGCTTTGACCTAGGTTAGCACATATGAACCCTTAGACTCTCATCAAAATTTTGCGAGGTCATGATTAGTAGCTGATGTGGATTTTCTTAGTCTATACTCTTTAAACCTTATTGGTGTCAGATCAATATTTAAATCTTTGTGATCCAAATGTTGTGGGATATTTTAAGACCAATAGGTTAACCAACCTACATATATAATGTCTAGAACCTTCACTTAGGGTGTTTCCTTGTAACTATCACACAGGGTAAGCTTGATGTGCATGGGTGACAAGATGTCCAAGTATTGAATTCTATATAAGAAAAGTTCCAATATAAGTCTAATTATCAACGAAATCTCTATCCATGGAAAAGTCACAGTATTGTATCCTACTCATCGATGGAAGCAAGTTCCCTTATAAATCAATAGTGTTAAAGTGGTTATCAAACTTTTGATCATCATTAGAAGATTCCACAACTCTTTTAACATATCACAAAGGTTTACTCTATATCCAATTATTTATTTCAAGATATTATTTTTGTGAATTTTTTTATTTATACGAGTTATTTTTTTTTTTAGTTTTTATTGAAGGGGAAACAAATACAAATTTTCCTCAAAAGCCCATATTAAACTAAGTCATGAAAGATAAAAAGATAGTGCAAACTGAGAAGAATCACTCAGAAAGGATCAAGTCCTTAATGGGTGAAATCAGTCAATGAACTAAAATATTAGGCTTATAGGGCTACCAAAAGAAGACAAGCAACTAAACCTAGGAGATCAGGCCAACACACTTGGCTTAATAGAAAGAAGGCCAAGTGATCGGGCTTGCAAATTTTTAGTTTAAGGTTTGATGTCATGTTGCCCACACTAATTTTTTTTTAAATAAATGGACAGCATGTCATTCATATTTGCAAACGTCACATATGTACTGGTTTAGATACTTGCCACCTTCGGTTTTGGAAAGTCGGGGTCTGAGTTTTAGGACCCTAAAAACCCAGTTTTCAACTTTTTTTTCACCTGAAAAACCCTAATAAATAACATTATACCACATTAAATTAAAACAATTTCTCTCTCTCAAAGTTTGATATACTTTTTTTTGGCAAGATAAAAGTTCCAAACCATACTAATAGAACTCCTCTCAACAAGATGAACCAATTGACACTAAGATTGACTTTTTGGTTGTCAAAATAAAGGATCCTTCACCGAAGCTTTTCCAAAATATTATAAGGCCTTATTTTCTATAAAATTAAAATTTTATAGTGATCAGACATCTATAAAGTCTTACAATAAAGTTCAGAAGCTACCATGTAAGATTTACATTATTATCCTAGTTGGTTTAAGATTCTTTTCCTAAGTGGATAAGTACTTTTATTTTTATTTTTCCAGACTTGTTTAAGATATTTTTACCTCGTATAAATAGGCTTATTTAACTTGTATTTATGTTTTTTTTTGGAGAAATTTGGTTTATTTCATAATAATACTATATTTGTGCGAGGTTGCTCATACTCTCGGTTCTTCATTGAACTCTTTTGGACTTATCAAAGATTAATTGTCATTATGACGTTCTTTCTTATACCTGTAGCTCTTAATTTGTTATAATCAAAGGCCTAGGATTTTTTTCATCCAATAACGTGAGTGATTTGATTCAAGTAATCATTGTATCAAGTTCTTCATTGTAATATGATTTTAGCTTACTTGGGTTGTTATTTCTTGCATGTGGGTTTAAAGGTTCTTACCCTTTGGGTTTGCTTCGGTTGATAATAGAGCAAGGCTCTAAAATCAAGTTCTATCTTTTTATCTTTAAATTTTTTGTGTTATTTTTTCGTTGTTCTTCAGTCTTGATTTTGTGGCAATAGTATATAAAAAAATTTTATATTAAAAAAGACTACTATTGAATCAATATATTAAAATAAGAAGAAGAAAAGTTAAAATCACAAGTTTTTGTTACTCCCGCAAAATCAAAACTTACAATTCTTGAATTTAGCACTTGAGAAAAATACAAATCAGTGTCTACCGAATCAATTTGTATCATCAATAAATTATTTTGTTTGTTGCTATTAGTTTTGGGGTGGTTTATCTTAATTATGGTTTCGGGTTTAATAATATTTATTGCATTCATCTTCACTTTCATATTCATTTTTGTGTTCGTTATCGTATTCATCGTTGTTTTTTATTTCACTCTCATTTTCATTTTGTAATTCATTTCATTATCGTTTTTATTTTTCTTGATTGTTTATGTCTTGAAATCTTTGGTTGGATGTTATGAAGCTGTGATTTTTTATTGTTTATGATTAGTTCCCTAAAGAATTGAAAAGAAAACACAAGAGGTAAAATGTGAGTATATTATCGTGAAAAGCGATAATTAAGTGAAATACGAGTGAAGTGATATGATATTGAGTGTAAACACATGAGGGAGTGTGTGAAGATATGCTTTTTTTTTTTTACTAACATGAAATTTTAGATTTTGATGATGTCTTTCAAAGATGGATTATCACCTATAAAGTAAATGGAAAACTTGTTCTTTATATTACAAGATATGTGGTAGCAATTTGAGAGGATAGATGTGAGGTTTGGTGTGGTTTTTGAATGCTTTGAACTGTGAGATAACGAATGTGGTGGAAATGTAGAACTATGTGGAGTTAGAAAAAATGATGCAATCGCCTACAAAGTTGAAAATAAAACTTAAAAGAAAAGGGTCGTACATGACAAATTCAAAATCTAGGTTCTTTTTCAACATGAAGGCCAAATTATAGGAAAGAAGGGGTTGCCTAAAATAAGCTTATTGTGGGAGCTAAAACCAAACAACCTAATGAAAAAAAAAAAGTCTCCACTGATACTAGATGTAAATCTGATACTAAAAAAACCCTTATTTTTGATATCAAATGTTTTTTATGTTTGAAAATAGATCACATAGCATCTCAATATCCTATATTCTTACATGATCATGGAGAGATTGAATATGAAAAAGATAACAATGATGATGAAATGCCATCACTT
>Ga0325400_1008139_pt1 | contig 10057 bp, 4 predicted proteins | sample PopdelMetagenome_2_FD_205662 | JGI IMG/M metagenome (GOLD analysis project Ga0325400, IMG submission 205662) | Populus deltoides microbial communities from Bellville, Georgia, United States - Xylem-PdKOR-R1 | ecosystem: Host-associated > Plants > Phyllosphere > Stem > Wood/Secondary xylem...
ATCTATGGATGAATACATGTTCAAGAGCAACCCAGATATCCCGAGAGGTTACAAGGCCAATAACGGTTGCCATGGATTTTTCTATGAGAGATGACAATAGCAAACTTAAGATTCGTTGATCTTTGAGTTTCCATTCAAGGAACTCGATGCTAGCAGTAGAATTATTGTTTGTGGTGGTTAAAGTTTCAGACGGTTGTTAAAGAGAACCATTAATGAAACCAATGCAACCTTGGCATTGAAGAAAAGGAATGAGCTGGCATTTCTAGAGCAAAACATTTATGGCTGAGAGCTTAATGGTGACCATATGAACCATGGTATTGAAGGAGAGGGGCTCTACCCTGAGGAAGAAGGGAGGAAGAGTTTTAGAGTTTAACCTAGAATGAATTTGATACCATGTAAATGTTTTGAGAAACCACCACACTTTGAGGTGGAGATTATGTTTTATTTATATAGGGAATGTATACATGTATAGTTAGACTATCAAGAAGGAAAGAATCATAACATAAATACAATTTATTATATTCCTACAATTATGGGCTAAGAATCATGAGGAGATTCTGGAGAATCCCCAACAGAGAAGGGATACAATTGGATCATCTTATCCAAAATACCTCTTGTTCTAGAGATAGTAACGCATGCATGTAGACATTTGACCTAAATGTACTTAGAGAGGCCTTCCTACTAAAGGAAACCACTCTCTTAGATGTGCCTTCTGTAAGGATTTATTTTGCCTTGAATTTTATTGGTTTTTCTGTTTCGTCAAAATTCAAGCTATGGGAATAGCATCGATTCTTAACACCAACACATTTTGGCAATGAGTAATCTTTTGTTTAGTGTCAAAATGAATTATTATTATTATTACTATTATTATTTCCTTTATCTTCCTTAGGCCAAAAAGGGGACTCCTGCCATAGTTGAGAAATGGAAAAGTGAATCCAAGGAAAGGATATGAAGCATAAAAAACACAAAGATATAAGGAGAAGGATAAAAAGCATACCATCATAAAGATAAAAGAACGAAGTAAAGACGAGGATAAGGGGAAGAAGGATGAAAGTGGGCATAATGATTCTTGCTCTAATCACTTCAAAAAAAAAAAGGCCATGAAAGGTTGGGTTTTATTACTGGCTTGCAACCGCTGCTTGAACATGTTGCAAATGATAAAAGGTGGTGAAATTTATGGACAAGCCTTACTCTTGTAAGTTGTTTGACATTAATGGTAAATTAGTCAACTTTTGATTTGCTCAATAATTCATATCACCATTCAGATTTTAAATGACATATTGTCATTAGCAATTGAAAAAAAAAATGTAATTTTGTTGTTGCTGGTGGTTTTGAACTTGTATTTTCTGTGTATGCTCTAATGTATTATTTGAATGCTCAATGTATTGCCAATATGTTCAAGCTTTTTTCGTTTTATAATCTCATAAAAGAAAGGACGATGAAGATGAAGATCTTAATGATGTGCTCAAGCACATAAAAAGCAAGGTAATAAATATTAGCTTTGAGTTTTTGTGATTTTGTAGCTTGTTCAATCTCATCTTTCTCATTTTGTTATGAATTGTATCAACTGCTTTTCATTCCTTAGCCTCTTGTTCTCCTTTACCAAGTCCTCTATTTTGAAACTGTTCTCTTACAACATAATAGCTCAAAGACTGATTAAATCGATAGGGTGATGGAAACTAGCTAAAACTGTTGCACACTATATAGTTCATTTTTTTTTTACTTAAAGTTGTCCATCTGTTTATGTTAAATATCCTTGTCATCATATGATTATCCTGTTTTTGATTTGCCTTATTCTTTAAAAAAAGCATTTTATGTTTGAAAACGAATATCATGACCAAAGAAACACCTCTCATGCCCTCTCATCAGGGGAAAAAAGGAGGTAAATATAGTAATATAAAAACATTTCTCTTGGCAACCTAAAATTTCAACTATAACCTCGTCACAAGAAAATGTTTTCTATAAACAAGTTTAACCCAACTTCTCCCATGGTAAAAAAAAACGTTTAGTCCATCTCTCTTAAATATTATGATCCTCTTCTGATATCACTTCTCTAACAGTTTTCCACTCCTATTCTATTTTAAACATACTTTATTGTAAATAAGACTCTCAAAGCTGTATTTTTTATACACGCCATTGTTTTCATATTATGTAATCTCTATATAAATGAAATACAAGCCATGTATATGGAAGGCAAGTTTTCACTCAATCTTACATGGTAGCAGAGCTTGGTTCAAGAGGACCTTTCGTAAATATGTCTTTCTTTATTCCTTCTCAAACTACTCTTGTGGATGAATGAACCATGTCTAATTCATTCTCTTTCAAAACTCATCTACCCGACATTTCAATTAAACTAGCCTCAACAAATTATCTCTTATGAAAATTGCTGGTTGTTCATATTTTACGTGGAATTGGCTTCTAAGCTATGTTGCGAATGACTTTCCTCATCCAGCCACAATTGTTACTACCACTGATTATACTATAATCCAAAACCCAGCTCCAATCAAATAGTTACGTATTGATCAACTAATCCTTAGTTGGATCAATTGTTCATTGTCCGATGCTTCTCTATCTTAGGTGATCTACAATAAGACCTCCCATGAAGCCTGAGAGGTGTTGGAAATGTTGTATGGTTGACATATAAGGGATCATGCTCAACAAATAAAAAGTGAACTTCAATCTCTCATAAAAAGTGTTGCTTCAATGGAAGATTACCTTCCCAAGACAACATTTTTGGCTCTTGTACTTCGTGGTGCTGGCAAACCGATGGAAGAAAGATGATGATTTTATCATCTGCTTGCTTAGAGGATTAGAATCTGAATTTGGTCCAATTATGGTTGTTATCAATGCAAGAGATAATTTTCCCTTCATTAAAGCTATAATCAGTAAGCTAAAGGAATTTGATCTTCAACTTCAAACATGAAGACATTCCACTATTTCTTTCTATACCAATAAAACTATCACATCTCCACATCGCAATGCATGGAACTCCTTTTGTGGGTGTTATCAAAATAATTATCAAAAGTATAAGACAAATCATGGAGGTGGTAGGTATCAAGGTCGCATCATTATTGGATGTCCTCAACAATATCTTTCTCGTGGCATTGGCAAGCCTCTTGCACGTCATAGGTGTATAACATGTTTTCTCTGTGGTGGACCTAATCACAAAGCTGATAATTGTTGGGCTAGTGATGAAGAAGCTGAAAGTTATCAAGCCTTTCTTGCTGCCCAAACTAGAGACATTTCAGATGATGTTTGGTACTCAAATACGGGAGCAAATCAAAACGAGACTCCTAGTTCTACTGATGCTAAAGGTATAAAACAATACTCGGGAACATATTCTATGATGGTTGGGAATGGTCTTGATCTTCCTATTTCAATTATTGGTACTTTTCAAGTTTTCATATTTCACTCAGCATTTATTGTTCCAACACTTAAAAAGAGACTACTCTCTGTTTTTTTATTTACTACTGATCATAATTGCTACTTTGTATTTTATCCATGGGGTTTTCTTATAAAGGACCTGCAGACCAAACGAGAGATATTTAAAGGTTTTGTTGATCTAGACTGTAACCACTATATGACATCCCAACAAATTCTAATCTTATTACATTCCAAGCATTCATTATGTTTCATCCCAACAAATTCCAATCTTGTTGCATTCCAAGCTACAAAGGTTTCCAGCACCATCTGGTATGCACATTTGGGCCATCCCAATTCTAGAATTCTGCAATTGTTACTTACTTGTTTGCCTACCTTAAATAAACAAGTTACATTTTATCAAAGTTGAATTATTGGGAAATTAAAGTAATTTCCTTTTGCATCTTGATGCAAACCTCTTGATCACGCAGGCAAGCATCCCACACGCAAAGACATCAAATTCCTGGAAAGCCAAGTAAATCAGGTTTGATAGGAGTGTGACATAAAGATAACTTGTACCTTGGCACAAACACTATTGGAAACGGAAACCCCCACTCAACGAATATTGATTCGTGAATGAGAAGTATAAGGATAACGCCACGAAGTCAGTTGTTCTTCGATAAGTTATTTTTTAGTTCTTTAGAGAACCAAGGAAGGGAGATTATCCCACAAACACACAACAAGTATGACAAATAAAAAGTTTTATTAATCTAAATTGTCTAACCTTACATGTCTGGTTATGCATTTATTTATACTGACTTTATACTGAGACAAACCCTAATAGACCCCTTATATGGACTTATATGATGCTCACTTACAATTAAACCCAAATAATATAAATAAACCCTAAACTAAGAAGAAAATAATAATAACAATAATAAATCTGAATTTAATATCCTAAATATAATACGATCAGATTTGCTGCCCTTTAGAAGTCTCATATAAGTTACGAGAATCAAATCAGAAGTTGCCTCCTATTTAGTTTCCTTGTTTGCAAAGTATTCTTAGCTGACTTGAATACTTATTTAATGATAGATTCCTATTATAATAAGGATAGAATAATTGTTTTCATACATTATAAGGATTTCACATTAATATGAAGTCTATACCACACATGGAAACTATGTTCTTGCCCATTAAATATCCTTGCAAGACTAGAAAATTTCCAAAACTAGCTGCCACATCCTTGTAGGAAAAGAATCCTAGCCAAATAGGAAGTCCACAAGTTAAAAGGAAGTAAATAACAAAATTTGTATAGCCTCTTTTGACCAATATTGTGATGCCTTCCTGAACTTTGCCTAATCTAAAAGTTTAACCCAAGGTAAGAAAACATGGTAGGAGACCCCATGTTAAATTTCAGCTCGATCCAACAGTCGAATTGGGATCTATGATTGTTGTTGTGAAATTGGATAGTTACGCATTTTACATCAGAATCCAAATCAGATTGTTTTTATGTTGCCCGGATCATATCATTCCATCTCTCTTCTAGATGAATCATCCTCAAATCATTAACAGGGATAATGGACAAAGTTGTAGCCTTTTTTTTTAAGTCTTTGAAGTTCTTTTTTTGCCAACAATCGTCACCAACAACTTTGGATGAAGGTAACAACCGTTCTCTTTCGTCTATCATCATTGCAGTGTTTTTGCTCCTCTCTTTCTGAAGTTTGCTGGGCATTGACTAATACCGTTAACACATCAAGTTCTTGTTGTATCTTCCCTAGAATACGAGATAGACTTTTGATTTCTTTTTTTAGAACATTAATCTCTTTATTTCTCTCCTTTTGATACCACCTCTTCTTTTGAATCTTCTTCTTCTTTTGCCATAATACCTCATTAGAATTCATGAAATCATGATTACAACACTCCCTTTGCATTTTTTTTAACCTAAAAAGAAAACTAGTGACAGTAAAGAAAGTGAAAAGAAATTGAGGACTGAAAACTGACCCAAAATTACATGGACTTTCAATTGACGAACGTAACAACCCTTTTTAGGCCCAAAAAGGACCCTAAACCAAATGACTTTCAAATGGTATGAAATTTGAAATTTAGAGCGAATTCATGCTAAAAAACCAAAATATCAAGTTATATTTAATACTGAATTGATTTAATATATGGAAAGGAAACCGACGCGAATCAACCCTTTTAAAACCTGAATTTGGAATCTAAACCAAACGATGTACAAATGAGTTAAAACTTGATATATTATTTGATTTCACCCTTAATAACCAGAATATCAATTTTGACACAATTACAATATGGTTTGATAGGTGAATGCAAAACAGATGCGAAGCATATCCCTTTATCCTAAATAACATTTTCTGATTATTTTTTTACTCTAAAAAGAAATTTTGGAAAGAAAGAATAATATGACACCCTTTTTTTTTAATCCCAAAAGACTTAATTCAACATAACTAATCAAGAATAATATAGGAAGAAGACAATCTTACTGAAACTGATTTGAAACAAGATTAGACCCGAAACAAAAACAACACAAAGAAAAATTAACGCGGAGGGTAAAAACAAAAATACAAGAAATAAAAGGATAAAACCTGATTAATGAAGCCAATCTCTAATACCAAATAAAGCGAACCTCTTGATTATGCAGTCAAGCAACCCACACACAAAGACACTAAATTCCTGGAAAGCCAAGTAAATCAGGTTTGATAGGAGCGTGGCACAAAGATAACTTGTACCTAGGCACCAATACTATTGGAAACGGAAACCCTCACCTAACAAATATTGATTTGCGAACAAGAAGTATAAGAATGACGCCATGAAGTTAGCTGTTCTTTGGTGAGTCATTTTTCAGTTCTTTAGAAAATCAAGGAAGGGAGATTATCCCAACAACACATAATAAGTGCAGTAAACAAGAAGTTTTATTAATCTGAATTGTCTAACCTTACATGTCTGGTTATGCCTTTATTTATACTGACTCTATACTGAAACAAGCCGTAATAGACCCCTTATGTGGACTTATATGATGCTCGCTTACAATTAAACGTAAATAATATAAAAAAACCCTAAACTAAGAAGAAAATAATAATAACAACAATAAATCCGAATTTAATATCCTAAATATAATAGGATCAGGTTTGTTGCCCCTTATAAGTCTCATATAAGCTAAGCGAATCAAATCTGAAGTTGCCTCCTCTTTAGTTTCCTTGTTTGCAAAGTATTCTTAGCTGACTTGAATACTTATTTAATGATAGATTCCTATTATAATAAGGATAGAATAATTGTTTTCATACACCATAAGGATTTCACATTAATATGAAGTCTATACCACACATGAAAACTATGTTCTTGCCCATAAATATCCTTGCAAGACTAGAAAATTCCCAAAACTAGCTGCCACATCCTTGTAGGAAAAGAATCCTGGCCAAATAGGAAGTCCACAAGTCAAAGGGAAGTAAATGACAAATTCATACAGCCTATGTTGACTAGTATTGAGATGCCTTCCCAAACTCTGATTGACTTGAAATTTTATCTCAGATAGGAAAACAAGTTAAGAGACTCCACGTAAAAGTTTAGCTCAATCCAACAGTCGAATTGGGAATTATGATTGTTTCTGTGAAACTGGATAGTTGCGTATTTTACATCAGAATCCGAATCTAATTGTTTTTTCATTGCCCGAATCATATCACCTCCAGAATTACATATGTTGAAACATTGTTACATACTCTTTGTATGGATGTTTGGGGACCAGCTCCCATAACTTCTTATGATGGTTTTTAGTTTTATTTGATTATTGTAGATGAATTATCTTGCTACATATGGCTTTTTCCCATGAATCATAAATCAAATGCCATTCTTATTCTTCCTGAATTTTTCAGAATGCTAGAAACCCAATTTCAAACTCAAGTGAAAATTTTTCATAGCAACGAGGGAGGTGAATTTATTAATACAACTTTAAAATACTATTTTACTTCAATAGGGATTCTATCAATTATATTGTCTTGAAACTCCTGAACAAAATGGTTTGGCTGAACATCATCATATTATTGAGACATGTCTCATTTTAATTGCTCATATAAACCCCTTAAACATCAATGCATAAGATTAAGTAAATAGAGAAGAACCATTGGTAAGATAAAAAAAAAAAACTCTTAACTTGAAGTGTGAAAATACATAAGTGAATAAAGAGAAATTGGGACCTAAGATAGGAAAAACAAAGAAGAGAGGACTAGATCTAAAAGGCATGAATAAGTGAGGGATGAAAAATATAAAAAAAAAAGAGGGAAACCTAACAATATCATCATGACGTACATGTATGTCTTAGGATTTTCATGCATGATTGGTTTAATAATTCTTTCATTTGATCTAACACATGTTTTGAATTATACTATTAAGAATGTATATGATATTAATACTGAAAGATGAATGGTCTATGTAACGTTGAGAATGTTTCTGAGGACGGGATAATATGAAAAGAGAATTGAGATGAAGAACCTATATGGTTATAAAAGCCTTGAAAGGTAAGCAATTGTCGATAACTTCATATGCTTAATTATATGGGAAATTCTCTTGAAATTTCGGTAAAAATTTCATCAACCTCTATATAAATTCGAAAATCAAACAATATCACCATGCTATTTTTATATCATTATTATGTTTGATATATTGTTTTGTTAACTGGAATATTACAGCTCATGCTTTTATTCCATCAAAATTTTAGACTACCTTCACCACAATAATTTTTCTTGTTAATAGGCTACCTACTCCTATTCTTCATGGCAAGTCTTCCTATGATCTCATGTTTAAATCTTCACCATGTTATATTTTTTTATGAATTTTTGGTTATGCATCTTATCCATATTCAACTCCTTTTGGTTGTTCTAAGCTTGATTTCAAATCCACTAGATGTATATTTCTTGGTTACTTTTCAAAACATAAAGAGTAATATTGTTTCCATTTTCCTACAGGCCCTATGTTCATCTTCAGACATGTTCTTTTCAAGACTATTTATGAACAATTATTTGTAATATCTCGAGGAGGAAACTTTATGCAATGAAGTGGTGAAATGTAGAAATTTTGGTCAAATACTAGATGGGAAAAAAAAAGGAAAAGAAGGAAAAAAGTTCAATGGTGAAATTATAAGTTAATTTGTAGGAAATGATTTTTTTATTATTTTTTTTAAAAAAAACAGACTTGTTTTAATTTCTCTATATATATAAAAAGGAGGGCGGCTATATCGTTCCAATGGACTTCCAACAAGTTTCGTCTATGTATCTAAGAGATTTTATTGGGAGGAAACACAGTATATATAATTAAACACCTCTGCATGGGTCGAAAGCTCTTTGCACAGCTTGAATCCTTGTTCTGCAGAAGATGCCACATTTTATTAAGTAATTTGCCTCCTCAACAGGGAGCATTCCATCCTTGCGAAACTTCAAGGAAGCACGTAATGACAAACAAAATATGGAATATAAGTTATTTAATTATATATATATATAAAAGGGTTCTGGTTGTAGCCCATGTGAAATAATAGAAACTCCATAATTGAGATGAATGGACGGTCAAGAAATCATCATACACTTCGGCAACTGCGTTTGTTTAATTCAGTTATATATATATAAAATCTGGTTTAATAATAATTAAGATTCACTTCGTTTCCCATATGGTCTTATGCATTAATCATATCCTCAAGGACCTTATGAAGCAGTACTGATTATTTTTGCAACAGCTCATTTTGAGAATCATTGTCGCTGCTGCTGAGAATCTACCGCTGGGCAGTGTATGCATCTACGCCGATCTCTAAATCTCCATTGCACAGTAAAATCAATACACACTCACTCGCCCATGTATGTCATCAGTGGTCAGTGGCTCCACATCTTTAGCCAGTCACTTTATTGCTTTCACTCTCTTCTTTTTCCTTTTCTTCATCTTCTTTTATTATGGCTACTGAAAAAGGTTAATCCCCTCAAGATGCTACTACCAAAAGCGAGAGGGCGTGACGGACTGTCCACAGCAACAACAGATTCTTCTCCAAGTTGCAAGCTTCAAGATATCATGTGTTCACCTGTAGGGAGCATTACTGTGTTGTTTACGGTAGAAATAGCATGTTTAATTGCTTCCCAGAAGCGTTGTTATCCCATGTATGTTACTGATTAGAGCTTCCTTTTCATTGTTTTCATGGCCTGATTCTTCAGGGAGGGGGGCTGGCCTTCCTCTAAAGTTAGAGATGCTATGCCCAAAAGACAACAAAGATAAAAATAAAAATAAAGGCTTTGCACCTTCATGCTTTAGCACTGGCATTCTTAAATCTACCAGCAACTTTTTCTCCCGGTGGAAATCTCACTTTGCAAGCTTTTGGTGCTTTCTAAGGTTTAAAGTAATAAGTAGAAATGTCATGAGGAGTTGAGAGAAAAGAAAAGAAGAGAAAAATACCATTGTTAGAAAGCTAATCTAAGAGAAGAGGAAAGGTTTCATTGGAGAATATACCCTAAAAGAAGCAGAAACAGAAACTTAATCATGCCTTCAAGCTGAGACCTCACGTGATGTGTTGGTGATGGAACTCTGCTTCTCTTTTTTTCTTTGTTTTTTTTTCAATCTATATATATGAATCAAAGCGTTTTCTTCTTATTTGTTTTTTTTTTCCTTGCATGTCCGTCTCCGTGCATTGGATACCAGCGTTTAT
>Ga0325400_1008140_pt1 | contig 10057 bp, 9 predicted proteins | sample PopdelMetagenome_2_FD_205662 | JGI IMG/M metagenome (GOLD analysis project Ga0325400, IMG submission 205662) | Populus deltoides microbial communities from Bellville, Georgia, United States - Xylem-PdKOR-R1 | ecosystem: Host-associated > Plants > Phyllosphere > Stem > Wood/Secondary xylem...
CATGGGTTGTTTGCTGAAGTTGATGTCATCAGCGCCAAACCTTTCCCAATTGATCCTCGGCTCTGGCGAACCTCGTAACGCTGTAGGATTATTGAAGCTGCCTAGTTATGAACTTTTTTCGTCTCACCGGGGAGCGTTTTGTGAGACTGGCTTCCTAACCGTTAACTTTGGTTAGATTAGATGGTCATGGGAGCACTACGGCTCGCTAAAAAACTCGTTCGCATAAACAATCGTTCCTTGGACGCCTTTTAACCCGTTTTCAGTTAACGCAATGATCATTCTGTTTTCGTCGGCCACCTGAATCGGCAGCTCAATGGGGTACTTACTGAGTCGTTCATAGCCAAACTTAGGATAGTAGCTAGCATGCCCCAACACTACACAGTAGGCATAGCCTAAGCGATTGGCAATGCAGTGGCCGGCCCTAATCAATTCACTGCCGATGCCTTGCTGCTGAAAGGCGGGTGGTATCGATAGAGGAGCTAAAGCCAATCCTGGGAAGCGTTGCTGCCCGTCTTGAATGTGAAGTTTGGTGAACAAAATATGACCTGCCAATTCGTTGATATCCGCTTGGGCCACTAGGGACAGCTGGGGAATAAACGAGGGGGAATTACGCAGTCGCTCGACCATTAAGTGTTCTTTCTTGTTACTATAAGCTACTGAGCGATAGGCCTCCTGGATCAAGTTTGAGACCGCTGGGTATTCTTCGGGGGTTTCTTGACGAATATGGATGGTCATGAGTTGGGGGTTAATGAGTCCTAAAGGGGTTTGACGACTAATTAGCTCCGATCGTTCATCTATCAGAGCGTTTAATAAGAATTCACCAGAACAAATAATTCAGAATAATTACTTCATATATCAAATCTAGGTATACGGTCATTCTTGGATGAGCAGCTTACCGGTTTACGCGCTTGAAGCGCACGTTCTTTAACCGATTGAACGCTAAAAAAACAGTTGCTGGTTTACCACTACTAGGTAGGTCAACTTGAAACCCATCACACAACAGTTTCCTCGGACTTACTAAAATTCCAGCCGCTTCCTGCTCGCCTAACTTGACCCGGAACTGCTGACCGGAAAGGTGGTTGATCAACAGCGATTGATTGGTTTCCCCATTGTGGTAGCTTCCATTGATCCGCTCAAACGCAAACCCACGCCAGTTATAATCCCGGCGAATTAATGTATAAGGCGTATGGCTGGGATGGTAAGCCGTCACCTGAAGATGGCCCAGCCGATCCTTGGTAAATTCGAGCTTAAAGTCCGGATCACTCACCTGGTGAAAGCGGTTGGCCGACTCACGCACCAGTTGCGTGTCATTACGGCCAAAACGGATCAGGTATAAACTCGAGTCGCGCTGGACAAACTGAAAACTAAACGCGTTGTCGTCCCAATAGATACCTAATACATCGGGAATGGATTTGTAGGGACCAGCTTGGTTGGGTTGCCCTGAATAAGGAGTCTTGACCAACGGTGGCCCCAACAGTACGTCCGCCATCTGTCGGGTCTGAGTAGCGGGAAGCGTTTTGCCACTGTTGGTCAAGGTGATGATCGAAAGGCTGTCCGTGGGAAACCGGAGCAGCGTGGCCTTCCAGGCCCCGGTTGCTCCTTCATGGAATCGATAGGGAATACCTTGATACTGGCCAAACTCTAACCCGTAGCCGTAGGAAGTGACCCCAGATTTTTCGACCAGTTGCTGGCTACGCTGAATCAAACCAGCTGGCAGCGCATCATGGTGACCGCGTTGAACAATCGTTTCCCAGGCTAACTGATCAGCTAACGTGGTGAACAGGTTACCATCCCCGTACAGATCACAAAGCCACTCGTAGTTTACCCACCGATTAAAGTTAAAATAAGGTTTAGCCAGGGGCTCCTGAATCCGTTTATGATTGTCCACAAAACTTGTATTGGGCATGCCCAACTGAGCGAACAGTTTTTGGGTGTACGCCACGAATGATTCGCCGGTTACCCGTTCGACCACCGTAGCCAGCAGGATGTAGTTGGAGTTACTGTATTGGTAACTGGTACCCGGGTCAAAGTTCAATTCCTGTTGGCTTTTTAGCAGTGCCAGCGCATCCTGATTTCTCAGCGTGGTCTTCCACCAGGTGATGCCTTGCAGGCTCCATAAGTCATACACATCGCGGATGCCCGAGCTGTGGTTGAGCAGGTTCTTCAAGGAAATTTTGTGGTTGATCCCCCGGTAGAGTCCCGGCACGAACGTTCGGATATCCTCCTCCAAGTTCAATCGTTTCTGGTCGGCTAATACCAAAATAGCTAGGGCGGTAAACTGCTTGGCGTTGGAGGCAATATTGAAGCGGGACGCTGGATCAATCAACACGCTGTCGGCCAGATTGGCGTAACCCGCGTAGTGACTATACACGATCCGGCCGTTTCGAACAATGCCGGTGGCGACACCCGGCGAACGAGCGGGGACATCCTGGCTGGCGATTGAATCCAGGCGTCTGATTTGGTCGGGTTGAAGAGATGATCCGGGTTGGCCGAATAGAAAAGCCATAAAGCCAGTACACCAATAAAGCGGTAGCAGAATAATTACGAAGCGCATAAATCAAGAAAAAATAGAGCCCAAAGTTGGACGCCTGCTTCTTGGTAGTCGCGTCAAATCATGATTTGACCCCTATCTAGGCTTGTTTTGCGCTAAATACTCGCGGGGGGCCAACCCTGTATGTTTTTTGAAGGCCCGGTTGAAGGTCGATTTGGAATTAAACCCACACGCGTAGGCGATGCCCAATAGCGTATAGACCGTATGAGTGCCCGATTGAATTTGGTCCATAACGGCCTGGGTGCGATAGCAGTTGACGAAGTCGTTGAAGTTCATGCCAAAGCCTTGGTTGATGATCTGCGAGACACGCTTAGTGCTGATACTCATCAGCTGGGCCACATCGAGTAAGGTCAGGGTTGGGTTTTGATAGGCTTTTTCCCGCGTCATCAGCTCTTCCAGCACACGTTTCCAGCGGTCCAGTTCAGCCCCGTCCAGTTCGTCAATCGATACCGTCCTCGTTGGATTGTCTAGCTGATGGCGTGTCTGATGGGTCTCCTGATCCAAGACCAGGGCGGCCTTTAGCGACAGAATCGACAGAAGGGCGTTACCATAACCGCTAATGGAGATGTAATAAAACAAGATCGAAAAACTGAGGTAATACCAAAACTTGCGGCCAAACTGATCCCACTCGGGATTGACCAGGAAAAATAGCCCCCGCAGTAGTAGTAGCAGCAACAGGGCGATCAGAAACCGTTTGACCCAAGTGAATAAAATAGCCTCGGCAAAACTGACGGTTTGGTAACTAAGTTCTTTGTAGCGGAAATAAGCCCGTAAGCTGAGTAGTGAATAGATGAGCAGCGATATGAAGCCCGCACCCTGGTACCAGGGTGAGAAATCTTTATCCTGGCCGTCGGCATAAAAGTAATCGCTACGTAAAATCCATTTATCGGTTATAAATACAGTCAATGTGTAAAGCAAATAGCCTAAGCCGGGTAGAAAGTGCAGACAATCGTTCCGGCTAAGCGTGTAAGCGGGATTCAACAACGTCTTAACGTAAACGTAGAGGACGGGGGGCAAGAGAAAGAGTTGTTGAAAGGGGATATAAAATAACAGATCGCGGTAGGGCTGTTGACTGTACCACCCTGCGTAGCCCAGCATGAAGGGGGCAATATAAAGTCCGGAAAGGAGGGTAAAGGCACTTAACCAAAAGCTGGGTCGGTGTTCAGCTTGGACAGCTTGCACCAACAGCAGGAGCGAAAAAACCAGCGCATGCAGGAAAAATATGAGCAGTAGTGAGCTTTTAGGGTCAAAGCTAAAATACATGGAGTGGGGTTAGTTAAGGCCCACAATATGCGCCGAAAAAATAGATTGTTTCTACCCAACCCGTGAACAAGCCAAAAATCTGCATTCGATTAGGTTTTATATTAGCCTAACCCATCACAATATAGGTGTATCAAAAAGAGCGTTTTCTGAGCAGAAAGGTATATAAATGGACAAAGCTAATACCTATGACCTCGGGCTAAAGACAGTTATCAGGCAACAGGGGGGCGTATCTGGTTGCGGGCTAAAACAGGTTGACAATTAACCATACAGCGAACCAACAACATGAGAGGATAGACCATATCAAACCATCCCGGTATCTGCGATAGAGCCATGCCCAGCAAAATCAACAAGGCTGTGATCCCAAAATATATTGCCCGTAATCGCAACGGCGTACTTGGCCAAGTAGCCCCAAAAACGAAGGGCAGATGAAGGGGCATTAAATACAACAGGGTTGGATTCCAGGCCGTAACCCCATCATCCCTGATGAGCCAAAGTAAGAATAAAAACCAGCCAAAAAAGCCCGAAACACCGAATAAGAGCCGATCCAACCAGCGGTCAGCTTGCTTGCCATTGACATAAGCCCGTAAGGTCAAGCCAGTCACTAGCAGGCTTAAGAGGGTAAATACAACATTAGGATTTGTAACCAAGGGAGTCGGCTGACGAGCTATCTTTTGAGCCGCGAACAGCGTTTGTTCACGTTGAATGAGCGGCTTTACCTGCCCATTTGGTTGGGTGATGGTGGCCTGGCGCAATTGGTCAGCCAGCTGATCGGGCAGATACATGGCTTGCCAGCCATCGGTCTGTTGATCGGATGCTTTTCCGATAGCTAGGTTCATGCCCAATTGATACCAAGGCTGCTCTCTCAAGTACGCATTCATCCAATCCCGATACGACTTACCCGTCATGGGTAGACGAGATGGAATCCTCAGACTGTCTCCACAAGCATAAGAAATCATATCGCGGGGTCGTGTAGCGCAGTTATCGTAGTAGAATTTGTAGCGATAGTACCGGTTTTGCGGTAGATGATTTTCTTCTAAAGCCGCCATGAGCTGTTGGCGTTGGGTGGCCGAGAGATTTAAGAGCTGCTCCCGAATGCTACGATTTGTCTGTTGATAATAATACGCCACGTCGCCTAAAGGGTGTATCTCCACATAGTAGGGCAAAGTGCCACTCAAAAACTTTGGAATAAACCAACGGCTCCTATGATTAAACCCACCATAGCTGTAATTCCGGTCAATGCCGAGTATTGGATCAACCAGGCGTATTTCGGTATGACCAAAACAGGATGAGATATCATCGTCACCCGGTCCGTAGGTAATCAGACTAATCCGGGCGGCAGAAGAGAGTTGCTGGCAACATGCATACTGACTGAATACTTCAGCAAAACAAACTATCTGTAACAGGTAGACTAGCCATCGTATCATGTCTATTCTACTCCTGGTCTTGATAGTTGTCTTACTCACTGTTCTGGCAGCTTTACTCAATAGTAGTTGTTGGATGGGGGCCTTTAGACTCATCAGAGCGATTAGTTTGCCGCAAGATACTATTTTGGGTTAGTCTACCTAAAAGTTGAGCATCGCGACCGTCGCTTAAAACGCCCCATTGTTGAAGCAGATGTATGAAAGCCTCTTCGTCTCGTGGTGGAGCAATTGTGAGAAGCCCTACCAGAGGGGTAACTGACCAGAACGTTCATTCTGGTCAGTTACCCCTCCAGCTCGCAACGCATCCATTAACCTCTTCGATAGATCGTTATCCGATGGTCATCTAAATCCCGGCCGTCCACCGATTCACCCCATTCCATCTTGTTGCTTCGCTCCAACTGACCGCCCTGCTGCTGTAATAAGGCCGCTGTGGCGCCCACTTCCGCCACTTCGAAGCCTAACTCCATGCCCCCAACCGGCTCTTGACTCATCCCAACGGCCGCTTTAGACTGAAAGCTCAAAGTAGCGTTGCCTACATTCAACACCAGGAAATCAGGCGGGTGAGCCATACCGGGCTCGGGCTTGAAGCCAAAAACCTGTTGGTAAAACTGATAGGCTTGGTGGGCATCCCTGACAAATAAATTGATGTTGGCTAAACGAGCGGTTTGCATACGTCGATTGGTTAGATGTACCTCGCAAAGAAGCCACTTGTTTACCCCCTAAACTTGCACAAAAACGACATCATTGGGCCTGCCACTGCCGAACCTGAGCCACAAAAGCGCGTGGGCTCTGGCCACTAAACGCTTTGAAATCCCGACAAAAATGCGCCTGGTCGGCATAGCCTAACTCATAGGCCAGGTGGGTTAACTTCGAATCCGGCTGCTGCCAGAGCTGATTGCGGGCCGCTTCAAAGCGGGCTAAACGGGTTAACAGTTTAGGCGTAGTTCCACTGGCGGTTTTGACCAACCGCTCTACTTGACGAATCGAGAGGGCAAATTGATCGGCTAGGGTGGATGGGTCGGGCAGTTGGGTCTGATTCAGAAGTTGGTTCAGCAACCGAGCCCGGCGCTGTTGAAGGGGCAGCTGCTGATGGAAGCGCTCCAGTAAAGCCGCTTCGAGGCACTGAACGGCTTGTGGGATCTGGTTGGCTTCGACGTAGGTAGCGAGCTGAGGAAGTAGTTGAGAAAAGCCCTCCTCCAGAGAGGTAATAGGTAGGGACACTAGCTCAGGGATCTTGTTGAGCAGTAGTCCCAGGGCCCATCCGTAGAGTCGGGCCGCCACAATCGTCACTAGTCCCTCGAATCGAAGGGTCAAGGGGGCTTCCAGCAGATGGACCACATACAAGGAGGGCATGGGTAGGCAGCGGGTTGGGGTCACCAAATAGCTAGGCGCCCCGGCGCAAAAAATCACTTCGATGAAGCGGTCAGGCAAGACCTGAAAGGTATTGGTGGGCGGCAGGAAATTACGTTGGGTGGTCCAGTAGGCCTTGACTAAGTGAGCGAGTTGCGGGTGGGGGGCATATTCTTGCGGAGCCATGTATAAATATAGTGACTATCCTTCTCACTTAATAAACCCGATTCAAGAAGTAATTATACGCCCGCTCTATTTTCTCATTTATGAGAGCGTCTTACGAGATTAGATGGTGACTGGTTACTTACTTTGAGTGAGATAAGGTTCGATTTATTCAGTCTGCTTGACCATTGGCTGCTAATTAAAGGATTGCCGGTAGGCTAAAGGCGAAAGATTCGTCTTTTCTTTAAAGAGGGCACTAAACGACTGAGGGTGCTCAAAACCCAATTCGTAAGCGATTTGACTTACCGTTAAACGCGTCGTGGACAGCTTTTCCTTCGCTTTATCGATCAGCTTTTGGTGAATGTGCTGCTGGGCATTTTGGCCGGTCAGCAAACGCAACAGATCACTTAAGTAACTGGGGGAAACGTTTAGCCGTTGGGCAACCTGTTGAACGGTGGGGATGCCCTGAGGTAAGCTCAATTGAGATTCAAAATGCTGCTCCAGCAAATCGTCCAGTTTTTGCAGCAACTCGTGATTGACGGCTTTGCGGGTGATGAACTGACGCTTGTAAAAACGATTGGCATAAGTCAGCAGCAGTTCAATCTGGGCAATGATCACGTCTTGGCTACAAGTATCAATCCGGCTTTTCAATTCCTGGTCAATACTGTGGGCAATGGTGAGGATGGTTTCTTTCTCTTGTTCGGATAAATGCAACATTTCACGGGTCGCATACGAGAAAAAACCGTAGTTTTTTATAGTCTTCGCCAAGGGGTAAGGCTGGAGGAAATCCGGGTGGATAAACAGCGTAAAACCAGTAAAGTCAACGGTCTTGTTCTTGATGCCGCTAACCTGATTGGGCGCAATGAAAAACAAGCCGCCTTCATCAAAGTCATAAGAATGCTGTCCGTATTTTACTTGTCCCTGTAGATTCGGTTGGTAGGTGATCTTATAAAACGACAAGATGAACGGATCGGGAAAGCTGGCGTTCGGTCTGAATGGGCCATCTAAGTTATTGACCAAACTGATCAACGGATGCATGGGCTTTGGTAAGCCCAGCAACCGATGAAGTTCCGCTAGCGATTCAATTTTGTAGGGTACGTTGGTTTCCTTCTTCATAGTCAGCACAAAGATGATACTATCCTGAACAGTAACGTGTCAAGCGAGCGGGATTTAATCGGCCTAGTCATTACCAAGGAATGGTTTCAGTTGGCCAACGCGTATACGTTCCGTGGGGACCGTCGGGGCCAAGCAGGGCTACCCGCACTACTTCTCGGGAACCGTCTTCAAGCGTTGAGGTGCCCTGGTAATCGTTTAAGGCCGTGCTCGTAAATTCAGGCGATACCAAGTTTACCTTGATGTCATCGCCCTCATGCTCAATCATCATCGAGAGGGTGATAATTTCGAGGCCAGTCTTCGAGCCCGCATAGCCCGGACTATACATCTTCCGATAAGCATAAGTTGGATTCGAATTATAAGTTAGTGAGCCTGCCCCACTTCCCACATTAACGATACGCGCAGCCGAGGAGAGCCGTAGCAGGGGCAGCATGGCCTGGTAGACGGCCAGTACCCCAAAGACGTTGGTTTCCCAAATGGCCCGTACCTGATCGAGTGAAATAGTGCTAACTCCATAGACCGACATGCTATCGTTAAAGCCAACCTCGTTTCTTGTTACTTTGGAAATGGCCGCGTTGTTGACCAGTAGGTCCAGACGGCCAAACTCAGTGTGGATGCGTTCAGCGGCAGCCTCAACAGAAGCTTGGTCGGTTACGTCTAACTGAATAGGGATCGCCCCTTGACCAATCGTTTGTGCTGCCGCCTGACCTCGCTCGAAGTCGCGGGAGCCAACCAGGACGGTAACGCCCTTGGCGACGAGTTCTTTAGCAAGCTGAAAGCCAACGCCTTGATTGGCTCCTGTAATTAAAGCGATCCGTTTATGGTCGCTAGTTGGTTGTTGATTTGCCATGCTATGTTTGTTCTAAATTAGATGGCAAAGTTCTCCAGCGCCAGGTTGGATTTTATAAGCAAATTGAAGAATCTTGTAGGCTAAATGAAGCCGATAGAGCGGTTAACTTTCGTTAGTGCTTTTACTGAATTAATTGTGAAACTTTGCCCACCTCCAAAAACGCCCCGTTCTTGAAGCAAATACAGGACCCTTCTGCTGTCTCCTGAAGAAGCATTTATGTATCTGACCGACTGGTCTGAACCAGTGATCTAGCGGCATCAATCAGGTGAAGCGTTCCATAACAGCCCATCAAATTAAGATCAGCTTCGACCTGGTAGCTACTCTACAGCCTGGGTGCAACTAGGGTTGAGGCTTGAGAATGCAACAGGATCCTCCTTCTCGACCTAGCCGATACGCCGCACTGGCGCTCTATTCGCATCCACCCAGTAGCCCAGCCCTACGGTCAGCCAAAGAGCTTGACTGCTCCAAGCTAAGGCCGATACGTCGGTGGGCGGTGGGCCAAAGGCGGCCCCTAAGTAGACCACCCCTAGAAACACAACCAGCCCCCACAACCCAAAGCGGCCAGTCCGGTTTCGGGCTTGGGTGGCGTGTACATACTGCCATAGACCCAGAGTAAGCAAGCCTACTTCGAGAGCTAGGGTAGCGGGTAAGTTGTTCCAGAGACCTAACCCCACCTTGGGCGATGCTCCCAAGTAGAGAGGTAGATCGGGGCGGTGGACCACCAGATCTAGCACCCAGTGCGAAGGCACTACTAAGCCCACCAGCAAGGCTGCCGGCCAATTACGTTGGATAAGGCCATAAGTAGTGCCCAGAAGCAAACCGAGTAGGAGTTGAGCGAGAAGGCTATGGGAGAAGGGGTAATAGATAAAGTCAAAGGGGGAAGCGGCCATCAGACCGGGGCGAGTCTGAACCCGTTCTACCCCCAACAATAACAGGGTTGGCCAGAGTAGATCGGCGAGTTGAGTAGCCAGAAAAAGGGTTCCTAACGAGACGCGTGGTTGAAGGGGCTTAGTGGCTAGTGCGACCCCAAAATGACCTAGAAACATGGATGTTGGTAGCTGAGTGAGACGATGTGGCAAAGGTAGGGTAGATGAGTAGCTGCTTGGCTGACGGATGACGAAGATGGACTGATTTTTCACGAAGAACTTTGACTTGGCCGGCACTACTCCTTCATTCTTCCGGGACTAAAGGCGGGATTGACGTTTTGAGGAGTAGAAAGGAGCGGTTACCTCCAGGGCGCTTGCTTCTTTCTATTTATAGCTTCTCCTTTTACAGGATGCAATGGAACAATTGATTCGTCTCAAGCAGAGGAGCGTAATAAGAGACGATTACTTTTGCTAACTGAAG
>Ga0325400_1008144_pt1 | contig 10052 bp, 9 predicted proteins | sample PopdelMetagenome_2_FD_205662 | JGI IMG/M metagenome (GOLD analysis project Ga0325400, IMG submission 205662) | Populus deltoides microbial communities from Bellville, Georgia, United States - Xylem-PdKOR-R1 | ecosystem: Host-associated > Plants > Phyllosphere > Stem > Wood/Secondary xylem...
TCACTTGCCATGTCTCTGTGCTTAACAGATAGAGGTGGGTGATGTAATATGTGAAATAGAGACAGACAAAGCTACTCTAGAATTTGAAACTCTTGAAGAAGGGTATGGCTCTTTTGTCTCCCTCCCTCTCTCTCAACTTTGGAATTTTATACTTTTCTAGTAAAACATGAGCAGCTTTTATAGAAGATCTCAACTACTGGCTTAACTTTGTGTGTGACTTTGAGTACATGTGGCTTGGCTTGGTATACAATGGCACTATTCTAATACCTTAGATGTTATAGCTTTTAGACTTTGCTTGTATTATTTTTTTCTCATAGAAATGAATGAACTGCAATTGATTTTGAATCTTATGCTATCTGTGAGTTTTTTTTATTCTTTCGTGAAATGTTGAATGCAGATATTTGGCCAAGATACTAGCACCAGAAGGCTCAAAGGATGTGGCTGTGGGACAACCTATTGCCATAACAGTAAGTCAGATTTATTGTTCATAAATGTAAGTTCCATGTTTTTATGGAGCAATAATGGATGTTTTGCCAGGTTGAAGACTCGAATGATATCGAAGCTGTAAAGACTTCTGCTAGCAGCAGCAGTGGCAAGAAGGTTAAAGAAGAAAAACCAAGTCATCATGGTTCTAAAGCTGAAGCTAGTAAAGCAAAAGGCAATTTTAAGAGGATCAGTCCATCTGCTAAGTTGCTTATTTCAGAACATGGATTGGATGCATCATCTTTACATGCATCTGGGCCTTATGGTACTCTGCTAAAGACTGATGTATTGGCTGCAATTAAGTCAGGGAAAGGAAAAAAGTCTTCAGCCGCGGAGAAAGGAGCTCCGCCACCTCAAAAGAGTCCCCAACCTTCTGCCATTCCTTCCCTGGAACCAAAGCAGTCAGATTCTTTTGAAGATCTGCCTAACACTCAAATCCGCAAGGTAATGCTATTGGTGTGTGAGGTAAAGTCAAGTTTCGAAAGCTATCATAGACAGATTGGGGATTGTTAGAGTGTCCTAGTGAATGGTTTTCCAAAATCCGATGCCCCTTGTTATTGACAAGTTCCTTGATTATACTGAAATTTTTTGTTAATAGCTATGAGGATATGTGAGTAAGCTGAGATGGAGGTGTAGGATTCAAGATAGATTAGATATCAAAGCATCTGTGAGAAGTTCCCACCATGGACATGGACAGATGAGAAAAGCTTTATGCATGACGGTCTCCAAAATCCGTTATGCGCCATTAAGGAAAGATACTCTCCCTTCATCAGATGTCAGAATTTGTTTTTGTGTCTGATTCAAGGCATTTCAGACACATACCACATCAACTTATAGTAGTTTAAGTCCAGATTTGATACCCCTATATGCATACATGTTAATTGGCACTCTGGTGATAGCAATACATGTTATGTTATTAGAGTGGTTTTCTGATATTTGGAGTAGAAGTAGGCACTCTCTGATCAAATCTCTGTTTCCTACTTACTATTTTAATGGATGCGTAGGTCACCTACATTTTTTAGTTCCTTTTCCTTCTTGGTTGGTATGGATGTTCTATGTATTCTTGCTTCTCCAGCGACCCCCCTCCTTTTTTGCCATCTTTCTCGAGTTTTTTTGGATTCTTCTTATGCGCTTGTTTGTGTCATTGTGTTTGACAAATTCTTCTCCATCAAAGAAAATTTTCTAAATCAGTGATTTTATTTTTTCAATGCAATATTACTTATGTTTAAATATGATTGATCTGCAGGTTATAGCTAGAAGGTTGTTGGAATCAAAACAGACGATACCACATTTATATTTATCCACAGGTTATATATAACTCTATTGGATCTATTTCACTCTCCAGTATATAATTTTTGTTCTAATGGTGTCAGATGTGTTCATCAGATGTTATTCTGGATCCTCTTCTTTCTTTCAGAAAGGAGCTTAAAGGTATAGAATTTCAGTTATTACTATTGTGTTTCTCTGAGAAATTATAGCTGGCAGACTATTCATGCTTCAGAGCTTCATGGTTTTACAGAGCAACATGATGTCAAAGTTTCAGTAAATGACATTGTCATCAAAGCTGTTGCAATTGCTCTGAGAAATGTACCGCAAGCTAATGGTAAGATATACTATAATTCTTTTAAATACTGGTTGCATCAGAACACTCAATTGCATAGATTTATTGCAGACCAAGATTTGGTTTTTGTAAGGAGCATAATTGACCAAAGAAATCACTCAACACATTTTGTCCCTCTTTGTGTATTTGATGCTGCTTTAGGTTATGTTGTGTTTTAATTCAACAATGGCAAGCCTTTTTAATGCCATACTTTTGTCGGATGTATGTGCTTGCAAGAATGCATGCATTTCTTTTGGGTCCGAAGGGTGATCTAGAGTCTACGCCCACAGGGTAACCTACCCTGACTTTTCATGAGTGTTGGGCTTTGAAGTATGAATTCTTTTTTGGATTCCATAATATTTTTAAATTTCAGGAGAAAATTTACCATGCTGTGTTTCTATCTCCCTTTCTAACACTGAAAATGCTACATCAATGCACGACAGCTTACTGGAATGTTGAGAAAGGAGAAATCATTTTGTGCGACTCTGTTGACATATCGATTGCAGTTGCTACTGAGAAGGTATGGTGTTTATAATCTCTTGAAAAGTTTGGACAGAAACTAGATTCCAAAAGGGCCACTTACCAGTTGTAGTTCAACCAAAATCAGGTAGTGAGAGGGAGAACTAGAGACTATTATACTTTTCAACATTTATGCATGAAGTAACTATTCTAAAGACCCTAACTTGTATCCCTGCATTTGCTAGCTGGTGGCTTTTTAACATTATACCTTTGTGGCCTAGAGAATTTATTATACCTTATTTGCTTATGCAGGGCTTAATGACGCCAATTGTTAGGAATGCAGATCAGAAATCCATTTCTGCAATCTCCTCAGAGGTAACTAATGTGATTTTATTTCTGTTTTGCCATGGTGGGATTCACTAGTGGATTTTAGTAGACCTTATCTCTTACACTAAGACCATGCTTGTTTCTAAGAATCCAGGGAAAGGTTACACCTACAATATGCGTACTTCAGAAATGTGTTAAGAAAATTCATTTTTATCGAACCATGACTGTTGAACTCTCCACCACCCCCTACTCTCTGCTTTTGGGCAAGCTTGTGATGAACTTTTGGTCATTCCTTCTATATTTTTCAATCACTTTTCATGTATCTTCTCCTCGTTTTCTGTTAATTATCGAGTGTCTACATTTCTGTATGGGAAGACCACAATTTTGCTTTGCTTGTTGTATTTTTGTTTGCTTGGAATTTCAGGTCAAGCAACTAGCTGAGAAAGCTCGGGTCGGGAAGCTTACACCAAATGAATTTCAAGGAGGAACTTTCAGGTTCATATATTATTAGGCTGAACTTTCTGAAACAGATACAATAAAAGACAATGTATATACCTAATTTTTCCTTGTTATTGTGCAGCATTTCCAACCTGGGAATGTATCCAGTGGACCAATTTGTTGCAATTATAAATCCACCTCAGGTTCTCTCTTTTCATCCCTCTCCCTCAAACTCAACCCTGAACATACACATTCATATATGCATGAAACTATGCTCTTTCAATTAAGGCAATATGATTGGCTTCAGCCTTGCAAAGAAATTTGTCACTATTTCAAGAGAGAGAAAAATCAAATGACTGTGGCCCTGTTGGGTTTAGGCATCGCATATAGCTTGAATTTCTGCTGTTTTTCATCTCCTTTACTGGAAGAAATGAGTCATTAGTAGCTAGTGTTTAAATCTCATTAGTTAAATATCATTCCTTTTTTATGTCGAACAAACACCTTCCATGTTTCTGGAAAATGTTGCTGCTGTTAAATTTTTAAAATGGAACTATCATAGACATGTGGTCTTTATTTTTAAAACAGCAATATCATAAACATGTGATCTTTTTATTAGTCCCGGTGTTGACTAAATCAGAAATGGGCATGGAATACACTACAACCATCATTGCTGGCTTGCTGTAAATGTATAGTATATAAAAGATCTCTTTTATTGCAGGCTGGCATACTTGCTGTTGGTAGAGGGAACAAAGTTGTTGAACCACTACTTGGAAGTGATGGTAAGTATCTGCTGGTTGTAGGTTCTGCCACCTGATATTTGTTGGTTTCAAGTACCAGAACTTCTTTGAGTGCTATAACTTGAACTTTATTTCTACCAGGAATTGAGAGGCCTGCAGTTATCAACAAAATGAACTTGACTTTATCTGCTGATCATCGTGTTTTTGATGGCCAAGTTTCAGGTCTGTAATTCTCCAAATTTCTTTACTTTCATTAGGGAAGGTATTTTGAAAATGCTGTGAATGTTATTCAAATTCGAATTCAAAATAGAGCATATTTGAGGATTTGGATCCTATTGAATTGCCTCCTTAATGAGGTTGAAACTTTATGGGTATCTTTAAATGAGGGTACCTCTTCAAAGGCAGGGATACTGCTAAAAGGCCTTATCTCTAATTGGACAAGTTCTTCCTAGGGCGTTGAGGTAATGCTGTTATGTAATCTGGGGACCTAAGGCATCGAATCTTGGAGAACTATGAGCTTTCCAACTAGTTACGAGCAGTTTTTGAATTTGTGATTTTTCTCCTTGTCCCTAACGGACAAAAGAAATTAATAATGGGTGGTAATTTCAGTTTATTTTTTCCCCTGACCTCTTATCATGTAGCACATTTTCGAACATGCTACTTGGGCAGCTTGACTGCTGCCTGGGGCATATTTATATGCAGAACTTCACAACAACTTTTGAGCTTAAACTATTTTCTTTGCAGGTGCATTCCTATCAGCTTTGCGTGCTAATTTCAGTGATATCCGCAGGCTGCTTCTGTGATATTGAAATAAGCCCTCAAAACTAACAAATGGGTCCAAGAAATGATCCATTTCTGTTCTTGAGCGAGTTGGGGAATTTTCGATGGATTGCACACATTTATTTCCGGGGTATTTGTTACCACTGCAATTTGTTGTGCCATATCATTTTTGCACAGTTTTGTTATTCATTTTACCAGGCACGTCCGCAGTTATAACCGGTTCAGGAACCAATTGATGGTACTAGGTGAGCTTTCAAAAATTCAAGAACTTTTCAGTCGCCCTGATGCAGTCGTTGCAGGCGTCTTTCAGAAAGAATAATGTACATGAAAACCACGGAAATTTTATGCATCTAGATCAATAAAATGCTGCTTTCAGTGAGTTGAGTTCTGTGATGGACATTTCTGTTCGCTGGCTTATCTTCTATCGCACCTTGCCGCCGCTACATTATTATCGGCCATTAGCTGTTTTCTGGGAGCTACAAATTCTGCTAAATAAAAAAAACAAGTCATTAATGATAAATATAGATGAAAATGAAAAAGCTGAGAAACATATATACATCAAGATGATCAATGACCTCACAACAACACGGGCTTTTAACTTAATTCTGTTCAATGTTTTGTTTATCTATATTATTTAATCAAATGATATTGGATGAATAGAATTTTAAAAAAAAAATATTATGTAAGGTTACAAATATTATTTAAAAATAAATGTTTTTTTATTTATATAAAACATAAAACCAACAAATTATATATGAATTAGAATAAGTTTTTCAAAAATTATATGCATATAAAATAAATAAAAAATAATAATGGTTATCTAAAAGAGGCTAAATAAGCAAAATAAAATTAAGTAAATGCATTAATTTAGATATAAATTAAACAATTATTTTGAAAAAATACATCAATTAAAAAAAAATAAAAGAAATAGCTAGACATCGTTGAGATGGGCAAGTCAAGAGCTTATAAGCCTAGCAAGTCAAGTCAGTGTGAGACTTTTTTTAAGATCGTAAATAAATTTATCAAGAGTTAAAAATAATTAAATTGAAAAATAGATTTACATTTGTAAAAAATTCTAGCACTAATCTCCCGGCTACTACGGTGGCAATATGGGAAGTCGGTATTTGACTTCGTTTTTTTTCAAAAACAAATTGTTATAATTAGTAAAGAATGAGGACTAAGTTGTATATTTGGCAAGAAATTTCAAAAACACTACCCATCTTCTCCATGCGCTGACATCTCAGAAAAATTCATGGACAGCAGGCTTGAAGTGGCTTCTTTGTCCAGATCTGGTGTTAGGACAATGAAGTTATCTTCGTGAAGGGGAATTGAGTTCTCAGTTTTATTGATCACTTGCAACTCTGAACCAACAGTGTCAAGCATAACCTGAAATTAAAACGAAAAAAAATAAATCATTAAGAAAGACTTGAAGCACAAAGATGGAGCTATCAAAATAGATTCTTCAGTAAAGGAGCTGTATCGGCATCAAGTGCCTAAAAACTTGAATGCATTTACTATTATTAAAGTAGATAGAGTAATCATGCACTTACTCAGCATATAAGAAAAGAAAGAAGAAGATGATGACAAAATGATAACAACGCAGAAACCCTAACCCTATTCTGAGGAAAAGTAAATCAAATTCCAAAATTAACACTGCGCGGATCTTTTAATGGTGAATCGGAAAATGAAAACTAAAACCCTAACCTATGGTAACTCTTTTCTTTACATCTTCTTGATTGATTTCTTTCATTGAAATTATAGCAAAAAAAGAAAGAAATTTTCGGGTTGTTCTTTCTGCTCTCTGTTAGGGTGGTAAAGACCCGAAATCCTGCAATTTGAATTGCTGATAATTTTAAAACAAACCAACAGCATCAAAACCCTCATCTTTAATTACAACAAAAACGGTGAGAATAGTAAGGAGAAAAATTAATACGGTCTGGTAGGCCTTGAGAGAGAGGGGAAGGTTTTGTTTCGTATTTTCACTGGCTTTATTCGAGAAGTGCCCGCCTGCCTGCCCATGTTCTTGGACCGGAATTTCCCATGAAGGATCCGAAACCCTAACCCTGGGTCAAGGCCACTCATTAGATATCAGGCAACAATTCAAGTTGAACCAGAAGAAAGACAACCACAAACAAACACATAGACCGATGCTATATATTTATCCCCAAAAAGAAGATGACAATACTCGATGCCCCGGTGAAAAATTAGTTAGAAGCTGGATCTATAATGTCATGAATTTTTGGTTGTCTTTTCTGACAGGGTGCCAGTCCATGACCTTAGCCAGCCCACTGCAGAAAGAACCTAACCACCTTGTATATTCTATGTTCTCTTACAAATGTCCGAGTTCTTTTATTTTATAGGATGAGGCGGAAGCTGCCAAACACAGATTTCAAGCGAAATGAGATGCGCGATAGCCATAATTTTCTTCTTCCTTTTGTTTCTTCTTCTTTTTTCCTTAAATTTTCTTCTTGATATTTCTCAATTATTTTGAAAAGGTGGTCAAAAGCTCGTTATGACAACAGTAAGTCTCAAACAAAAGGAGTATCTTTAGCATTACTCAAACACAATTGTTGTCCTGCGTATAGGATACAAAAATATTCTTGATTACTGGTAAACTGACTGGATTCCAATGGCTTGCTTAAGAATGTGTACAAGTTTTGTCTTTTAGATTCAAGATATCTGCTTCACTGATTCCTCGGGCTGACAAGCTCAATGTCGAATATTTGTTTTTTGTTTGAGTGAGAGTCAGTGACTTGCTCTCTCAACCGGGTAGATTTGCTTTCTTGTTATCTCCTCCTATTCTGTATTCATTGACAATCACTTGAATTTTTCTTACAGATAATTCTTGACATGCACTTCAGTACTGTTGAAATTGCTCGTTTTGCCCGCTACCCATCTCGACATGTGCATCAGATTGCTTCAGCCATAATTGCTCAAGCAATCAGGACTTTCTCAGCTAGAGGCATAGACCCACAAAGTTAGTCACATTTCATTTCCATGAAGTACTGCTGTTCATACTGGCAACTGATTTTGCCAACTTTCTCCTGCGCAGTGCACTACCTGAGGATGAATGGTTCGTTGAAACTGCAAAGACAGCCATCAACAAACTTTTGTTAAGAACGTATGGGTCTGACGCATCTGAGATTGACGAGGACCATATTATCATACACGACGAGATGGTTTCAGACTCCGACGAGACTGCTTCTTCCCTTACATCAATAGAATCATTCAAGTCTTTTGCTTCTGCAAACATGGGTGAACTAGATAGTCCAGTGTATTTCACTGATCCCGAGGGTTGAAGATTTTTCCATGACAGCAGTCTCTGATCAAATTTTTGCATGTAAAGATTCAAATTTTGAAGCTTAGGATCATGCATGTCATAGGACGTAACGCTCACAAATGTTGTAGCAGAATATATTGCTGTAGTATCTAGTACTATTAGTTGAGAGGTGTAATTCTAGAACTGTTACATAAGAGCAATGTTTCACGCTGATCTACTTTGTATTTGCTAATCCCAGCTGATGTATCTTGTCAAGTGAGGTAGTTTATGCAATTTGGAAATTAAAACTGTCCAGTGAAGGCTAATTTTTACTCAATTCTTGAAGCTGCTGCTGCTTCTACGCAATGCAATTGGTGGAAGATTTTGAGCTTGTACGATATTTCATTTGTTTTTCCCTATTTACCAGTGTAGATTCCAAACGTGATGCATCAGTTCACGTAATCAACCTGTACGAAACATTTGCCATTGTAATTGTTTTCCTTGAGAAAGAGGAGGTTTTTCCTTTTGCTTATAAAGATTCACTGAGATGGCCAATCAACTTTGAGATGCAGAAAATGTATGGACCCATCTTCCTTCACTGTTTAATAAATTTCATTAAAAGTTAATCTAAATATTTAAACCCAAGAAGTTAAAAGACCAAAAAAAACTTTCTTTAACGATCGATCAAACTCGTAAAGTTAATTATCATAAACTAAAGTGATTAATATTTGCCGAATTTGATTTATTTTAAAAAAAAAAAGTTGTAATAGTTTATATTGCCCATCGAGAAGAGTCGTCTTGGGCCGATGACAAGTCGTACAGACATCCCCAAGAATCTAAACAAAGCCTGTCTTGTCTGTTTAGTTAGGGCATTCTGTCTTCAACTTTTGGAGCCAAGAGAGCGCGGGAAAACAGAAAACATAGAGAGACTGCAAGACTTGAAGGGGCAATTAAAAACCCAAATCAAGAAAACAATCAGTAAAAATGGGTTTGGATGCAAATTCAAAAGCAGGAACAATTGGAAAAATAAATCAGAAAAAAATCAGAAACAGAAGTCCCAAATTTGACAGGCAAGGTCCACACCTTGCTGCATCAAGTATGATGGCCCTTCAGCCGTTTCTCGCTGCTTCAAACCCACTGGTAAGTAAGTTCAACTTCTTTTTTCCCCTTTTGGCCTCTCTCAATTTATGTTCTGTTTCTTATAATTTTGTGTAGTTTTTTGGTGCTTTTGTAGGGGTAGAAATGGAGGGGATGAAAGTTGAGGAAGCTTATTTTAGAGGCGGGAAGTTACAAGGTGCCAGGCTTTCTATTACAAATGGGTGTTCTGGTAAGTATGTTATACTGCAAGGAATTGAAATATGAAACCTGATTTTTCTTTAAAAAAAATTTATGATCCAATATGGGAAAAAAAAAATGTTTCTTGTTTATTTAACATGGGAATTAGTTTGAGTCTACTTGTGATTATTGTTTTTATTTTTTAATATAGTAATGATTTTGTTTAAGGTATAAAATGGTTTTTTTTAATATAGTAATGATTTATTAATAGCTTAAGTTTTTGAGTTTATCGATTCTGTGATAGATTGCGTAAAAGCCCCTCTTAAGGGGTGGTATTTCTTCTCTCGTTTGTGTATCATATGATTACATGAGAAATTGGCAACGCAGCAATTAATGTTGGATCAAATAATTTTATTTTATTTTGTTTTGTTTTTGTATACCTTATTGGGATAGCATGTTTTGGGTTTTAGTAGTAATTGGAGTTGGAATGTGAAAGTTATTTATATATAGATACAAGAGTTTTGTTTTAGTATGATAGACTAGGGTATAGAGTGGTTAAAAACTTTGATGAGAACTTTGACTTCATTCATAGACATAAAACCCAGATTTTGAATTTTAAGATAGCACTAACTACTTTGTATTGGAATAATTTTGAAGTCTCCATCCAAATAATCCTTTTAGTTATTGTAAGTGC
>Ga0325400_1008146_pt1 | contig 10051 bp, 4 predicted proteins | sample PopdelMetagenome_2_FD_205662 | JGI IMG/M metagenome (GOLD analysis project Ga0325400, IMG submission 205662) | Populus deltoides microbial communities from Bellville, Georgia, United States - Xylem-PdKOR-R1 | ecosystem: Host-associated > Plants > Phyllosphere > Stem > Wood/Secondary xylem...
CGTAGCCGTGATGAGATTAGTGGCGTGAGACAGGTTATTGCATATTCTATTCAGCATTTCTGTTTCCAAGGCTAAAGTTTGTTCATCACTTCAGATGTTTCATGTATAGTTGTGTCTTTGTGATATGATCCTCAGGAACGTGATCCAATTGAACGAATAAGAAAATTGATATTGACTCATGATCTAGCTACTGAGAAAGAGCTAAAGGTAATTTTGTGAACTTGGATTGCATTCTTATGTGAATTCTGGACAATTCTGTATTTTGCTTTCAATTACTGTTACATTTTAGTAATGGAATTTTGCCCTTATCTCTCTCTCTCTTTCTCTGTGTGTGCGTGCGCGTATGTCTTGAGGAAGATTCTCATGATACAATGAAGTTCATAGCTAAGTCATCCTGATTGAATTTAAAATGAATTTGCATTGCTTTCCTATACATTTCAGGATATTGAAAAAGAAGTGAGAAAACAAGTAGACGAAGCCATTGCTCAAGCCAAGGTAAGAACCATGTTTTGTTTCAATTTTCAATGCTCTGCGACCTTGTTGGAAGGAACTTTTTCCGTATCTCACTAATAATTCACTGGCTTTTGGTATTCTCAAATTTTCCATGGTCTTGATGCCTCTCTTCTTTTTTTTTTCCTTTTCAATTGTTTTTACAGGAAAGTCCCATGCCAGATCCTTCAGAACTTTTCACCAATGTATACGTTAAAGGTCTGGGAGTTGAGGTAATAAAGGTTTCTTTTCTTTTAGATCGTCTATCTGTCAATCAATTGTTGTTTGTTCCTCAACATGTTTTCTCTTCTAGGATAGTTCTGAACATCAAAAACCTGTCTGTTTTTTATTTTTTTTTCTTACAGTTTCTTGCATTCAAGAATTTATAGGAGACAGTCAATATTTTAGTTTTGGGGTGTTTATATCTAGACTAACGATTTTTTTTTTTTTTTGTGAACGTAATGGTTTTGTTTGGTGAGCTACTGGATACTTGAGAGTTATTGTACTAGTGAATTGCCAAATCCATGGAATCTTTTATTTTTGTTGGGTTTTTTTATTTGCTTTTTTTGGGTTAATCTTTTGTTTGGTTGCTGAGAAAACAGAGGAAAAGTCACAGGAGTAAAAGTTCATGATGTTATGTTACATGTTTTCCTGCTCACGTTATTGAAAAAATGTGATGCTGTCAGGGTTAATCTCTGCAATTTTTGTGTGGTACTTGATTGATCAAATTTTGAACCTGGACTTGTTACATGTATTGTATTCGCTATGAAGACTTGTTAGGAGATAGATTTAAGTGTAATTCCTTGGCAAACTTAGGAGTTGGGGCACATCTTAATGTTAGTTATATTTAGAATAAAATTTAGAAATAGAAAAGTAATAAGTACTTCATAAAAAATTAAAAAGGGATAGAATTAACTAATTTTAAGAAATAACAAGGTTACTAATTAAATAAGGATGTTAAAACCATTCATTTTCATTTTTTAACAATATTCCTTGTCATCATAACACACACAAACACACACACACACACACAGAACTTTGATTTAATATTGTAAAGTGAAAATATATAAAAACTGGGGTAAAGTATCAAGGAGTAAAATAGGGATGGTAAAAAAAAGAATGCACTTAAGTTAGGCTACATCATCTCTGTTTTTTTTTTTTGGTGAGCACATGTGGATTTTATATGTCTATTTTTTAATACAATGGACGGTTGTTGACTATGATCAAGACAATTTCCTCCTTCCAATGTGAGTTTTCCACTTGTTTCCCGGGGTACTTCTAACTTCCCCCAAAATGCAAGGTCTTTCTCACATGACCGACATGAAATTTTTTCTTCTCTTTTGCCCCCACACAACACACCACTATATCAGGTTTTACCACTGTTATATCTTTCTGCTGGCAGTGATGGTTTCATATTTTGAATTGCAGGCATATGGAGCTGATAGGAAAGAAGTTAGAGCCGTGCTTCCCTAAGCTAAATCTCCCTACCAGCCAACAAATGAGAATGATAGCATAAGGTGAAGACGAGCATGCATTTATTCCTGCGTAATTTTGATTTCCACACTTTTGTATAGAAAACTGGTTCTTCTCAAGTTGTGGGGCAGGATTATTCTCTCTTGTGTAGCTTTTCTCTGGGGAGCTACAGTTTGATACCCCTATGATTTTTATTAAAATGAGTTGCTAGTGTGCTAGAGAATGCAATAAAATCCGAGAATGCGTAATTTTGATTTTTTCTGTGTTTGTCAAATTGACAACAATAAGATCTCTCCACTTCTCCTTGTCAATTTGACTCGAAAAACCCATCCTTGACAAGTATTTTGCTCCATAACACAAGTAATGATCCTAGAATTTAAATCCTAGAAGAAGGTGACACCCACATATTGATCAATAACTAGCCATGTAAATTAAAGGATTGTTTTATAAAAATATTAAAACATGCTTCTAAATATTGCATGTGACAATAAAATTAAGAGCTATTTCTCACTTGACAATAATGAAAGGTTGTTTGGTATTGTGTTTATACTTGTGTTTTGTCTGGCTGCGTTTTAAAAATGAATTAGGCATAAAGAGTATTTTTTAGTGTATTTTTTTAATGTATTTTTAAACGTAAAGTATTTACTACACATATTTAGCCTAAATTATGTGTATTTAAATAAAAATATTAATAGATTTCATACATATAAAATATTTAGTCTAAATTTTGCATAATTTATGCAATAGTTTTATTTTTTTTCTCAACTTGGAATCAATTTCTTTTGTTCTTTATGGATTGAAATTGAATGTAGAAAATCTCAATCCTCAAACCAAAATCAAAACAATTATCTTACATGCAAAACAATTAAGAGTTTTTAACCTTTGATGAAAAAGAATAAGAATATTAGAAAACAATGTCTTGTATGCAAAACAATTAAGAGTTTTTATTGAACAAAAAAATGGTTTTTTACTTTTTTATATAACAATAAATATTTAGGATTTGTTTGTGTTTGATAAAAAAATTAAGAATTGTTTTAAGAATTTAAGATATGGTTGTATCTGATAAAAATTGTGGTGTTAGAACCTAGGATTAACATTATAAATGACTACAAGATAAAGACAAAAATAAGATTGTAATATTACAAATACAATGAAGGATGTAGCAAGATGATGCTATTGTGACACGTCATTCTATCACGGTTCTAGTTTTAATTACTAATATATTCACTTTAATTACTTTCATAAGTTGGGCTGCTTTTGTTTACTTGCCGCTTTTGTGTTTCAATGTAAAAAACACAGTAAAGTATTTAGTAATACACCAAACTATATTGTTTATTATGAGGTTTATTAAAAAATTTAGTTTGAAATATAGTTTTTAAAAAGCAGTTTTTATATATTTTTATAACTGAGTTTCGTTACAACTCTATTTGTTTATACGTTTCAAAAACGATTTTGAAAAAAATTAATTTTTTTTACTTCAAATTAATATTTTTTGTGTTTTCAAATCATTTTAATGCCATGATATCAAAAATAATTTTTAAAAAATAAAAAAAATTATTTTAATGTATTTTCAAGTAAAAAGCACTTTGAAGCATCGCAACCACACAACTACCAAACATTTATACATGTTTTTCACTGTACATAAATCTCAACCACAATTTTTACCAAACATGTATCTAAATTTAACTAACTACACTTTTTTAAAACTTATTTTTTTCAAACCACAACCACATAAACTACTTCAAAAACAAACCCCCTTATATAGCACTAAAGTATTATTAAACATGACTCCATGTGTTAATTAATGACATGTTTTAGATCAAGTATTAAAAAAATTAGGTATAATTTAACCTATTAAATTTTTAAAAAGTTTGTATAATGATTTTATTTTATTTTTTTTAAAATTAAAATAATATTATTTTAATTCATCTAATTAGGCTATTGAATTTAGATTAGATCGTTTAATCTAAAGGCTAATCAGGCTCAAAAATTTTAGCATAGATTTTATTGAGATTAAGAAAATAAACGCCTAATGAGGTCAATTTTATTGGAACTATAAAAGGCATTGCTTCTATTGGAGGGGAAGTTAACTTGCTTCGCCAAACGAGGTCTTGAAGAAATAAAAAGAAATCAGATTTTCAGTGTTTATTTAGGGCAAGTTGGTTGGTGTTTGGAATCTCCATCCTACCCAGTTCTGATTACGAGGGTTTTTATATATATATATATATATAACCAATAACTCCAAATAATTATGCTCTTCGAATCTCCGCTTTACATCACCTGTTTATAAAATTAATATCATTAAATATGCATCGTAGCCTGAGCGCCGGTGAGCCATATATCATCGTGTTTTTGTTTTTTTATCTGGATTTCTTTCAAAAAAAAAAAAATATATATATATATATATAAGATGATATTCTAATATATATTTTAAGCTAAGCCAAACGCTAAACTTGGATATTCGTGAATCTTATAAGTTGTTGCTAGTATTATTATCCTTAATTTAGCGAGGTCCGTAAATAAATGAATTTGATAAATTACCAGGTTCATCATCTTAACTTAATTAAACGCAGAGTTCAAGCTCCTTTTAATTATAAAAATCTTAAACTTTATTATTGGACCATGAGTTAGAAATATATTATTTTGACGAGTCAAAAATATTTTATTTTTTGAAGAGTTAGATATTTTTTTCAACATTTAGCCCTTTTTTAAAAAAAATAGACAAAACTTATAAGTTACAAAAAGAGATGAAAAAATCCTAGAGAGGAGGTTGGATCTTCTTCATTTTAGACTGCATATATATTCTTAGAGTTCTTCTTTAAAATATGATGATTTTTTTCTCTCAAACGATATTTATTTAACCACCAAGAAGTTTCTAAATTCATCAAATGAAATTTTTTACAAAAATCAAACACTTGTCACCAGCCACCTTTGATAGAAATAATAAATCAAATTATCAGAATCAGAAAATTAACTGATTATCTAATATATAAATTTTATTTTCAAGTTAATTGAATTTTTTTAGTACCTCAACATTAAGTTAATTATAATTAGTCAATGCAGCTGAATGGAATAAATAAGTTAAACCTTCTAGTTTTAGAAGCTATATATTTTATCTATATTTTTTAAATTCATCCATAATTCAATCCTTTTGTTGATTTCATGTTAATTTTCATGTTAATTTTATTTTTTTTCCTCTTGAATAAATAGAAAAAAGATGAGATGGGAAAATATGGTGATAAAATAAAATGATCTTGAAAAAAACTACTAAATTGAGAATGATTTGACTATTTTTATAATATAGAAATTACCTTGTGAGTTTCGATAAATTAGAGGGACCAAGCTATACTTAACTACTATTGTATTTTGTTTTACACTCGAACCAGTAGATTTGCTGTAGTACACGAAAGAGGAAAGAGACAAGTGTCCTCTCTCCCCACTAATGGCATGGGAATTATCGGGTGGATGCACGTGATCGTGTGGGCCCGTTGCCAGGCTTGATCGCAGCCGTCAAGGTAAAAGCCTGCAATTTGGCAACAATACAGAGCACAGACTGCTGGCCGCTTTGGAGATACAGCTGGCTTTTCATCGCCGGAGGAAATGAATATTAAACACCTTAAGCCCAATCTTACCTGTCAGTAATACATAAAAGAGTCTTGTAAGAATATTTAATATTCAAATAATATTTATATTGTATTTTAATTAGTTCAGAAACTTGTGAGACACGTTACACTAGATCTGTAAAATCCATAAAATCATTATTTCTTGATTAAAGTCTAAAGGTATTAAATGCATGAACAATTTGTCTATATTATAGATTGTTATTTTCAATGTGGTTTTTTTAATTAAAAAAATAAATTAAATTAAATATTTTTAAAAAACCGAAATCAGTTTAAACTCGCTGGTTTCGGCTCGGTTTTTAGAACAAAACCCGGTTCAAACCGGTTCGGCTTGATTTTTTCCGGTTCGATTTAGTTTTTTCAGTTTCAGACTTATAAAACCGAAATCGAACTGGTCGGTTTTTTTAAATTTTAATCGATTTTTTTATGGTTTGATTTTTTTTATTTTTTATTTTCTCGGTTTAATTATTTTTTTGAATTTTTTGCTCTCCAATACTTTAAATCAAGTTATTTAATATAAAATATTAATATGATAATTTTTTTTTTTTGAAGGACACCATAGTATTTTACAGCTAGAAAAGTATAAATAAATATCAAGTTATTTTTACAATTAAATTTAGGAACCTAGAAATTATTTATGTCTTGATAGAAAAAAAACCGTATTTATAATATTTTGTAATATAGTTTTTATCTATGAATTTAAACTTCAATATTGATTTTTTATTTATTGCACCAGCTTTAAGAGCACTTTTTAAATTTAAGTGTAACCAGAGAAAATTATAAATCCCCCGTGGCAACATCGCATGGTGGAAATAATAGCATCATTATTTTATTCCCAGTAATTACGGAGAAAAAACATAAAAAGAAGAGAGGAGTGGTGTCAGGATATAAATATTTTCCCTACGAGGTATCTTAATTATTAACGGCTTATAATTTTCACTTTTTGAATAAAATATTAAATTATAAAATTTAATTTAATTATATTATTTAAAATACTCCTAGAATTATATTGAATCAATAATCCTGACTATTTCACAGATGTGTCGGAAGATATAGTAAAAGTTGATTTCTAAAGTGATTTTTATTTAAAATATATTAAAACAGTAATATTTTTTTAATTTATTTTTAATATCAGCACATCAAAACAATCTAAAAATATAAAAATTAATAATTTAAAATTTAAAAATATAATTGAATCGCAGTACAAAACCAAACAAGAACGCCATACTAACGAACATAAATATAATGACAAGTATTAATAGGAACAACTTGTACATTGAGCTGGCAAATAAAAAAAAAAAAGAAGATATTCGGCATTCAGATTTACAAACCTTGAGAAGTGGAATAAATGAAATTCTAATATGTTTTTTTTTTTTTCTGAAAACCTGCTCAAGCATGTGGAATAGCCATCGGGCAGCGTGGATTTGAAGTTTTGTTCTCGGGGTGGTGGATGATGCACATGCATTGTTTCTCGTGCTGCAGAGATGGACACTGGCGCAGATGGCTACATGCGGAGAATTACCACCGATTTCTCGCAGCTCTTTGCAGCGCAAGCTGCCTGGGCTGGTCCACGTCTTCCAACTATTAGCATACTTTCCTGCAATTATGCCATAGCATTATTAGAGCAGACAAGCTAAAACTAATAGCAGCAGGTAGCCTTATCAGAGCAGACAAGCTAAAATTAACAGCAACAGGTTCTTACAGAGCTCTGCTCTGGAGTTGCCTGAGCTATATCAGTTGTTGCCAAAAGTACTGATGTTGATTGTAGGAGGATACGGGCAATACTGATGTTTTGTTTTTCTGTATTTTTTATGGTTTAATTTGGAATTCAAAACAATATAATCAAAATGATTACAAACATAAAAATTAATTCAATAATTTAAATTCAATTTAATTTCATGAACCCAAACAGCGTGTAAAGAAACAATATTTTCTACCTCGAACATCCGCTGAAAAAAAAAGATTTTTTTTTTCATGTTTGAGTAATTTTATGGTATTTATAGAATAATAAATAAAATTCTATTAATTATTTTACATGACTCACTTTAAAAAAATAAAAAAATATAACTAAGAGAGAGAAAAAAACTTATGTGAAGATATTTTTATTACTCTTTGTTTGTCATTAGTTTTATATTCTATTTTCTTTGAATTGATAAAGGAGGAATTTCAACACCATAAAACTCTGCTAAAACCAGCTCAGCAGGTAAATATAATGATCTATTAATACAGAGCCTGACTCAAGCTGGATCAATAATTTTTGATTTTTTTTACCAAAACGGTAGTGTTTTAAGTTTTTTCAAGATAAAACTTTAGTTATTTTAATTAACTCAGTCTTTTTTTGTTTTTGTATTTCAAAAAAATATTTAAAAAAAATATTATTTTTTTATTTTAAATTAATATTTTTTTGGTATTTTCAGATCATTTTAATGTATTGATATCAAAAATAATTTTTTAAAAATAAAAAAATATTATTTTAATATAATTTTAAATAAAAAATAATCATAATCAGGACTTTAAATGGTGTTAAATCTTGAAACTATGTATTTAAAGGTGGTTTTTTCATTAATTATAGAACGTGGAGACTTTACATGCATCGAGTTGCATCACGTTTGTGGTACAAAGATCAACATGCTATTTAACATATCTTTAATTAAATTAATTGAACTTGTTCATCCTTTCCTTGTATTTCAATTCAGCGTGAAAAAGGGATTGAATTGAAACGAAGGTGGGCATGAACCTCTCCTAAAAATCCTGAAATTAGGCCATGGGAGATTGACCTCTTCAAGGTCAATTGACACCTCAAGAACATTTCATGAATAAAAGTATAAAACCACTACCCAAAAGGGCAACACGTCACAAACAGCATCCGCCACCAAGCGTTTGAAATTATGTTTTTAAATAATTTGAATTTTTTAAATTAAAATTTAATATAATTTATATATTTTAAATTATTTTGATATACTAATATCAAAAATAATTTTTTAAAAATAAAAAAATATTATTAATAAATATTTTAATATAAAAAATTATTTAAAAAACAACCTCGAAAATACTATCAAACATGCTAGTGAAGACTCGGACGTCATTGCTGCTGCAAACGACAACTTATCATTTTTCCAACTTTCCCAGAGAACCTTCTCGAACTGTCAATGTCATATGTCTAGAAAGAAAAGAAAAAATCAACTTTATATGTTTTTTTTGTCCTCATGGTTAGTTACGTCCTTCATATCACGATTTCTAAATTTATTTAACAATTCAATAAAATACAACTATTGGCAAGAAGTAAAAAAAAACTTTAATAAACCCGCGTAATTACATTATGATGGTAAATTTAAATAAATACACGAACTAATACGCGTATAATTCAAACCCAATCTCCACGCTTATCAATCGCGCGTGCCTGTACCACAACCCCTCCTTTTAAATAACAGTAAAAAAAAAGCAAACTTCATGCCAGTCTCCCAACTATGTATAGCTTCTTAATCGAGTCCCTTAAACTAAAGGTTTTCATTTTCTCTTATATTTTAGTACACGGCAACCAAGGGTGATTATTTTTTGTTTTCTGTTTATTTTTTATATAAAAAAAAAACAAAACTGATTTTTTTTAAAACGAACCTAAACCGGTTCAAAACCAACCGGTTTGGCTTCAATTTTTAGGACAAAAACCGGTTTGACTTGATTTTTTCTGGTTTGGGTTCAATTCGATTTTTTTAATTTCAGGCTTATAAAACCGAAACCGAACAGGCCGGTTTTTTAAAATTTTAATCGGTTTAATTAATTTTTTTCACTATTTGGTTTTTTTACTTACCTTTATTGTATACTGGTGCATGGAGAGTATTAAATTACCGTGATTAGAGCTTGCTTTGCTTTAACTTATCTTAAAATATATTAAGTACTTTTACATTTAAGCCTTGAAATTTCTCTTCTGAACCTCGACTAATATTTTCACACGAGTATTCCACTGAGGAAATGTATACAGATAAGGGACCCGATTGATAAAATTGATAGTTTGGGGACTCGTTCAAGAAACTACACATAGTTGAGGACTGATATTGGGTTTCCCAATAAAAAATGGAAAGAAAATGAAATCACAGAGAGGATCACCGATACCTACCTTGCTTTGTTGTTTAATGAGCAGTTTCTCCTCTTCTTCTCCTCCTCCTCCTCCTAAACGGAGTATATATAGAAACCTGCAAAAGCTTCCTTCCCCATTTCCATAATCCATACACGGAGAGCAGAAGCAGCGCATACACGGTTGCTCCTAAATTTCTATGTCTCTCTCTGGGACCGAGTGAAGAAAAAGTAAAGGAAAACCGCGTTTTCTTGGAAAACTCTAGCATAAATATACATATCAATTTCATCCTTCACATTTTGACCATTCTTTGATTTTTATTCAAGAAAACACACCCGCTCCTTGCTTGCTCTCTTCAAAAAAGCCTAACCCAGATGGTTCATTTCCGGTTACACGC
>Ga0325400_1008147_pt1 | contig 10050 bp, 7 predicted proteins | sample PopdelMetagenome_2_FD_205662 | JGI IMG/M metagenome (GOLD analysis project Ga0325400, IMG submission 205662) | Populus deltoides microbial communities from Bellville, Georgia, United States - Xylem-PdKOR-R1 | ecosystem: Host-associated > Plants > Phyllosphere > Stem > Wood/Secondary xylem...
CCACAGCATCAGTTCCTCCGCGCCCGCGGCACCTGGCAGGCCGGCACCGGCCGCCTGCGCCGCCAGCGGGGCGGCGGGCAGCACGGCGGCGGCCGCCATGCCGCCCAGCAGGCTCCTGCGGACGGGGTCGGGGCGGGCGACGTCGGCCGTCACTTCGGACATACGGCGCCTTCCGGATCGGTCGCCAGCCGCAGGTCGGAGATGACCAGCGTCGCCGGACCGCTCGCCGCGAACGCCACCGGCTCGGCCACCGATGCCACCGCGGCACCGGCGTCGCGGAAGCATTTCAGCGGCACGCGCAGCACCTGCCATCCCCCCGCCTTCCACGCGGGCGTCACGCGACCCGACCCCATGGCCAGCGTGACGGGGCCGGCGCGCTCGACGCGGTACGTGACCTGCAGGTTGAGGTCGGCGTTGGTCTCGCGTTCCAGGTTCAGCGCCGGGCCGGTAACGCGCGCGGTGCCCGCTCCCGTCCAGGCCAGCTCGACCGCGCCTTCCTGGGCGCTGGCGCTGTCCACTGCACGGCTCTTCACCGCGCCGTCGAGCTTCAGCGCGAAGGGCGCCGGCACGCGCCCGCGCGCGAAGAACAGGCTGGTGTTCGCCAGGCTGGCGTCCACGCCCGACACTTCGCTCAACGTCGGCACGGCCGCGCCGCGCGCAGCATAGCTCAACCCGTAGCCGAAGGGGAACAGCGGGTCGTAGCCCGCGCCCCCTCGGTTCAGCGTGAACTGTCCCGCGTTGCGCGGCCAGCTATAGGAGAGCTTGCCGTTGAAATCGCGGCGGCCGCCCACCAGCACGTCGGCCACGCCCGCCCCCTCCGATCCGGGGAACCACGCCGCCACGAACGCATCCGACGCGTTCAGTTCCGGATTCACCCACAGAGGTCGGCCCGACAGAAACACCGACACCACGGGCACGCCGGCCGCCTTCAGCTTCTTCAGCAGCGCCAGCGACTGCTTGTCACCCGGCTCGAACTCCAGCGTGCGCACGTCGCCGCGCATCTCGGCGTAGGGGCGCTCGCCGAACACCACGACCGCTGCGTCGGGCTTCTTCGCGAAGCTGCCGTCGGGCGACAGGGTGGCGGTGCCGCCGCCCGCCTTCATCGCCGCGGCGATTCCTGCGTAGATGGAGGTCGCGCCCGGAAAGTCCTTGGCCGTGTTGCCGTCGCCCTGCCACGACAGCGTCCAGCCGCCCGACTGGCGGCCCACGTCGTCCGCTGCGTCGCCGGCCACCAGGATGTTCGCACCCGCCTTCAAGGGCAGCACGCCGTCGTTCTTGAGCAGCACCAGGCTCTTGGCCACCGCCTCGCGCGCGACCGCGCGGTGCGCAGCCGATCCGATCTCGGTCGCGGAGCGGTTCTCATAGGGCCGCGCGGGGTCGAACAGCCCCGTCTTGAACTTGACGCGCAGGATGCGGCGCACCGCGTCGTCCACGCGCGCCATGGGCAGCTTGCCCGACTTCACGGCCGCCACCGTGGTGTCGAACATGCCGCGCCACCCGTCCGGCGCCATGGCCATGTCCAGGCCTGCCGCGAAGGTCGCCGGGCAGTCGGCGTTGGTGCAGCCGGGCAGCTGCGCGTGCCCGTTCCAGTCGCCCACCACGAACCCGTCGAAACCCATCCGCCCCTTCAGCACGTCGGTCAGCAGCGAGCGGTTGCCGTGCATCTTGGCGCCGTTCCAGCTGGAGAAGCTGGCCATCACCGTCAGCACGCCCGCGTCGACCGCGGGCTTGTAGCCGGCCGCGTGCGTGGCGATCAGCACCTCCTCGGACACGCGCGCGTCGCCCTGGTCCACGCCCTCGAACGTGCCCCCGTCGCCCAGGAAGTGCTTGGCGCTGGCGGCCACGTGCCCCTTCTGCACGCCCCAGTCGCCCGCCCTGCCCTGCAACCCTTCCACCATCGCGGCGGCGTAGGAGGCGACCAGCGCCGGGTCCTCGGAATAGCCCTCGTAGGCGCGGCCCCAGCGGTCGTCCTGCGGCACGGTCAGCGTGGGGCCGAACGCCCAGTCGATGCCCGCCGCCGCCGTCTCGGCCGCGGTCGCGGCGCCGATGCGGCGGATCAGCTCGGGGTCGCGCATCGCTCCCAGCGCGCTGTTGTGGGGGAAGAGCGTCGCACCCACCACGTTGTTGTTGCCGTGCACCGCGTCCACGCCGAACATGATGGGCACGGCCACGTGGCCGGGCCGGGCCTCCATCGCCACCGCGTTGAACGCGCGCGCGGTGGCGATCCAGGGGGCGGCGGGCGCGCGGTCGGGCGCGCCCAGCGGCGGCGAGCTGCCGCCCGCCAGCACCGAGCCCAGCGGGTAGCGGCGGAGATCTTCCGGCTTCACCGAGCCGATGTCTCCCTGGATCATCTGGCCCACCTTCTCCTCCAGGGTCATGCGCGCCATCAGCGCGGTGATCCTGGCCTCGGTGGCGGGGTCCTTGAGGCTGGCCGGGCTGTGCGCGGCCGGCCAGCGCTCCGGATGCGCCACGCTGGCGCCTCCCGGAGCAGACGGTGCCGTCTGCGCCCAACCCACCGCCGCGCCCGCACCCGCGAGCAGCACGGCCGCCGCTCGAAACACCCGCTTCATCCGCCTCTCCCCGATATCGTTACCAACGTAGCAGCCCGACGCGGGGCCGTCAGCCCCGACGCCGCCCTTCCCGGTTCCGGCATCACGGCCGGGCCGCCGTAGATGAGGGTCCGACACTCGGGCCGAATTTCGGCTCTTCGGCGCCCCCGTCCAATGGAAGCGCACACGGTAACGAAGCGCTCGGACGCCATGTCGGCGGGCTTGCCCCGGCGCCGCCCAATGCTGCGTGTGCCGGCCTTCTCATCCCGGCGGATCGACACCTCGGTGCGAGCGACCTTGAGATGAGCGGTGACGGCGCCGTGCGCGTCCTTGAGGACGTAAAGCATGATCGGCCCGTCCGGCTGATCGGCCGAATGTTGCACGTCCGCGCCCTTGGTGCCCACGGACCCCGCGTGCGCGAACAGCGGCATCAACCCGCGCGGCACGTCCGCCCGCACGCCACCAAGGTAGCGGCCGATGCGCCAGTCGCATCATCCGGCACCCCGGGGAGCAGATACACGTCGCGCGACACCCGGCTGCGGACACCACCGGGACGGTGCGGCCCGACACATGCTCGCAGCCCACGTCTCAGGCGCGCCGATCGGCCGCGACGTCCATCGCCAGCCCGCGCATCATCGCCCCGTCGGGCCGGTAGGTGTCGGCCGCGGCCGGGCGGGGATAGGACAGGAGACGACAGCGCTCGCGATCCGCCGCGATGATCGCCGCCTCCATCGCGGGATCGCGCGGGCGAAATGCCGGGGGCGGCACGGTGGCGCGCATAGGGGCGCCCACCGGCGGGAACCCGTCCCGCCCCGTCCGGGTCGCGGCCAGCCCGCCCGGCGGCTGGCCCGCGGCGGGCGCGGGCTCGCCCTTCGGTCGAGTGGTGTCACGCCAATCGACCCGCCGCAGGCCGTCCTGCGCCGTCACTCTCCACCTGTCCATCACCCGCGCCTGGAGCGGTTCCCGACCAGGTGGGATCACCGGCACCGAGGGGATTTCGATCCGGCGCCGGGAGCAAACCGGTGACGCACCGGTTGGGACGGGACCCGCGAGAACAAGGCCCGCCCCTCGTCGGGACGGGCCTCTCACGGCATCACGGGATCCGATGGCTGGATCGCCCGCCTCACGCCCCCTGGGGGCTGGGGCTCCCGAACGGACCGGACGGGCGCTTGGTCTTGGGGATCGACGTGCCGGCGCGCGGCACGCTGGTCCGCGGGCCGGCGGGGTCGGGGCGGCCGATATCCTCGCCCGCCACCAGCCGCTTGATCTCCTCGCCCGACAGCGTCTCGTACTCCAGCAACGCGCCGGCCAGCAGGTGGAGCTGGTCGATATGCTCCGTCAGCACCGAGCGCGCGCGCGTCAGCCCGCCCTCGACGATGGACCTGATCTCGTCGTCAATCAGCTGCTGCGTCTGGTTGCTCATCCGCACGGGCTGGCTGTTCGAATAGCCGAGGAAGCTCTCGCCGTCCGGCTGCGCGTACTCGACCGGACCCACCTTGTCCGACATGCCCCATTTGGTCACCATGTCGCGCGCCAGGCCCGTGGCGTACTGGATATCGCCGCTGGCGCCGCTCGACACCTTGTCGTGGCCGAAGATCACTTCCTCCGCCACGCGCCCGCCCATGGAGACGGAGAGGTTCGCGTACATCTTGTCGCGGTGATAGCTGTAGCTGTCCCGCTCGGGCAGGCGCATCACCATGCCCAGCGCGCGGCCGCGCGGGATGATGGTCGCCTTATGGATCGGGTCGGACGCTGGCTCGTGCAGCGACACGATGGCGTGGCCCGCCTCGTGATACGCGGTCATCCGCTTCTCGTCCTCGGTCATCACCATGGACCGCCGCTCGGCGCCCATCATGACCTTGTCCTTGGCCTCCTCGAACTCGGCCATGGCGACCAGCCGCTTGCTCTTCCGCGCCGCCATCAGCGCCGCTTCGTTGACGAGGTTAGCGAGGTCGGCGCCCGAGAAGCCGGGCGTGCCGCGCGCGATCACGCGACCGTCCACGTCGGGCGCCAGCGGCACCTTCTTCATGTGGACTTCCAGAATCTTGATGCGGCCCTCGATGTCGGGCCGCGGCACCACCACCTGCCGGTCGAAGCGGCCGGGACGCAGCAGCGCGGGGTCCAGCACGTCGGGACGGTTGGTAGCGGCAACGATGATGATACCCTCGTTCGCCTCGAAACCGTCCATCTCGACGAGCAGCTGGTTCAGCGTCTGCTCGCGCTCATCGTTGCCGTTGCCCAAGCCGGCGCCCCGGTGGCGGCCCACCGCATCGATCTCGTCGATGAAGACGATGCAAGGCGCGGACTTCTTGGCCTGCTCGAACATGTCGCGCACGCGGCTCGCGCCCACGCCCACGAACATCTCCACGAAGTCTGAGCCCGAGATGGTGAAGAACGGCACGCCCGCCTCGCCCGCGATGGCGCGCGCGAGCAGCGTCTTGCCCGTGCCGGGACTTCCCACCAGCAGCGCACCCTTGGGGATCTTGCCCCCCAGCCGCGCGAACTTGGTCGGGTCCTTCAGGAACTCGACGATCTCGGTCAGCTCGGCGCGCGCCTCGTCGATGCCCGCCACGTCGTCGAACGTGACCTTGCCTTCCTTCTGCGTCAGCATCCGGGCGCGCGACTTGCCGAAGCCCATCGCGCCGCCGCCCGTGTTCTTCTGCATCTGGCGCACCACGAAGAACGCGATCCCCAGGAACAGCAGGAAGGGGAGCGACTGGTAGAGCAGCAGCTGCCACATCGACGGGCCCTCCTCGGGCTTGGCCGCGATGGTGACGCCCTTGTCGCGCAACTTCTGGACCAGCGTCGGGTCCTGGATCGGATAGGTGCGGAACTTCTCGCCGCTGGAAAGCGTGCCCGAGATCACGTCGCGCGACACCGCCACGTCCTTCACCGTGCCCTCGTCCACCTTGTCCAGGAAGGCGGAGTAGGCGATGGTGTTGCCCTGGCCGGCCGTCGAGCGATTGCCGTCGAACATGGTGACGAACACTGCCAGCGCCAGCAGGATGCCGACCCAGATCAGCAGGCTCTTCATCCACGGGTTGGTCCCGCCGGGACCGCCGCCGGAATTGTTGTCGCCGGGCCGCTCGGGCCTGTTGTTGTCGCTCATGCGACCAAGATAAGCCCGCAGCGGTTAATGGCAATGGAACAAGGCGGCCCGCTTCGTCGCCCGTGCCGCACTATTCCCCTTTTCGCGGCGGGGCCGGGCGGAAGTGCCAGCGCCCCGCGCGCACCGAGGCCAGCACCCCGCCCTGCGTGGCGCGGCGCCCGCGTTCCAGCGCGTCCAGCAGCGGCTCGACATTGGCCGACTCGTCGAAGGCCGGCCGCTCGATCCCCGCACCCGCACCCGCGCGCGCCGCCGCCACCGCGCGCCGCGCCAGCCGGCGTCGCAGCTCGCGTGGCAGGTCGGCGGCCTCCAGCACGACGTCGTCCCCGTCCGCCCCCGCCCCCACTCCCACCAGTGCGCGCGTGCGCCACAGCCAGTCCACCGCGGCCGTCAGGTCCGCGTCCGCCTCCGCCAGCCACGCGGCCGAGCGCGCCAGATTGGCGGGCGCCAGCCACTCGTTCTCGTGCAGCAGCCGGCGAACGCGCGTGCGCTCGAACCGCGCATCGTCGTTGGACGGATCGTCGACGAAGGGCAGCTCGCGCCGGCGCACCAGCGCGCGCAGCTCGGCACGCCGCCATTCGAGCAGCGGGCGCACCACCGTCAGCCCGCCGATTACGGACAGCGGCCGCGCGCCCGCCAGACCGGCCAGCCCGGCCGCGCGGCCCGCGCGCATCAGGAACGTCTCGGCCTGGTCGTCGGCGTGGTGCGCGGTGGCGACCGCCGCCAGTCCCCCGTCCGCCGCCCAGCCGGCCAGCGCCGCGTAGCGTGCGGCCCGCGCGCGCGCCTGAACGCCCGGCCCCGCCGCCAGCCCGTCGAGCGGGAGCGTCGTGTGGCGCACGCCCAGGCGCTCGCACGCGGCCGCCACCGCCGCCGCCTCGCCCGCCCCCTCGGCCCGCAATCCGTGGTCCACGGTGGCCGCCGCCACCCGGCCCGGCAGCGCGTCCGCCGCCAGCGCCAGCATCGCCATCGAATCGGGACCGCCCGACACGGCCAGCCCCAGACACGCGCCCGGCCGCTCCGGTGGCGGCCCGCCCCAGGCGCGGGTCAGGTCCGCCAGGAAGCGCCCGGCCTCCTCGGCGAAACCTAGGCCTTGCACTTGGCGGCGGCGCGGCCCTTGGCGATGTCGGCCTTCATCTGCGCGCCGATCCGCTGAGCATAGACGTCGGTCAGCTCGTCATAGACCTTGCACGCGTCCGCCGGCTTGTTCAGCCGCTGAAGCGCCTGCCCCAGGTAGAGCAGGCTGTCGGGCGCACGCTCGCCGTCGGGCCATTTCTTGTAGTTGTCGTAGAAGGCGATGGACGCCAGGCTGGGCTTGCCGTCGTCCAGATAGGCGCGGCCCAGCAGGTTCTGCGCGAAGCTGGCGCGCCGGTGCTTGGGGTAAGTGGCGGCCGCCTTCTTCAGCTGCACGGCGGCCTCGGGATAGAGCTTGGCCGCCCACAGGCGATAGCCGTACATGTACGCGTCCTCGCCCGCGTCGCCCGTGTCCTGCTGCTGCACCGCGCCCAGCCGCGCCGCCCGGTCCGTGCCGGTGCCGGTGCCGGTGCCGGTGCCGGTGCCGCCATTCGCCGCGCCGCCCGCGGCGGGCGTCGCCGCCGGCCTGCGCGCGGGCGTGGCCGCCACGGGCGCGATAGGCGCCGGCTCGCCACCCTCGGCCGGTGTCCCGCCGCCGGCCGGGGCGGGAACGGCGCCCGCGCCCTCCACCGCCTGCAACCGCGCGTCGGTGGCGCGCTTGTAGGCGGCGAACTGCTCCTCCAGCTGGCGCTGCCGATACTGTGCCTGTTCCACCTGCCCCGTGATCAACTGGAGCTGGCTTTCCACCGCCGACACGCGCTGCGCCAGGTCGTCGAGCGGCTGGGACGCGGGCGCGCCCGTGGGCTGCGCGGGCACCCGCTCCGCCTCGATCTCGGGCTGAACCAGCGGGCCGTCGGGGAACACCTTGCGCTGCACCGCGCGCATCTCGCTCTCCAGCCGGCCGACGCGCCCCTCGATGCCCGTCGCGGGCGAGCGCTGGGCCGCGGCGGGCACGGCCGCCGCCGTCAGCAGGAGGACGAACAGGGGGGAAAGCGCGCGCATCGGATCTAATCCGTGATGGGGGATTGAGGGGGGAAGCCTGCGCCCGCGCGCCTGTCCCCAGGCTTAAGCTCCGGCGGCGGGTGAGGGGCCGGCCCCGCCCGACAGGCGGCCCGACAGGGCGGCGGCGTCCACCGCCACGTCCTTGATCGGCCGCGATCCGTCGCCCAGCGGCGGCAGCGCGCGGCCGTCCAGCGAGACGGTCAGCTTGTCGGGCCGGCCCACGTTGATCATCGGGCGCACCGCGTCGCGCGGCACGTCGTACGCCTCGCCCGCCGCCATGGTGCCGATCTTCATGGTCTTGTTCGCCCCGTCGTATACGCGCACCCAGACCTCGTCGGTCGCGGTGAGGCGCACCTGATTGGCGGGCGCGGCCGGCGCCGCCGCCTGTGACGGCAGCTGCGGCACGGAGGCCGTCACCGCCTCGGCCGCCGGCGTGCCCGCGGCGGAGGCGCCGGGCCGGAACAGGTCGGTCGTGAACCACAGCACGGCCAGCACGGCGACGGCCACCGCCAGCCCCAGCGTGACGGCGGCCAGCCCGCGCGACGGCAGGCGCGCGGGGTCCGCGGTGACGTAGGGCTCGTACTCGGGGCGCGTGCGGCCCTGGCGCCCCACCTCGCGCCGCACCTCGGCGGCCACCGCCACCTCGTCCGCGCCGACCGAGCGGGCGTACGCGCGCGCGAAGCCCACGGCATAGGTGACGGACGGCAGGCGAGCGTAATCGCCCGCCTCGATCGCCTCCAGGTGGCGGACGGGCACGCGGGTGCGCTGGCCCACGTCGGCCAGCGCCAGTCCCTGTTCCTCGCGCCGCTCGCGCAAGGCCTCGCCTACGCTGCGGGGGGCGCCCGGGGGCGCCTGTTCGGGCTCGTTCATCCCCACTCCAACCCCCGCGCCGCCCCGAGATAACGGTATCGGGCAGCGCGGCCTGCCCGTCCCGTGTCCCAGAGGCGGCACGGGCTGTCAACGCAGGTTGCCGCCCGCTGGGGGCCAGTCGACGCGGGCTGTCGCCCGCTGGGGGCCGGTCGACGCGGGCCGTCGCCCGCTGGGGGCCGGTCGACGCGGGCTGTCGCCCGCTGGGGGCCGGTCGACGCGGGCTGTCGCCCGCTGGGGGCCGGTCGACGCGGGCCGCCGCCCGCTCAGGCCAGATCGACGCCCCGTTCGGCCGCCCACGCCGCCAGGTCGGTGCGCATCGTGCGCGCGGGCGCCGCCAGCATCGCGGCCAGGCATTCGGACAGCGCGGCGCGGTCGACCGACCGGATCATCGCCTTGACCGGTCCCACCGCGGCGGGCGTGATCGACAGCCGGTCCACGCCCACGCCGAGCAGCGCCATCGCCTCCAGCGGCCGCCCGCCCATCTCGCCGCACACCGCCAGCGGCACGTCCGCCGCGCGCGCCGCCGCCGCCACGCGCGCCAGGAAGCGCAGGATGGAGGGGCTCAACCAGTCGTATCGCTCAGCCAGCTTGGGGTTCGCCCGGTCGGCCGCAAACAGGAACTGCGTCAGGTCGTTCGTCCCCACCGACAGGAACTGAACGCGCGGCAGCAGCACGTCGAGCTGCTCGGCCAGGGCCGGCACCTCCAGCATCGCGCCGTAGCGCACGTCGGCGGGCAGCCTGCGCCCGCGTGCCGCCATCCACGCCCGCTGCCGCTCGAACAGCGCCTTGGCCTCGTCGAACTCCCAGGGCTCGGACACCATGGGGAACATCACGCGCAGCGTGCGGCCGGCCGCCGCCTCCAGCAGCGCGCGCGCCTGCGCCTTCATCAGCCCGTCGCGCTCCAGCGCCACGCGCAGCGCGCGCCAGCCCATGGCCGGGTTCTCCTCGCCCCCGTCCGCCAGGTCGAGATAAGGGAGCGCCTTGTCGCCGCCGATGTCGATGGTGCGGAACACCACGGGCCGCTCGCCCGCCGCGTCCATCACCTCGCGGTAGAGCCGCTGCTGCCGCTCGCGCTGGGGCAGCGTGGCGGAAACCAGGAACTGGAACTCGGTGCGGAAAAGGCCGATGCCGTCCGCCCCCGTCTGGTCCAGCGCGCCCACGTCGTCTCGAAGCCCCGCGTTCACCATCAGCGTCACGCGGTGGCCGTCCAGCGTCACGGGCGGCAGGTCGCGCGAGGCGGCGAACACGGCGCGCCGCTCCTGGCGCAGGCGCAGGCGCGCGTCGAACGCTTCCTCCATCGCGCCGGACGGCCGGGCGAACACCGCCCCCTCGCCCACGTCCAGCAGCAAAAGGTCGCCGTCGGCCACCTCGCGCCGCACGTCGCGCACGCGGCCCAGCACGGGCACCCCCATGGCGCGCGCCACGATGGTGACGTGCGCGGTCAGCGACCCA